>QWCK01000568.1_pt1 | contig 75851 bp, 57 predicted proteins | sample 1972571 | NCBI WGS metagenome assembly QWCK01 (sample SAMN09866710, study PRJNA288562) | Human gut metagenome isolate term2_stool, whole genome shotgun sequencing... | isolation source: gut | host: Homo sapiens | place: USA: California | reverse complement strand
GATAATCTCTAATTATCCATCATAATGCGGACACGGTGGGGAGGAAAAATGTCAAAATATTTATCGGACTTTGAAAGAATCTGTAAGACATTAATCGCTTTTGATAAAAAGAGTATTCCTTTATGTGCAGCAGAAACCCCAATGTCTCCATTTTCCAAGGTCGCGCTAGACTCCAATTTGCAGGAAAAATATATTATGGGAGGAGTCCGATCTTTCGGAAGGGAAAATAATTTCGTGGAAGCAAAATATCTTTTTCAAATTTATCAATTGATTAATGCACAATGCAAGGATTTATTTCACTGTGAATATGCCGATCCCAGATCTCTGTCTGGAGTAAATGCAGTAATGGTACTGTTGATGAGCTTGTTCAAAGAAGGGGACACCATTTTGATTTCCTCTGAAGATAGCGGCGGGCATAGTTCTATGCCATTAATTTGCAAAAGGCTTGGAATCAAAACAATTGAATTGCCGTTCGACTACCAAACACTGGATTTCGATTATGATTCAGTAAACCGGATTCTTGCAGAAAACCGCATCCAGGGTATTTTGGTATGTCCTTCCGATTTGCTGTGGCAACCACATTTAGAGCGAATTCAACTGCCGCCAGGATGTTGTTTGATTTATGATGCAACCCAAACACTGGGATTAATTGCCAACGGTGTCAACGATAACCCCTTGGACAAGTTTTCCAAGGATGACCTGTTTATCTTAATGGGCGCAACCCATAAAACAATTCCCGGCCCTACGTCAGGACTTATTATGACCAAAAACCTATCGCTAGCTAACCGGTTTGACCAGAAAATCAATCCCGATTTCTTAAGAAATGTTCAATTCCATCATATTCTCAGTCTCTCACTGGTGTTGATGGAACTGGAGGTATTTGGTGAAAGTTACGGGAAGGAAACGGTCAAAAATGCAAATATCCTCGGGAAATATTTGGAAGGAAATGGGTTTTCTGTGATAAAAAGAGAACCCTTCCACTACACTGAAACACACCAGCTGTTCATTCCGCTGCCTCCGAACACCTTGGATCATTTTATGCGCCAATGCACAGACTTAGGGATTTCTTTAAACGCTCGCTTCAAAAAACTTTATCGAGGGGCGGGTATCCGGATTGGCGTACAAGCCGTCACTCGATATGGCTGGAGCGAGAAAGAATTGTTTGAAATTGCAGATATTCTAACAGCTATTCGGATAGGCAAAAGCAATGTTGAGTTTCTAGCGAAAAGAGTAGAGAATCTTTCGAAGCACAAAGAAATCCATTATACTTTTACCGATGAAACATTAGAACAAATCCACACCATTCTACATGACAGTTAATTTCAATTCCTGCTGGCACAACATATGCAGGACCAGATTAGAAAATCGATTCTGCTCGCAGTAAATCTTAAATTCCTCTGACGGCTTTTCTCTCAAAAGCAAGAATTTGACATATTGAAGATACGCTCTGTTAATCTCCAATCCTGCATCTTTCATTTTTAGAAGTTCATCATTTATGACCTGTAACTGTTCTGCTTTCCATTCAGGGTTTCTTGCTCTGTGTGGAAACAAAGTCAGTATTCTACCCATCCGGGCACAACAAGCCAAGTTGATATCACCGTTTTTGTCGGCAAATTCCAGTGCCTTTTCGTAGTAACCCAATATATCCTGAGGGGGGGTGGATACTTTTGTTTTCATTCTCGTTTTGTATTCGCATCCATTCGGCTTTCTCAAAATAGAAATCATAAATAATACGCCATCTTGTTTCCTCCAAAACCTTCAATCCCGAATCTATAATTTCCAACGCATTTGAAGCGGATTTAGTATGTAGCCACTCATAGGTAGCTATGTGGCGAAGGGAATGAGCCCATTCGGGTGTTTTACTTTGATTTATGCCTTTAATACGCTCAAGAACAGAGGTGTAGTCAAAGTCTGCATCTCCCCAGAACATATGAATCGTCAGCCGCGAATACAAGACTTTCACATAAAGGCTGTGGGGTAATTTTTTATGTTCCATCTGAGCTAAAATATAGTCAGCTTCTTCCAAATGATTACCCAGGTGTTTTAAACAATGCGCTTTTAAATAAAGCAGGTAGCAAAGATGATTCTCTGTCAACTTATCTTTTTCCTGTAACAGAGAATCAATTTCTCCCAGCGCCAACTGGAAACGATTGCTCAAGTGGTGTAAATCAATAATAAGGTACTGAAACTCAAATTCGGATTCATCGAATGCCCTCTGTAACGATGGCAGTGGGATATTGGAGTCTTCATATGACTGCAAAGTGGAAATGGCCAGCGCATATTCTCCTAACTGAAGCAGAGAACCTAAATAATAAAATCGGAAGACATTGTATAAATCCAAAGTGCTTTTGAATTCAAACAGTATTCCCGCATCATCCAGATTTCCAAGTTTTACAAATAGGAGAAATTTTCGCCTCTCGTAAGCTTCTTGTAGAGTTCGCATTGTATTATTTAAATCAAGATTTTCACCTTGTATTATAGAAGCAACTATTGCGATCTCAGGATTGCGCACTTCATAAAAAGAACATATCTTTGGAAGATATTTACGCCGATTGATTGTCTCCAAACAGCATTTTGCCACCAAATCGTTCATAAAGATGTATGCTTGCTTGTTTATAATGCGCTCTTCAGCCAGCGCCGCATCAAATACACTTTTCAGTTGCAGTTCGGGAACGTCGGCGAGCGACATCAGTTCAGCCTTTGGAATCATACCATCATAACACAGCTTCAAGCATGCTAAATAGCCCGCAATATCTCGCTCCTCACCCAAGCGATTCAACTGCATTTGAACTATATTTTGCATATTTTCAAAATTGGATAACGTGGTTGGACGATCCAATATACTAGCTCTAAAAAGTAGAACCACATAAGCAGGAATACCGCTGGAAATGCGAATGATTTCCTCATTTGTGCGGTGAGTGAGCTTTTGATGGAATGTTTTGGCTAGTTCATTAATATGCATTTCTCCAAACAATGGGGGCGTTAATGTACGCTGCTCCCGCGAAGAAGATACGAGCGGCGTCTCTTCTGTAATGGACAAAATTACCCACAAAGATGGGTTATGGTACAAAAGTTTATGGGCCGTTTCTGTCGCTTGATGGTTTTGGGCTCTACTAATGTTATCAATCAGTAAAACGGTATTTTTTGTGTAGCTTGCTTTTCTCAAAAAGGTTTTCACCTTTTCGTAGGTATCTAAATTTCCATGTGGCGATAGCGTTTTGCCAATCTCGGTCAAAATGTCTTCAGCAGAAGAACTTATGGCAATATAGTATGCAGAATACTTCTTGCGGAGTAATCCTCTTTTCCTATGAATTTGATCGTTGTAAAAACCGTTAACATCATCAGCAAACCGCTGAAGCAAAACTGTTTTCCCCCGGCACATTCCTCCCTTTACAACGAATAACCTGTTATCAGTAGAGCCGTCTGCTTGCAGGAAAGCATACAATAAGTTTCTTTCATCAACACGATCAACAAAATGGGGGTCAAAGCAATACTGTTCACGCTTTAAAACCGGTCTTCTTAATTTGATAGAGGATATCCCGAAAACTACCGTTATTATCCAAGTACTGGTATTGACGGAGTTTTCCTTCATTGTCTGAAGCCAAGACATTTCGTTCCCAATATCTACCAGAGGCAGAATCATGAATAGATAATTAGAGATTATCTTCTATTCATGGAGTGCGGGAAGAAGCAAATGAGCAGCATAAACGTTGCTGCTTTAATAGGTGAACTCCAAGGTGGCTCGTGGATGCATGGAGGAAAGCACTTTCTTTTGACGCTCAAAACTAGCGTGGACATAACGCTCAGTAGTTTTGATCGAACTATGCCCCAAAATCTCTTTAACTTCGTAAACGTCACCGCAAGCATCCCATAAATACGTGGCAAAAGAATGACGGAACATATGTGGAGTATAATGGCCGGGTTGGTTTGACAGATCAGTGTACCGGTTGATGATCCTGCGAACGGACTGCTCAGACAATCTGTTCCCATCTCTATTTAAGAAAAAGAAAGGCTCATCGGCAATGCGGGGAACTCTAACTTGCAAGTATTCTTTTAGTGCCCGAACCACAGGGGCGGAAGCTAAGTAGATTTTTCGCTCTTTACTACCTTTCCCGCGGATAAGAACAACCTGGCTATCTAAATTCAAGTTATCGCAGGTGATTGTACAAAGCTCGGAAACACGAATCCCACTAGCGAACAAAAGCTCAAGTACGGCGATATTTCTAATTGTTTCTTGGCGGGCAACTTTGGAATGGGCGGTCGAAAGTTCGCGGTAAGCAGCAGAAAAGATGGCACCAAGTATCGGGCGATCAATAGTTCTAGGAAGTAAAATTTCCTGGCGAATATGTAATTGAATTTTTTCAAAGGGGCTGTGGTCCAGAATCTCTTCGTAGACAAGGTAATGATAGTAAGCTTTTAATGCTGCAATTTTACGTTTTACAGTAGACGCTTTGTAATGTTCCATGAGATGCTCAATGTAAAGTTCCATATCGGTGCGTTTGACTGTTGTTGGTTTTGGATAGAAAGCAACAAATTGTTTGAGATCAATCTGATATGCCTTTAAAGTTTTATTATCCAGGTTTTTCTGCAACTTGCAGTAAGTGAAATATGCAGATAGTGTTTGTGATTCGGTCATAAAGAGGTCTCCTTTCACTAATTACAGTAATAATAATACTACAACAAAAGCAGCGCTCAGAAAAATGGCATTCAGAAGACTGAATTGCCCATTGTTGAAAGCAGCTTTACGTTTATGTGAAACCGGTAGACAACTGTATATTATCAATAATGACAATTTTGCGCTAATATTTTTGTTGAGTTGCCATATTAAAAATGAGATTTATTATGCTATAATCTAATGATAAAGATAATACAAAGGTTTTCTATAGCGTATTTTGAGGAGGCACCAAAGGATAATATGGAAAATTTATTCCAAAAAATGGGGCTTTACGATATTTGGACAGTACTTTTCCCAGGAACAATATTTTTGGTGGGGGGTAGAGCGCTCTATGATTTTATGGCATCTTTGGACCAAATTCTCTCTACGACTCCGCACGCGGTGGGTAAAATAGGGCTTATATTTCAATTGCATATTGCAATACCCACAGATATCTATGAACTTTTGGCCTTACTGGTGCTTTCATATTTTTGGGGAGGCATTCTTCACGAACTGAGTAGCATTATGAAGCACAAATGGTTATATAAGAATGGAGAGCCTAGCGCTCGACTTTTGGATGAAAAGGCTGGAATATTGAACAAACAGGAAATCTGTAGGCTAATGCCTCTTCTGAAAACCTTAAACAACGGCAGAGACTTTTCCGAATCGGAACCAGATAAATTAAAAGATGAAAGTAAATATATATTTCATCGCATGAATAAGCATATACAAGAGAAGAAAAAATCAGGGGATTATGTGAAATTGAATATTATTTATAATATGTGTATGACACTGTGTGTGGATTTTATACTATTTTCGCTGGGGATAATTGCCTTTTCACTAGAGTTTTTGATCCAACAAAAATGCAAGGTTTTTTTCTATTCCTTAATGATTTTGACCATGATGATTGTCTTGGGTATGATTTTGCTTTCTAGGGGGGAAAGGTATTATCGATATTGGGTCCGAAATATTGTATTTGCATATGAGGAATTATGCGGAAGAAATGATAATAACTAATCGAGCACATATCTGAAGCACAGAAATTTGAGGTATAGAATAATAGGGACAAAAAGTCTGCGGGGTGTCAAAATGAATAAGAAGAAAGTTGACCTGTTGTTGATTAACCCCCCTTTTCATCGGAGAAACGGAAGCGGTAGCATTTTCCCCTTAGGGTTGGGTTATATTATTGCTGCAGCGAAAAAAGAAGGGTATACTTGCGATGTAATTAACGGTTATTCAATGATCGATTCATATGCTAATGAAAGCTTGAGCGACTTTGAAATAAAATTGCAGAATCTTTTGGAAACTTATGATCCTGTTCTTGTAGGGATTGGTCCCTGTATTACAACACAGTTGCGAGCTTTGCAAATTATTGCAAGATGTTGTTTGACCATCTATGGCGATGACCGAGTTTATGCAGGTGGCCCGTTGGCATCGATTGATGGACAGGAATGGCTTTTTTTTGAGCTTCTCCGAATTCGGTATATAGTAAAAGGTGATGGCGAAGAAGCTATTTGCCAAATGATTCGCTGCCTAAAGAACGGTGGAAGTCTAGCGCAGTGTAATTATGTAAGTCGTTCTGGTTATCTTTATCGCAATGAGGTTGCTGATATAAATAAACTTGCCTTTCCAGAACGTCCTTATCTCATGGAAAATGTTTTCTCGTTAAGACGGAAGCACAATGATTCCGTTTTATCAGCAAGCATGGTTACATCGAGAGGTTGCAAATACCGCTGTCACTATTGTGTGTCAGGAAACATGAATTACCAAAAATTCAGAAAAAGGAGCAACGCTAATATTGTTGCAGAGATGCAGTTTCTCGCTACGAACTATCAGATTAATGATATAATTTTCTATGATGATTGTTTTTTTAGCAATCCTGAAAGTATTTATCAAGATGTGTCGGATTTCTGCACGGCTTTGATTGAAAGAAACCTTTCTTTAACTTGGCAAATGGAGCTTCGCTGCGATGCTTTCTTGCGGCTAAGGGAGATAGATTTCGTGTTGTTAAAAAATGCAGGCTGCCGCCAGATAAATCTTGGAATTGAGAAAACATATGTTGCGGGCTTGCAAAAGCTTGGTAAAAATATTCCACTGCATGGTCTTGCAGAACATATTAAATTCATGAAGGACTGTAGCGGTATTCAAGCTGCAGGAACTTTTATTCTTGGTGGAAAAAATGAAACAGAGACAGAGGTTCTAGAAGTTATCGAGAAGTCCACAACACTAAACCTTGACTTCGCTCACTATAATCCTTTATTCGTCTATCCGGGAACTCCTTTGTACAAAGAGTATTTCACGAATGATATTAGTGAACGAAAATGGGTTGACTATCTATTAAAAGATAGTTGGCCATGGGGAGAAATTGTCTATGAAAATGAAAATTTAAGCCGCGAGATGATTTTAAACCTTACAGAGAAAGCATATGAGCGTTTTTATGCCGATTCACCGTATAAAGATAATGAGATGGTAAAAGATAGGTTTCGGTTGGGTATAAGTATATAATCCAATCTTTGTTACTTGCCCACAAGGAATGGAAATGTTTTTTGCATTTTCTCTTTGTGTATAACAATGCGCATATTGCTGTTGTGAACAAAAAGTTGCCTTGTTTCTAGCGGGATGCATCAGATCCAAATGGAGGGTTGAATGAAAATATATGATAGGTTATATGGTGAAATGAAATTCCCATCTATTATACAAGAACTACTAAACTGCCCAGGCCTGCTGCGGTTACGGGATGTGCGTATGGCAAATAATCAATTCGTTGCGTTTCCGTCTTTCGCATCTGCCTCTCGTTATGAGCATTCGCTGGGTGTTTGCTATTTAGCCTCAATTTGTGCCAAAAACTTGCAACTGGATGAGAAAGATGCTATCGAATTGATGATTGCCTGTTTGTACCATGATGTCGGAACGCCACCCTTTGCACATGCAATGGAAGAGGTGCTGCAGGCAAAATTTGGGTTTGATCACGAGCAAAATCTCAAAGATCTCATTATGGGAACTAACGGCAGCTTTGATGGAACATTGGCCCAGATATATCAGGGGCAAAGTTTGAAACTTATAAGTGTTTGCCAAGGTTCTAAAGCAAGACGATTAGGAATCGATCTCCACCGGATAGCAAAATTGGCATCAGGAGATGCAGGGGAATGTCTTTCTCCTTTGGTGAATAGTAAAGGGATAGATTTGGACAATATTGATAATATTTTTAGAGCGTCGTCTGCAATGGGTCTTATATTTACTGATTGTGGAAAATTGGCAAAATGTCTTGCGAATGCTTTCTGTATTAGTGAGGGAAAAATCTACCTGAATGAACTTTATAATATGGAAATTGCAGAATGGCAGAGAATTCGTGATTTACAATATACAGCTATTTTTGAGAGTATTGACGACTTTGCCTATCAAACGATGATAAAAAAGGCGATAGGATACCTTCTAGAAGAAGACGAAAAGATAATTCCGTTAGACATAAACTCCTGGCGACTGACAGATTCCGAAATCACATATAATTTTCTTTTAAAGCATAAAAAAAGTCGAGAAATTATGCAACGAGTGTTGTTGTGTAGACCTTTTACCTGTCTTGGCATTTTTTATATTAAGGGAAAAGGGGCGGCAGCATTTATAAATAACCATCTTGTAGTGATTGAGGACGAAGTTAGGGAGTTCTTGCTGTCGAAAATCGGTAAAACCAAAGAAAAGGACGCTGATTTTTTTGAAAATCACCCTGTTTTTGCTAATTTTTACCCTGATAAGAGAAAACGGTCAATTAGGAATCTAAAAAACTTGTGGTATCAACAAGAAAGAATACAAAAGGATGAGAAGAAAATAGAAGGAGCTCTTTTGGGTTTGTTTACCCCTTATGGAAACAGTTTTTATATAGAGCAAAAAGAAGATGACCAGAAGAAATGTAGGAAGCTTGTTTCTATCCGTAAGGAGGCTATTGAAGAAATATTGAAAAAAGGTATATTAAAAAATTTCGAAATTTCGCTGTATGGGAGTGAAGGAAATGACAAACCTGATACAGACTTTAAACCAAGTCAACTGGGATTTTTCTGATTATAGTAGCCAACGCTTTCCACTAGATGTGAACTCTATGTCGTGGTATCCGGCAACATTTCCACCGCCGATTCCTAAATTTCTCATTGCTCTCTTGACGGCCCCCCAAAATATTGTTTTTGATCCTTTTGGCGGAAGTGGAACAACTGTTATCGAGGCAATAAAACAGAACCGTCCATTTTTATACAATGATTTAAATCCATTTGTTGTAGATGAAGTGAGAAACATAGTTAGAGTCCTACGTGAGAGTAGTCTTAGGCCATATTTGCTCCAAACATTAAAGAAACAAGATGAGGAATACCTATCTGCTAATGTTGTTAAGGGATTTTGTAAGGAAGAAATATACAAAGGAAAAAGTGCAGAAGTCATTAGGGAAAAATACCCGCAAAAGATGCTAGAAAAAATGAAGTCCTTGGGAGTGAGCGAAGAACTGATTCTCTGGTATCATATTGATACTTTAAATGAGTTGCTACAATTGTATGAACTTGCCAGTTCGGATCAAGATATTGGAATGCTTAGTGCAAGAAAATATGCTTTTGTTTCAATTCTAAAGGAAGTATGCTCTCAAAGAGGACATTTTACATATATTACGGATAACTGTAGACCAGCTAATTTAAGGTATTACAATGCCTTCTCGGCATATTTGTCTATACTAAACAGATTAACGATTTCAGTTGATGACTTCTTAAGACAATTTGTTGTGAGTAACGGTGAGGCAAATTTGGTGAGGCTCATTGACCAATCGACTATTTGTTGTGGCGATGCGCGTAAAATGAGCTGGGTTGATAATCAAAGTGTTGACCTTATCCTGACTTCTCCGCCTTATCTCTGCGCTCAGGATTATATAAAAACTATGCGGTTGAATAATCTGTTTTTTCCAAATGAGGGTTTTGATAAGCTTCCGGGACAAGAAATTGGGTCAAGAGCAAGCAGGAAGCGAAAAAATGGTCCCGAAGTTGTAAACAAGTTTTATGATGACATGAGAGCTTTCTGCGGTGAGGCCGAACGCGTGCTGAAGAAGAATAAATTCTTCTGTCTCATAATCGGACAAGGGAAGGCAAAGGCCATAGAAGGCCATGATACTATTGGAGAACTTAGTACCATGATTATCCAAGATTTTGGCTTTCAGAAAATATATGAAACATCACGCACCATTGGTTATAAATGGAATAGACTAGGCGGGGTCGACCACGAAAAAATCATAATTTTCCAAAAGAAATAGCTATCCAAAGTAAAAATTAGGAGGAAAAGGTTATGCCCTCGCGCTGGGTATTGGGGATTTTATCAACAGATTATGACTTACGTGATTACAGAAGGGCTATTATTGAGCGATTGGCCGAGACTAATGTTTGCGTATCTGCTTTTGAGCAACCGGATTTTCCAGTAGAACCAGATCAGCACTCTCATGAAAACTGCGTAACAGCTCTCAAACGTACGAATATAGCGATTTTGATTGTTGATAAACGCTATGGGGGGATTTTTTATGACTCGGCCAAAGTTTCTATTACGATGCAGGAGTATCTTACAGCAATAGAAAGACACATTCCTTGTCTTGTTTTTGTGAATAAGAATACTTGGGATGAAGCCCATGCTTATAAGGTTGATCTAAAGGCAAGCGGACAAGCGACAGAAAAGTTTGATGTGGACTATCAATGTAAATATGTTAGCTCTGTCGATACATTACACTTTGTTAACAAACTGGAACATGCCTATAATGAGCATGGCTGCAGTAATTGGATTTCCTTTTTTGACGGGATACCAGAGTTGTTGTCGAATGTTGAAGGTAAACTAAGTGGTTTGTCAAGATTTTGGCTAAAAAAAATTATCGATGCGCAACGAGAGAAGTTGCTTGCCCGTAAAACTTCTACTTGTTTTTCTATGTCTTTGGGAGATGTGTTTCGTAATGGCTATTATGTAGATCCTGAATATGTACAGGAATCCGGTGATCCCTTTTGCGAAGATAATGCATTGGAAGAATCGATTGTATCTACACTATTGGAACATAAATCTATTTTGATTTATGGAGAAGCAGGATATGGAAAAACTACTATCTTGGCCAAAAGCTTTTTAAAACATGTGGAAAGGTTCAAATCTGACAACGATTATAATATGCCCTTCTATCTTTGGCTGAAAGATAAAAACGCTAACTACCATTTTGATTTTTCCCAATATATTGACGAAAGTTTTGCAGAAAATTTGAATTTGCAACCGTATCCGTTTTTGGATCTTTCAGATATTAGTCCTTGTTTCTATTTGGACGGCTTTGATGAACTTGCCGAGGAGATACCATCTACCAGTGTCAAGCGCATTAGCACCTCTAGCATTTTTTCCCATCCATTATTGTTAACTAGTCGAATTCAGTACGTACGCCGCTATTTGGGAAATTATGATCTGATGAACCACTTCGCGGTACAGATTAAGATTAACAAATGGGATGCTGAAAAAGCAAAAGGATATATAAATAATTTTTGCGCAAAAAAGGGAACGGAGAAGTCTTTTTCCGAAAGAGTTTATGGCCTGCTGGCGAATAATAGTGAACTTTGTAGCTTATTGGATAGCCCTTTGCTGATTACAATGTTGTTATGGGTTATAGAGTCTAACCGTATGACTATTCCCGAGACCATCTCTACACGAGTGCAACTATTTCAAGCTTTTCTGTATGAGATGGCAAAAAGGGAAATCCATAGGACTGGGTCTACGATTGGGGAAAGTGATCTCATAATAATCTGGTCCTATTTTGCATGGTCGGTGTACCAAAAAAAATTGACTGTCGAACAGGCAAAAATGGACGAATCTTTTTATCTGTTACAAAAGAAGTTACTGCCAGAGTTCGAAATAGTTTATCATCCAAATTTGTTTGAAGCTCTCTTCGATATCGCAAATGGGAAAATATACGGAACATTTCACGAACAGTTTTTGGAGTTTCTAGTGGCTAATGCTTTTTATGATGCTAGTCTCCATAAAAGAGATCCATATCCGGAATTTTTGCGCTATGTCGTCCGTCCCGAGATTAATAGATATTTTAGAGGCATTTGGAGAGAAGGAACAGAGGAGGAAAGAAAACGGGTTGCAAATAACATCTTTGAACAATATCTGCATAATATTGGTTCTGATGATAACCTATCCGTGGCAATCCGTGTCCACGCGATTTATCATGTGTCTCGACTAGAATGTGAAGAACAGGAAGAAAGACTTAAGAGAGCATTTAATATTGAAAATCATATTTCAGTGAGCCTTTCCCTTTATTTTGGGGCAATCAAGAAAGGGCAATTAGATAAAGAAGATGAATTTTTTAATTTGCTGTTAAATAACAACCAATATAGTGTTGCAAATAGAGGCTATCATCTGGCCTACTATGATAAACCCAATTACGGTAATATGCCCTTTCAAGATGACGGTGGGAATTGGCCTAATACATTACATGCTTTTTTGAGACATTTTCGTAGCCAGCAGAAAGAACAATACTTTTTGCGTAGAATTGACCTTCTGACAATGTACCAGCTAATGGAATCTCGAGGCTCGGTTAAACCGGTTACGGAAGGGATTATAGCTGAGTTAGAAAGATTGGTATTTAATCCCATATTCAGTGATCAACCAGAATTCCAACAAAAAATTGAAGAGATGTTTCTTATGGTGAAAAAGGAGTTTACAGAGTTGAGTCAATGAAATCACAATTAGCTTTGTTTTATTATTTACGTTGAGATTAAACTTCCGACTTATAGTATTGGCTGGTTGGTAGAGCAACTGACTCTTAATCAGTGGGTCCTGGGTTCGAGTCCCCGATGGTGCACCATACCAAGCAAATCCGAACGTACTTCTTTTTGAGGGTGCGTTCGGATTTGTTTTTTATCTGCAGTCTATGAATATGAAATAGAAAGAGCCTTGCAGCGGGAAATTTCTCGCTGCAAGGCTTTTGCTGTTTCAGAAAGCATTCTGTATTTACGAAAAGATGGATCTGTCCAGAACATGATTATTACGCCACTCCACCACGAAGGTGGCTCCGCCTCCGGGCGTGTCCCGTACACGCAGGATCGCTCCGTGCAAGGAGGCAATTTGACTGGCAACGGCCAAGCCAAGGCCGAAATGCGTTTTGTCGGTCCGACTGCGGTCTCCTCGGGCAAACCGATCAAAGATACGGTGTTTTTCTGCGTCGGGGACCCCGGGGCCGTGATCCACTACTGCGATGTGCAGACCACCGGAAGGCGGCAGCTCCGCAAGAATTTCCACGGGAGTGCCAGCAGGGGAATACTCAAATGCGTTGTTTAACAAGACGGCGAACAGCTGCTCCAGCCGTTGTGCATCTGCGTGCAGGGCGGGCAAGGGATTGTCTGGCAGGTGGAGCGTGAGGGAGTGGCCGTGGTCACGCGCTACCGGGACAAATCTTTCATAGAGTTCCACCAAAAAAGTGTCCGTATTGATTTGGGCCAGGGAGGTACGCAGTACCCCTGCATCACCGCCGGCCAAAATCAGCAAATCCTCTGTCAGACGGGAAAGCCTGTCCACCTCCGATGCGGCATGGCTTAAAAATTGAGGAGCCAGATGGGCTGTTTCGGGAGCCTGCGCCGCTTGCAGACTTGCCTTCAGCACAGTCAGTGGGCTGCGCAGTTCATGGCCCGCAGCTGCTACAAATTCCCGCTGTTTCTGCATTGCCTGGGCGGTTGGGCGCAGGGCACGATCCACCATCCAATGGGAGAGAAATGCCAGTATCAAGGCACCCGCAGCCCACAGGGCTGTATATTGCCAGACCATGGCCCAAAGGCGGTCATGCAAGGGGCCCATATCCCGGATAATGTACAGAAGAACCGCACTTGACATCTGTTCACTGGGCAACAGCATTGCGGTACAGGTGTAGGAGCCGCTGAGTTGTGCGCCGTTCAAGGAAAAGTTTACCTTTTGCCGGTGCAGTCTGTCCGGATTCAGCCCGGCAGAGACTGCCTGTTCTCTGGCCAGCGCCACCAGTGTGGTGCGCGCATCGGCAGGTGTCCACCCACCGGAGAATACAAGGGGGTGACCATTGTCCTCCATATACAGAACCAAGCGGCCAGCGGCTTCCTGACTCGCCAGCCAACCGTCACGAACCAGATTGTTCTCGGTTACAGCATCTTCAATTGCCGAGACGGTATTGGCAAACACGAGGTCCGCTCCGGAAACTGCTTCGATTTGAGCCATGCGGCAGGTCGCCGTCAGCGCTGCCGCCAGCACAGCAGCGGTGAGTATACTGAACAGAATTGTCAGGCGGCGTCGGAGGTGTTTAAGCATGAGCGTTTTCCTCACCATCAGGCAAAAAGCGGTAGCCTGCGCCTCGTACCGTCCGTAAGACTGCCCGGCTGCCGACGGCAGTCAGACGCCGCCGGATGAAACGGATATAACTATCCAGACTGCAATCCTCAATCTCGGCCGCCGATCCCCACACGCTGCCCAACAGGACTGCCCTTGCCCGAAGCAGGCCGGGCGCACGACAAAATGCCGCCAGCAGGTCACATTCCCGGCGGCTGAGCGTCACAGTGGAGGAAGGCCCCGTCAAAGTCAACTGGGCGGTATCCAGGACAAGATCGCCACAGGCAATCCGGTGGGCGGTCTCATGCAGATCCGCCGGCCGGCGGACCAGCGCACGCAGCCGGGCCAGCAGTTCACGGTTATCAAACGGTTTTGCCAGATAATCGTCAGCACCGGCATCCAGACCTTCCACACGGTCACCGATCTGCCCCAAAGCAGTGAGCATAAGAACGGGGATGGATATGCCGTCGGCCCGGGCACTTTTGAGCAGCGTAAGGCCGTCCAATTCTGGCAGCATCCTGTCCAGGATGCAGGCATCATAGTATCCGGTTTTGAGAAGATGCAAACCATCGGCACCTGTATGGCAGCAATCGGAGGCGAATCCTGCTGCCTGTAATGTGGGCTGTAAAACTCGGCAAAGCGCCTTGTCGTCTTCAATCAGTAAGATTCGCATGGGTATTTCCTTCCCGCCATAACCGTCGTTTCTATCAATCCAGTATACCTCTATTATATGAACATTCTTAGTCTACACAGCCAGTCTGAAAAAAACCTGAAAACACTTTTCAGGTTTTTTCCAGATTGTTTTGCTACAATGCCGGTATTCCAAAATCCACACAATTGTCGGGAGGCAACCATGAAATCTGTACATACGATTCTATCCTCGCTTCTGGCAGGCATGATGATGTTTTCTCTTGCCGCCTGCACCGCATCCGGCACAGGTGCATCCGGCTCCGATTCCAGCGCCGTCCAGACGGACGCGGTCCCCCAGGGACGCTGGGTGGAACGGCAGGCTGACGGAATTTCCTCCGGATTGGTACTCGGCGCGGCGCCCGCCGCACTGGCAGATGGCAGTCTTGTACTGTATGCCCGGGATGAGAGTACCGATATGCTGGTCACTGTCCGTCTCAACTCCACGGATAATGGTGCCAGCTGGCAGTCTGAGACTCTGGACTGGGCCGAAAAAACAGGCACACTGGCACGCTGGGCTGCCCGCCAGGACGGCACCGTGGCGTTTACAACCACCGACTCCACCCTGTGGGTCGTACAATCGGACGGCAACCCGGTTCAGCTGGACCTGGGCGTGGACGGGGGGAATTTCTATCTCAACCAGATGGGGTTCCTGCCCGATGGCACCCTGGTGGCTGTCCCGTCAGGCGGACCGGGTGTTTCTCTGCCGGGAAATATTCTGTTTTATGATGTGGATGCCCAAAAGGTAAAAAGCTGGGTACAGGTAAGCAGCGGGAACCAGAGCTGGATGGGGGCGGGAGCCGATGCATCCGGTGAAAACTACTATTTCGGCGACAATGACATTGCAGGGATCCTGCCGGCCGGTGATGAAAACGGTTCGTTCCTCTATTATTTCTCTTCCAACGGAGATCTTTGCCGGGCGGATCAGGACGGCACCACCCAGACGGTGCAGACAGGATTTCTGTTGGACCCGTACAGCGCCCAGGCTGCCATGGGAACGGATGGCTCCATCTGTTATGCCGACAGGACCGGCATCTACCGGCAGGCACAGGGAGGCAGCCTGCGTGAGCAGGTGGTGGACGGCACCGGCACGGCGCTGTCTCTTTCCAGCAATTACATTTCTCAGCTGTGCTGCGCCCCGGACGGCAGCTATCTGGCCATTGTCAGTGACGGCTCCATGCAGACAAAGCTGTACCGGTATTTCTTTGATCCGACGCTCTCGGCCTCGGCCAACACGCTGGAAGTCTGGAGCCTGGAAGAAAATGCTACCGTCCGTGCTGCGATACAAACCTTTACCCAGCAAAATCCCGATTGTGCAGTAGAGTATGAAGTGGCCCTGCAGGAAGGCGCCGGACTGACGAAAGACGATGCCCTGCGGACGCTGAACACCGAGCTTCTGGCGGGGGAAGGCCCGGATCTGTTGATTCTGGATGGTGCGGATCTGGAATCTTTCTCCGGCAGTGGCTTGCTGTTGGATCTGTCCGGGATGGTGGATACGGGCAGTCTCTATGATTTTGTGACCGATCGTTATACCGATGCGGACGGAAAACTCTTTACGCTGCCCGCTCGCTTTACGGTTCCGGTCATGCATGGCGCAGCCGGCACACTGGATGGCGTCTCCACCCTGGACGATGTGGCGGCCTTGGTACAGCAATATGCACCGCGCCCGGCGGAAGCAAGCTGGGCACCGCTGGACGAGTCCCAGCGGTATGCCCTGGGCTTTGACAGCGTGGACAGCCTGGTGCAGTTCGCCCTGCAGACCTCCCAGCCCGCGCTGTTCACGGCGGACGGCCTGGATGAAGCGAAGCTGCGCGATCTGATGGCGTTCCTCCAGATGGTGGGAGAGGATTACAACATGGCGGACTACCCCGAGCAGGATACCATGAGCGGTACGGCAGGCAATTTCGGTGGTCTGGATACCATCGTCTGGTACGCGGGAATGTCGGAATATGCCCAGACATCCCGGGCTGTATTCGGCTACGGCAGCATGACGACCCCCTCCTGGCTGGGGGCCACCGACTCGGAACTGCGTGCTTCCGGACAGACCATTCTGCAGCCGGGACTTTGCCAGGGCGTCTACCTGCCTTCCTGCTTTGCGGCGGTTTCCGCCAACAGCGATCAGACGGACTATGCGGGGGCCTTCCTGAAAGCCTTGTTCAGTGACGAGGTGCAGGGCAGTTTCCAGGAGGACGGCATGCCGGTGACGAAGGCAGGCATGCAGATCTCACTGGATCGCAATATGCCGGCCATGCAGGATAACGGTTATACCGGCGGCTTTGAAGAGCTGCTGGCGCAGCTTTCCACCCCTGTGGTGGTGGACGAAGCCCTGCAGGACAGCCTGATTGCCCACACCAAGGCGCTGCTGTCCGGCAGTGAAACGATGGATCAGGCGGTGGAAGGCGTAGTCGGTGATCTATCGCTGCGGTTTGCAGAACAGGGATAAGCCATGAAAAAATCTGCGAGCAATCTCCCCGCCTTGCCGCCCCACAGGCATACATGGCGGCATACCATACCCAGATCCCGCCGCAATTCAGATGGCCCGGCCGCTATCCTGTTCCTGCTGCCCAGCCTTCTGGGGACCGCAGCCTTTATGTTGGTCCCCTTTGCAGAAACGGTCCGGCGCAGCTTTTGCGATGCATTGGGAAAAAGGTTTGTGGGGCTTGCCAATTATCAGTCGGTGCTGGAAAACACAGCCTTTCAACTGGCAGCCCGCAATACGGTACGGTTTCTCTGCACCTGTGTGCCGATCCTCCTGTTGTGCAGCCTTTTTCTGGCCCTGGGCGTGCAGGCGGTGGCCAGGCAACGGAATGGCAGGGATACCCGGCGCGGCAAAGTGTTCCGCACCAGTTTCCTCCTTCCCATGGCGATCCCCGTGGCAAGCATTGTGATTTTGTGGAAGGTATTGTTTGCCAAAAATGGTCTGGTGAATGGGCTGATTTGCTCTTTGGGAGGGCACGCAGTGGATTTTATGGGCACGGAGGCTGCCTTTTGGGTATTGGTGTTCACCTACGTCTGGAAAAATGCCGGTTATGACATGATCCTTTGGCTGGCAGGACTGGACGGGATTTCCGCTGACCTGTATGAAGCTGCTTCCGTGGACGGTGCCAATGCCTGGCAGAAGTTTTTTTACATCACACTGCCCAACTTGCTGCCCACCTTGACTTTGGTGAGTGTGCTGAGTCTGCTCAACAGTTTCAAAGCCTTCCGCGAGGCTTTCCTGGTGGGAGGAAACTACCCCCACGAAAGTATGTATCTGTTACAGCATCTGTTCAACAACTGGTTTCTGTCCCTGGATCTGCCCCGCCTGACCGCGGCCGCTGTGCTCATGGCGCTGGCCCTTTCCGGCCTGATCCTGGCCTTGCAGCGGATCTGGACCCGGGACAAATAATTCCCTAAAGGAGGATTGGTTATGAAGGAATTTTCTGTTTTTGTGATTACTGCAGCTGCCTGCGTATTCTTTCTGACTGGCTGTGGGGCTGCTTCCGACAGCACCTCTTCTGTGGAGCCGGATGCGCCTCACACAGAGAGCACGGCTCAACCGACGGCCACGCCAATCATCACCCCGGCACCGAATGCGGAATCCTCCGAGGCTGTGGAAAAATCCCTTTTTGACCCTGCGTCGGCAGATTACACCGGGTCTGTGGTGGAGATGACGGATACAGGCTTTACTCTTTCTCCGACTGTTGTCGAGCGCCTGGGTGCGAATGCCAGCGTAGGCGTTATGGCTGAAGCAGGAGCCTCCTCCTCCTGGTTTTCCGTGATGTGTACCGATGATACCCGGTATATTGCCATTTATGCAGACGGAAATGGCAGTTCCCGTCAGGCGGAGGGTTCCGCCGATATGGTGCAGGCAAAGGCCTTTGTGTATATCACCGGCATCAATACGGACAGCGGTTTCACGGCGGATACCGTTGCCATTCTGAACCCGTGAAACCCGCAGTGACCCGTGCGCTGATCACGGTTTCGCTGGGATGGATGGCCTTGAGCGTTTGGTGGCCGCTGTGGTTTCTCTTCTTTGGGGCGCTGACCCCGGCGGATGAACTGGCGGCTACCATCGGCCCGGCTTTGAGCGACGGCGCAGCCGAGGCGGTGCGGTGGCAACTTCTGCCCAGTTGGCCTACCCTGCAGCCTTTGGTTGAATTGCTCCTGGATACGCCTCAGTTTTTTTCCATGTTCTGGAATAGCTGCATCCAGGTGTTTCCCCAGCTCCTGGGGCAGCTCATCTTCTGTACCCCTGCGGCCTGGGCCTTGTCCCGGTTACGGTTTCGTGGCCGCCGGATTTGCAGGAACCTGTACATGATCCTGATGCTGCTGCCTTTTCAGGTTACGATGGTACCCAACTATCTGGTACTCAATAAGCTGGGGCTGCTGGATACGCACTGGGCTTTGATTCTGCCTGGCTGCTTTTCCGCCTTTACAGTATTCATTATGGCACGAGGATTCGACGCAGTTCCCATGGTTTTGCTGGAGGCTGCGGCTTTGGATGGTGCCGGCCCGTTTCGTACATTCTGGCACGTCGGACTGCCTTTGGGAATGCCAGGCATACTTTCCGCGATGGTTCTGGCATTTCTGGAAGGGTGGAACGCCATCGAGCAGCCCATGACATTTTTGAAAGATCCGTCCCGATGGCCGCTGTCCCTCTATCTGGCCTCTTTCAACGATGCCAATGGTCAGACGTTGGCCACCGCCATGGCAGCTAGCCTTATTATGTTGGCACCTGCTGTACTGATTTTCCGCTTTGGGCAACAATACCTGGAACTGGGAATTCAGGCAAGCGGCTTAAAAGAATAATACAAGGATTGCAAGGACATATTTCCATGAAGTTTCGATTTCCGCTCTATCGTATTCGCACCGCGTTCGACGCGTGGAAGAACAGCGATCCCAAGCAAGCTGAGCGCCTCGGTACGGTAGTTAAATTCTTTGCCGTTATGCTCATCCTTACGCTTACAGCTCGGGGGATCGCCGGAGCCAGTATGCCCAGAGTGACTTTGGGACAGGCAAGCGCAGGCTCGATCACCCAAAGCAGTACGGCATCAGGAACCATTTCTGTGCAGGGAGGTACACCTCTTACTGCCCCGGAAGGTCTGTTGGTGGCACAGGTAACGGCTACAACAGGGCAGGCCCTTTCAAAAGGAGATGCCATTGCCCGATTTGATGAGGTCTCCCTGGAGCAGGCATTGGCAACCAAACAGGCCCAAGTAAAACAGCTGGAAGTCTCCGCCAGGCAACTCTCCGATCCGGAGGAAGCAGATGGTTTTGCGCTCCAGCAAGCCCAACAGCAGCTGGAACGAGCCTATTTCGATGCACAGAAAACATGGCAGGACGGTGAAAATGCGATTGAAAAAGCGCGGCAGCAGCGGGATGCCGCCCAAAATGCCCTGAATGCCCTGCAGAACCAGCCTGTAGCTACTCCCGAAAGTGCAGAGGCAGAGCGGCAGCAGAAAATTGCAGAAGCCAAAGCCGCGCTGGATGCTGCCGAATCGGCCCTTGCCGCGGCACAAAAAAATGCTGAAGACGCCAACGAGGCAGCAACAGACACTGCCCAAAGTTATGAGGATGCCCGCAACAGCGCTGCACATACGTATAGCCAGTCCGCGGAGGACGTTGCCAAGACAAATGAGGCAAATCAGGCACAGGCTACGGTGACGCAAGCACAACTGGATATTGCACGCGCGGAATTATCGGCCCTGCAGTCATTGAAAGCGGCGGATTGTGTTCTTTCCGCTCCTGAAGATGGAACACTTACCCAACTGAATCTTGAGGCAGGGCAAAACAGTACGTCCGTGGCAGGGCTTCTTGCGGATCGGAACGCTGCCAGTGTACTGACCTTTTCTTTGGAACAGGCGTCGGCCCGCCTTGCCACGGTGGGAACACAGATCACTGTGAAGCAAGGAAGCCAGTCTATGCAGACAACCGTTACGGCTTTGTCCGATCCATCGGAAGAGGGAAGTATACAAATTACCGCTATGTTACACTCCGGCGATTGGAAGGCGGGAAGTGCCACGGTGGAAATCAAACTGAACGCAGGACAGTACGAACAATGCCTGCCGGCCACCGCCATTCAAACAGACAGCTCTGGTATGTTTGTCTACCTGGTGGAAGAGAGAGCCACGCTGTTGGGTATACAGAATGTACTGATCCGACTTCCGGTAACAGTGGAGGCACAGGGCGATGGCATGGCTGCTGTTTCCGGCAGCATCAGCGGACAGGTAGTCACCGGTGCGGACAAACCGCTCTCGGAAGGTTCCTGGGTTCGGGTGGCATCATGAAAAAACGGATATTCACGATATTGGGGTGGGCGTTGATTGCACTCGCAGTGGGGGGACTGTTTATTTTAGCGGCAGATCTTCCCGCGAATGGATATGAGCTGCGCTTTGAAGAGCCGCTCTCTGTTTTGCAAGCCGACTCACTCAGCAAGGCAGCAGAATATCTCGGCCTCAATCTCGCACTCTGGAAAGAAGATTCAGAAACAGTTACAACGGATTTGGAACGAAGTTCTGCGGCACAATGCATTTCTGTGTATGGCAGCCCGACCCTCTGCTTCCCGGCGGCCTGTCTGTACGGGAGCGCACCGGGGGCAGGCCAGTGGGATGGATGTGCGGTCAGTGCCGGTCTGGCCGATGCACTTTTTGGAAGTCGTGAAGTGACAGGATTGGAGCTGATGGTGAAGGGAGAAAAACGTCGTGTCACCGGTGTGGTGGAAGGAAAAGAATGTTTTCTGATCTGCCCGGATGTGACTGCTTCGGATGCTGGATATACAGCCGCTTCCCTGGAAATCGAGAACGGAAACAACCCCCGCGGAACAATACAGAATCTTCTGCAAAGTGCCGGACTTTCGGAAAACGACGCAGAGCTGCTGCCAACTGGCACATTGCGTCAGATCATCAATGCTGTCGCTTGGATACCATTAACGATTGCTGCACTGCTCTTCCTGCATCAGCTGTGGAGACTGGCCCCTTTTGGAAAGATGGGACGTCAGGTGGCTGCATTCGCGCTGCTTCTGATGGCAGCACTGGCACTGCCGGATCTCTTGGCCGCTTTGCCTCGCTGGCTGGTTCCCAGCCGATGGTCGGATATGAATTTCTGGATGGACTTGGGCAATCTTGCCAAGCAAAGCCTGATGGCATTTGGATCCTTGACAAATTCGGTTCGGGATCAACTGCTCGGCACCCAAATACTTGCGTTCGGCGGTTGCCTGCTGGGGCTGTTGGCAGGGGCGCTGCTGCTGGGACTGAAAAATTGCATTGAAAACCGTTGCCATCATCCATAAAAGGAGAAACTTTGATTCTCCAACAAAGAGAGACATTATAGTTCGCTGCGAATAACCTTTTCGAACTCCTCCCAACTTATCTCTCCCAACTGGTACTTACTCAGCGCCATCTGAGCCTGTTTGCGCCAGGCGTTGTAGTCGTCCCGCATTTTCTGGTTATCTGGGGCTCGGGAGCAGCGCATCTGGTAGCGGTTGCGCATCTTGTTGTAGAGTTCTTTGGCTTTATTGGCCTTCAGCTCCTCGGCATAGGCCAGCTTGGCGGCAATGTCCTTGCAGGTGGCGCCGGTTTCCGGGTCCAGCACCCGCTCGCAATACTTGGCGCGGCTGGAGAAGGGGATAAACAGCCGGTGGCAGCTTTCACAGACAGCAACCGGCAGGTCCTGGGCGCACATCTGAACAAATTCCAAAAAGAGTAACGCGGGCAGCGTATCGCTCGCGTAGAACGTGGCGGCAGAAATGCCGCCTTTTTTGTTGTCTGTTGGACGTTTGTAGCGGGTCTGGATATGGATGTCGTCCTCCAGCTCGTGATATTTCTGGTAGGTCGAATCGCCATTTTCGGCCAGTTCCACCAGCAGCTCCGAAGGGCGCTGGTCATGCTCTGTTCTGGGGCGTCCGTCCTCGTCCACCAGTGTGGCCTCGATCAGCTGGCGCAGATCCGTTTTTCCGTCCACTAACTGTTGCAGCAGCGTCACAAAGGATTCCAATACCGATAACGCTGTCCGGCACAGAGAGGCATCCCCGGTATCTCGCTGGATAAAGACCTTCATCTGGTCGGTGTACTCCGGAAAGTTCCGGCAGAACCCTTCCATGATGTCGCTGGTTATGGCCAACTCGCCAAAGTGGGACATTCTGGTACGCAGTTCATCAAATGTATACGAGCTGTCGTTTTTTCCGGTCTGTATAAATTGCCACAGGCAATGTTGGGTCGCTTTCAGCTCTCGCTCATTTCGACGGAAGTTGGCCAGCGCGTAGCCTTCCACCAAATCAAACAGAGCAGGGGAAACCTGCTGCACGGCGGCAGCAAAATCATGGTAAAAGGAAGCCACTTGGTAATATACACAAGTGTCAGGGGCTGCCAGGCTCTGCTGCATGGTCTGATCTTCCGGGAACTTTACGCCCCGGAATCTTTCCAGCAATGCGCGGCCCCGTTCCAGATAGGGAGCGGCATCCAGGTCCAGGACACCGAACACCAAGGACCCCAGCGGATATGTATGCTGGGGTGTGTCGTAGCCCTGAATATACTCGGTGCGGCCTTCAAAGAAAAGGTACGTCTGGTAGTTCAAAATTCGTCACCATCCTGTGTTGGAGCATAGTTGGCGGAAAAAGGCTCTGTGTTTTTGTGTGTTTCAGAAACAGCCGAGAAAAGTGTGTGAATCATCTGACATGAAAACAGTCTAACACATCTTGAAACGGACTGCAAGGCATTGTATGCTGTATGTGTCGGATGAATCTATGATGAAATAGTCGAACATTTTCCGAGGACAAAAACAACCGGAAAAGAGGGATGCCAGAAGCCAAAGTCCGCAACCAACCCATACCCCAAGGAGGTACCATCTGAACCATGAACTCGTTCCCGCAGAGGAAAACCTGAACCGCATCGACGGTTTCCTGATGATCCCGTCCAGCCTTCTGTCGGAGCAACCCTACCGGGAACTTCCCGGCGAGAGCAAGCTGCTGTACGGCCATTTGCTGGGGTTATTGCGTCTGTCGGCTCAAGATACCACCGGGCGCTGGAAAGCCGATGGAAGGCCCTGTGTGAGCCTCTCACGGGTCAGTGCCGGACGGCTGCTGCACTGCCAGAGGGAGAAGGCTGCTGGATTGTTCGCCGCCCTGGAACGCTGCGGTTTGCTGGAGCCGGTGCCGGGACAGTCAAACGGAAAGGCCCGGCGGTATTACATGAATTTGCCGCGCCCAAAGGAGCCGAATGAGCTGTGACCACCCGTCGGAAAATCCGCCCCGACTTGTCGGAAAAACGGACAGGCAGTTGACGGATTTGCCGACACCGACCCGCCGGAAAAACCGACACGATAAAGATAGAATGAACTATCTAACTAAAAGAGAGATAGAGAAAGAATTCCACACCCCGCGTTTTGCAAAGGGTGGACGAAGGCTGTGGTACCTGGCTTCCAGAGGCAACCATAGACACGGTAACCGTTGCGACGGCGGCCCAACCGGGAAGGATGGCACACTGATTTTGGTTGGCAGCCGTATCCCAATCCCTCCCGCCGCAGCGGGCCCACTGGCACTTTGCCGGCAGCGCCGGAAAGTGTCATAGTGGGTCAGATGCTTTGCAAAGCATCTGCGTACCCCATCCGCAGCAGAACCGCACCCAGGAAAGGAGTCGCTTATCAGCAAAATCCATCGGACCGTGGTGCGCAATGAGCGCTACCGTAAAAATGCCATCTCGGTGCGGGAACGGCACAACGAACGCAAGAACGAAGTGTACTCCAACCCGGATGTGCTGCTGGAATACAGCCACAACAATGTGACCTTCAAGGCCTGCGAGGCAGCTACTTACGCCCAGCAATTTGACCGGATGGTGGAAGAAGGCGTCGTTTCCACCCGAGGTCTGAAACCGGATGCCTACGTCTTTGATGAGCTGGTGTTTGACGTGAATACCGACTATTTCGAGACCCACGGCGGCTATGAATACGCCAAGCAATTCTACGCCGAGGTGTACGAGCTGGCCAGGGAAATTGCTGGCGGGGAGCAGTATATCATCTCGGCGGTCATGCACGCCGACGAGCGCAACAGGGAAGCCAGTGACCGACTGGGAAGGAATGTGTTCCACTATCACCTCCACGTTGTCTACCTGCCGGTGGTGGAAAAGCAGATCAGATGGTCCAAGCGGTGCAAAGACCCGGCGCTGCGGGGTACCGTGCGGGAAACGATCATGCAGGTGAGCCACAGCAAAAAGTGGCCAATGGTCCCCATGACCGATGAACAGGGCCAACCGGTGCTGAAAAAGAACGGCAAGCCCCGGTTGGTGAGCTCTTACAGCCTGTTGCAGACCCAATTCTTCGAGCACATGCGGCAGGCGGGATTCACCGACTTCGAGCGCGGTATAGAGGGCAGTGATGCCGAACACCTGAACGTACTGGAGTATAAGGTCCAGAAAGAGCGCCAGACGGTGGCAGAACTGTCTGACCAGACCAAACAGCTGCAAGGCCAACGGAAGGAGCTTATCTTCCAGGTGAAGAACATTTCCAGCTCAATCCGCGATGTAGTGGATATCGAGCAACGGGCCAAAACCAAAGGTGTGCTGGAAAAGCGGGTGGAACTGCCGGTGCAGGATTTTCAGACGCTGTGTGAGATGGCAAAAGCCAGCGGCAAACTACAGGCAGAAAACCGCAGTCTGCGGATGCAGTTACAACAAAGTACAATGAGGGAACAGGAACTGCGCCAGCGTCTCCGCCGCTGTGAGGAACAGCTGGATGCAGTGCTGACCGAAACTCGGCCATATCGGGAAGCCATGCGGGTGGCACCGGAGCAGGTGCAGGCGTTTGTGCTGGGCATCTGCCGCCGCCAACAGGAAGAGAAGCGTCTGAACCGTCAGCAGCGCCGCCAGCGGGCCAAGGGTCAGGACCGATGACAGAACACGCAGTAAGGCAGCAGGGGACAGCCCTGCAGAAAGGAGCCGCTACGGAAGATCGGCAGGAGAAGAAAACAGCACAGGCAGCGGCGTCCGCTAAGAACCGGGAGGACGGCGTACCCCAGCAGGAGCTGGAGCGCTTCGCCCGGTTCCTGCTGCCCAAGATCCAGGCGTTTTACCAGTCGGAAGAGGGACAACGGCTGTTTGAGGAGTGGAAGGAAAAACGCCGGTAAGAGAAATGCCCGACGGCAAAAAAAGCGTTGCTTTATGGCAACGCTTTTGCTTTCGGAAAACAGATGGTGAATGTCGTTTCGTGGTCAGGGGAGCTTTGTACCTGAATGGCGCCGCCCATAGCAACAACCAGTTCCTTGGTTATGGAAAGGCCAAGGCCGTTTCCAGGGGTTGTTCGGGAAGGATCGCATTGATATAACCGGTCAAAAACGTGAGGAAGATCGTCGGCAGAAATGCCTGTGCCATTGTCGGAAATACGGATCATTGCCTGTCGGGCGTCAGGGACCAGACAGAAACGAAACTGCGTGCCGTGGCTGTGCCGGAGCACATTCTCACAAAGGTTGTTTACGATACGCTTGTAGGCGTTTTTATCCAGATCTGCCAGCCAGGTTTCTTCCGGGATCTCAATCGTATAGGAAAAACCGCTGCTTTCCAGCGGGCCGATCCATTCGGCAACATATTGCCGTGAAATCTCACAGAGATCCAGCGGCTCTATCTGCAGTTTCTGTTCGCCTGCATCCAGTTTGACCCATTCGAAGAGCTTTTCCACAAAGGAACGCAGGGCACCGGCCCGTTCATAGGCGGTCTGCAGATATTCTTCCTTCTCCTGGCCCACCACAAGTCCGTTTTCTACGGCTTCCAAATAGCCTGTCAGGGAGGCAAGTGGTGTCTTGATGTCATGGGAAAGATTGGTGATCAGCTGTTTATAGGCCTGCTCGTGGCGCTTCTGTTGGATAGCGCTCTGCTGGTTTTGCTGTACGATCTTGTTGATGCCGTAGCCAATGGATCGAATCGCTTGAGGACCGCGGGTTACAATCCTGCGGTTCAGGTTTCCGGCTCCGATATCTTCCAGAGCTTTCTGGATTTCCAGAAGCTCCCGGTGCCAGAGAAAAAGCGTTGCAGCAAGCCAAAGGGCCAGCGCCGCACACAATATACAAATCACGAACAGCATAGATCTTCTCCCTTATGCCTTTTCATTGAAGCGATACCCCACGCCATACACCGTCAGTACATAAAAGGGGTGCTCGGGATCAGGCTCAATCTTTTTGCGCAGCTTGCTGATGATCGACATAATATTGCCGTCATCCTGGTAATAAGGCTCTTTCCAGATATTCTGATAGATTTGCTGTTTGGTAAAGATGCGTCCCTTGTGCTGGGCCAGAAAGAGGAGAATGTCAAATTCTCTGGCGGTCAGAGATACCGGCTTTCCTTGTACTTCCACCGAATGAGCTGACGGGTCGATGATCATATCGTGAAAACGAAGGCGCTGATTTTCTTCGTGGTGGGGATTGAACTTCGTATACCGGCGCACCAGAGAGTTCACGCGGGCCGTCAATTCTGCCAGGCCGAAGGGCTTTGTCAGATAGTCATCTGCACCGTTCTGCAGTCCGGCAACCTTATCTTCTTCCTGATCTTTGGCGGTAAGCATCAGGACCGGTACGTTGCTCACAGCCCGAACCTTTTCCAGAACGCTGTATCCATCCATGCCGGGAAGCATGATGTCAAGAATGACCAGAACACAGTCACTCTGATTCTGATAGAAGAAGGAAAGCGCATCCTCCCCACGCAGAAAAGTATATACGGGAACTTGCTCCGTTTCGATACATTTCTTCACCAGTTTGCACAGTGCTTCGTCATCGTCGATCGTCAGAATATATTTCATGGGTCCGTCCTCAGTTTGGAAGTTCGTAAACACAGCCATAGGAGGCTATTGTATATATTGTATCACGTTCCGGGCTTTGAGAAAATTTCGGAATCGGCCTTTTCTCTGTTTTGAGGGAAAAACAAGATTTCGTTAAGATTCTGATAAGGCGAAAGTAAGATTTTGAGCGTATACTGAACACAAGTTCCAAGAATTCTCCCTCACCAGAACAAGGAAAAGAGGTTTACCATGAAAGAATCCTATGCCATTGAAACCCGGCACCTGACCAAAAGATACGGTGAACAGGTTGCTGTCAACGATGTCTGCCTGCACGTTCCCAAAAGCCATATTTATGGCCTGCTGGGACGGAATGGCGCCGGGAAAACCAGCATCATGAAGTTGATTTTACAGCTGATGCCGGCTACCTCCGGCGAAACGCTGCTGTTCGGAGAGCAGGTGAAGCGCAGAGAACGCGGTGTCTTTCAGCGTATTGGTGCCATCATCGAAACACCTGGTTTCTATCCCAATCTGACAGGGACCGAAAATCTGGAAATTTTCGCCAAGCTGCGGGGAACGATCCGCCCTGACGCAGTGGAGCACGCCCTGCAGGTGGTGGGATTGCCCTATAAGGACAAAAAGCTCTTTGGGGAGTATTCGCTGGGCATGAAACAGCGGTTGGGGATTGCCAACGCCATTATGCATGACCCGGAACTGCTGATCCTGGATGAGCCTACCAATGGCCTGGACCCCATCGGGATTGCGGAGGTACGGGCCTTTATCCGCTCCCTCAGCGAAAAAGAGGGAAAGACCATCCTGGTTTCAAGCCATATCCTTTCGGAAATTTCCATGCTGGCCGATGATATCGGCATTCTGGACCATGGTGTTTTGCTGGAAGAGGAAACGATGGAGGAACTGAAAAAGAAAAACCAGAAATATATTCTGCTGCAGGTGTCCGATACAGCGGCAACGGCCCGCATTCTGGAACAGCAGATGGCTCTGCAGGTCGGGGAATACTCCATTCAGGATACAACCAGCGTCAAAATTTTTAAAACCACCATCGACCGGGAGGCACTTGTGCGGGAACTCACGTTGCAGGGCGTGGGGCTTTCGGGACTGGCGGAAAAAGACGATACGCTGGAAGACTATTTCAAGAAAATCACGGGAGGCGAGGGCATTGCTTAATGTGGTGCGCGTCGAGTTTTCCAAACTGCGGCGCTGGAAACTTTTACGGGTCTTGCCGTTGCTCTCTCTGGTGCTGCCGGCGATTACCTTCTCCTACTTTGCCACCCATCCTGATTATCTGACGGATATGGGTTTATACAAGCAGGCGCTGTTTTCCTTTAATATTTTTCTGATTCTGCCTGCCATCCTGGGCGTTTTGGCATCTATGCTGGTATATAATGAGCAGCGCTGTGACGTCTTGAAACAACTGTGGATCATCCCTGTGAGCAAGGGAGGATATCTCTTTGCCAAGTGGGTGGTCGTTCTGACGGTTTCCCTTGCTTTTATGATGCTGGCGGTGGCATTTATCTTTGCATTCGGGCTGGCCTTCGGGTTCCTTTCCTGGAACGGGGAAATGATGGCATTCGTTCTGTATAAGGGAATCGAAGCTGCAGTTCTGGAAGCGGTGGCGGTTATCCCGATTCTGGCGCTGGCGGTATCGCACAAGGGGTACCTACTGCCTTGCTGCGCAGCGATTATCTATGCTTTTCTGGGCTTTATCGTGGCTCAGACGAACCCGTACCTGATTCCCTCTGCTTGTGCCATCCTTTGTATTTCAAGAGATCTGCCCAATATAATAATGCCCTGTGCCTATCAGCCGTTTTTTGCCGTACTCTGTTTTGGAGGATGGGCGGTGGCGTCTGGAATCTACGCCTATCATGGTCTTTCGGAAAAGTGAGGAAAACACAATGCAGGTTATGATTTGGACAGAATTGAAAAAACTTCGCCGTTCCCGTATGCTGCTTGTGGCACTGTTTGGACTCTGCATGGTACTGGTCATTGTGACAGCCCAGGGCTTTTTCGCCGGAGGAAATGAAGCGTATGGCATGGAACCGGAATGGTATCTGACCGGGGTACAGTCCCTGGGAACGATGTATGCGTTGCCGGGCATCATCGCGCTGTTTGGCAGTTATATCATTTGCCGGGAGAGCCAGGAAGATGTGCTGAAGTCACTTTTGCTCATTCCGGTCAATATGGGCAAGATGGTAGTGGCCAAGGTCATGGTGATTCTGGTTTTCAGCGTGGGAACTTATTTTGTGCTGTTTCTGGCGGCCTTTGCCGTGGAGATGGCTTTTCATGCCCAGGTCCTTACGGCAGCGATTTTTTGGCACTATCTCAAAATCTATTTGGTGGATGGAATTTGCGTTTTCTTCGCAGTGTTGCCTATTATCTGCTTCATTACCGAAAAAAAGCTGGATTACTGGCTCAGCCTTCTGGCAGCGGAAGTTTACTCCTTTATCACGATCTTTGTGGGAAACCTGGGAACCATATCCAAACTGTATCCGCTGGTGGCTGCGTTCACGCTTTCCGGGTATTACGAATCCACCCCGGCGGAAATCCTGCTCAGTGTGATTTCGATGGCGTTGTGCGGTACGATATCCGGCATCCTGATTTATCGGCTGAGCAAAAGGGACGCTTTGCAGTAAAGTTGTGGCATCAGGTGCTTTCGGAAGCCTAAGTGGACAATACTTCTTGCAATAAATCCAAAATTCGATTATACTTGAATTAACGAATTTTGCAGGAGGTCTTTCCATGGATGTATCCGTAGGCACCCGTCTGCGCGTGCTGCGCAAGGATGCGGGGCTGACCCAGGCCCAGCTGGCGGCGTTGGCCGGAACCAATCAGGCGGCCATCAACCGGTACGAAACAGACCGGGCAGCGGCACCTTACCGTATTCTGGTCTGGTATGCCACCTATTTTAATGTATCGCTGGATTATATCTTCGGCCTGTGTGAAGACCCCCGCGGGCGGTATGTCTGTGTCACGCCGGAGGGGGCGCAGGAGGTAGTACAGCGCAAACCGGATTGGGGCGAGTTCGTGGAAGCCTGCTTCACACCGGGCAGTGAGCTGAACCGCCGTCTGAAACAGATGATCCTCAATATGGGAGAAGAGGAGAAGCACAAGTAAGGAGGTGTACGCCATGAATGCCGTGATCTATGCCCGCTACAGCAGCGACAACCAGCGGGAGGAATCCATCGAGGGCCAGCTGCGGGAATGCAAGGAGTATGCCGACCAGAACGGCATCACCGTGGTGCGGACCTACATTGACAGGGCACTGTCTGCCAAAACCGACAGCCGCCCGCAGTTCCAGCAGATGATCCACGACAGCGCCACCCATACCTTTGAGGCGGTGCTTGTGTGGAAGCTGGATCGCTTTTCCCGCAACCGGTACGATTCGGCCCATTATAAACGCATCCTCAAAAACAACCGGGTCCATGTGGTGTCGGTGACGGAACCTATCTCCAACACGCCGGAAGGCATCATGCTGGAAAGCCTGCTGGAAGGCATGGCCGAGTACTATTCGGCGGAGCTGGCGGAGAAGGTCAGCCGCGGTCACAAGGAGAACGCCCTAAAGGCCAAGTTCAACGGCGGCCCGGTGCCGCTGGGCTACCGCATTGACAGTGAGCATCACTACCAGATCGATCCGACTACCGCACCGGTGGTACAGGAAGCGTTCCATCGGTACGCGGCGGGGGAAAGCATCCGCAGCATCATCGAGTCGCTGAACGCCCGCGGCATCCGCAACAGCCGGGGCAATCCGTTCACCAAGAACAGCTTCCAGACACTGCTCAAAAATCGCCGGTATCTGGGCGAATACCGCTATAAGGATACCGTCATACCGGATGCTATCCCGGCCATCATCGATCCGGATTGCTTCGATGCGGTCCAGCGTCGGTGCGAGATTCACCGTCAGGCACCGGCCCACAACAAGGCAGATGTCCACTATCTGTTGACTACCAAGCTGTTCTGCGGCAAGTGCGGCACCATGATGGCGGGGGAGAGCGGTAGAAGCCATACGGGCACGGTCCACTGTTACTATAAGTGCGGCACCCGAAAACGCAGCGGCAAGGAGGTTTGCAGCCTGAAGCCGGTGCGCAAGGAACCGCTGGAACAGTTTGTGGTGCAGACGGCGCTGGAGAAGGTGCTGAATGACCGAGTCATCGACCTGCTGGCGGACAAGCTGCTGGAATACCAGAGCAAGGAAAACACCCGCCTGCCGGTTTTGCAGGCGGAGCTAAAAGAGGTGAAGCGCCGCATAGACAATCTGGTGGCGGCCATCGAGCAGGGCATCCTGACGCCCGCCACCAAGGCGCGGATGGAGGAACTGGAACAGCAGCGTGAAGCACTGGAAACCAGCATCCTGCAGGAGCAGATCGAAAAGCCGCCCATCACGCGGGAGCAGATTCTTTTCTGGTTCGATCAGTTCCGCCACGGCGACCCGGCGGATATCGCCTTTCAGGAAAAGGTCATCGACTGCTTTGTCAACTCCATTTATCTGTTCGATGACCGCATCGTGGTGAATTTCAACTATCAGGAGGGCGGCCGTCCGGTATCTTTAGAAGAAGTACTTAGTTCGTTTTTGGATGGGAATGGTGCACCAAAAAAAGCCTTACGGAAACGTAAGGCTTTTTTCATAATGATTGCCGCTTTGTGTGAGTGCTTTCGTTTTGCCGTTGACTTCAACCCAAGTCAGCGGCTCTTTTTGTTTTGTAGGCGAGAAATTCATCCCTCCTCCTGGGGATGCAACAACAGCCGCAAACGGCTCGGGAGGGTCATTCTTGTTGCCATGCACCGCGGCAATATGCTATACTAAAGAAAAAACAGAAGGGGAGGCACTGCGGATGACCCGCATTGCAATCGTAGAGGATGAGGCCGCCGTCCGGGAGCAGCTGGCGGGGTATGTGCAGCGCTACACGCGGCAGTATGGCACCCAGTTTGAGGTGACAATGTTCACCGACGGCGTCGAAATCCTTGAGGATTACCGCCCGGTCTACGACATAATTTTTCTTGATGTAGAGATGCAGCATCTGGACGGCATGGAGACTGCCCGCCGTATCCGCGAGCTGGACAGCGATGTGCTGCTGATTTTTATTACGAACATGGCGCAGTATGCTATCAAGGGATACGCCGTCGGTGCGTTGGATTACGTGCTCAAGCCTGTGCCGTACTTTGCGTTCTCGCAGCAGCTGCAAAAGGCTGTGAACCAGCTGGCCAAGCGGACGCGGCATTATCTGGCTGTACCGGTGGACGGCGGCATGCGCCGATTAGACGCTGCTACGATTTATTATATCGAGAGTGAGGGCCACCGCGTCCATTTTTACACCGAGGACGGCGACTTCTCCGCACCCGGCGCGCTGAAGGTGCTGGAGGAAAAACTGGCGGGTCGTCTGTTTGCGCGGTGTAACAGCGGCTATCTTGTGAATCTCGCGCAGGTGTCGGGCGTGCAGCAGAACACGGTGCGGGTCGGCCCGCATGAGCTGCAGATCAGCCGCCCAAAGCGCAGGGCGTTTCTGGCCGCGCTGGCGGACTACATCGGGGGTGAGGGCGCATGATGACGCTGCCGGACATCCCGCGGCTGTACACGGCGCTGGCAGAGGTTCTTGCCGTGCTGGTCTACGCGCAGGCCGCGCCGCCCCGCGCTGCAAAGCCTGTGACCTATGCTGCCACGGCGGGGTGGGCCGCGGTGCTGGGCGTGTTTTTGCAGCTTACCGGCAGTGTGCCGCTGGCGTGGTGGCTGCCCTGCATGGTCGCGGCCATCGCGTGGCTGTACCTGTATCTGTGGGGCACGCGGGAGATGAATTTACTGGAAGCCGGTTACAGCTGCGCCCGCGCGTTCATTCTGGCGGAGCTGGCCGCCAGCGTGGAGTGGCAGCTCCACTGCGTACTCTGGCCGCAGCAGCGGGCTACAGCACCGCTTTCGGTACTGCTGCTGGCGGCGGTCTACACGACGGTCTACGGCTTTTTGTATTGGTTTGAGCGCCGCCACGCTGCGCCCACGCGGCTTACCATTACCGCGGCGGCGACGCTGATGGCTGTCGTCATGGCGGTCACGGCGTTTGCGGTCAGCAATCTGAGCTTTATCTCCGACAACGGTGTCACGATGAGCGTGATGAGCATTTTCTACATCCGCACGCTGGTGGATATGGCGGGCGTGCTGATCCTGACGGTCCAGCACGAGCAGCTGCGCGAGGCCGCACTGCACAGCGAGCTGACGGCCATGGACAATGTCCTGCGCCGCCAGTATGAGCAGTACAGGCAGAGCAAGGAGAACATCCGCCTTATTAACCGCCGCTATCATGAGCTGAAAATGCAGATCGCGGCCATCCGTGCCGAGCGCGACCAGGCCAAGCAGGACGCCGCGCTGGCCGAGATGGAGAGCGGCATCCGTCAGTACGAGGCCGAGAACAAGACCGGAAACCCTGTGCTGGACACGCTGCTGACGGCGAAAACGCTCTACTGCCAGCAGCACGGCATCAATCTGACCTGTGTGGCGGACGGTACGCTGCTGCACTTTCTGACGACAGGGGAGATTTGCACGATTGTGGGCACGGTGCTGGACAACGCCACCGAGAGTGTGCTGACCGAGCCGGACCCCGAGAAGCGGCTGATCCGGGCCGCCATCTACGCGCAGAACGGCTTTGTGATGCTGCGGTTTGAGAACTACTGCGCTGACCCCGTGGAGCTTGGCCCCGACGGCCTGCCCGCCCGCAGCAGCCACGGCGGCTACGATTTGAAGAGCGTCCGCGCTGCCGCCGAGGCCCACGGCGGCACGCTGACCCTGCACTGGGAGAATGAGTGGTTCACGGTGCGGATTTTGCTGCCGCAGAAGTAGTAAGGATCGCGGCAGCGGAAACTACCCGCGGGCGGATATGGAATCCGCCCCTACAATGTAGGAATCGATGCTCGTCATCGACCCGGGAGCCTTGCGGCGGCTGCCATGCTCACCCCTGTAGCGGCGTCAACCTTCCCCCACAGGGGAAGGCTTTTTTGCTATGCCGCAATTTGCACAAAGAAGGTGCGGCTGTACTTGTACAAAATCACAACAAAATTTGCCCGGTCAAGCGGCAAAACTGCAAAGTATGCTTCAAAAACGGCAGCTTGTGCGAAAAATACGCCTATCGTGCCGCAATCTGCTACAATAGAATCGACGCAAAACATGGGCCCGCTTTTGACAGGTTTTATACTGTTTGAAGAGGAGAAAAACAAATGACAAAGCAACCCAAAGTCCGCAAGCCGCACCCCGTACTGCACGGGATCGGTCTGGTGCTGTCAGTGATCCTGTTGGTCGCGGTACTGGTCGGCACCTACGTTCTGTCCACGATGGCCACCATCATTGACAGCTTCATCGGCGCACCCAGCGGCCACTATTCCGACGCTGAAATTGCCGACACCAAGGTCAAGGCGGAAGCGCTGGCCGCTGATGTCGAGGCCGAGGGAACTGTCCTTGTCCAGAACAACGACAACACCCTGCCGTTGGCCGCTGACAACAAGAAGATCAACGTCTTTGGCTGGGCCTCCACTGCCTGGCTGGGCGGCGGTTCCGGCTCCGGCGGCGTGTCCAGCGTCAACACCGATTTGCTGGCCGCGCTGACTGCCTACGGCGTTGCGTACAACACCGAGCTGACCGACATGTACAAGGATTTCCAGGATGGCCGCGAGTACACCCGCACCCTGAGCGCCTGGCCCGAGCAGTCCGGCCGCCTGTATGAACCCGACATCAACAACCAGACCTACTATACACAGTCGATGCTGGACAACGCCAAGAGCTTCTCCGATACGGCTGTTGTCGTGATCGGGCGTCTGGCGGGCGAGAGCAACGACGCCACCAAGCAGCAGTACAAGCGCACCGAGAAGGGCGGCGACATCGTTGCTGACGACACCCGCACGATGCTGGAGCTGACCACCGAGGAAGAGGATCTGCTGAACTACGTCGGCGCAAATTACGCCCATGTGGTTGTGCTCATCAACTCCACCAACGTCATGGAGCTGGGCCAGATCGAGACGATCCCCGGCATTGATGCCTGCCTGATTGCCGGTCTATCCGGCTCCGAGGGCGCGACTGCCGTGCCCGAAGTGCTGTGGGGTGACCGCGAACCCAGCGGGCGTACCGCCGATACCTGGGCTTATGACCTGACCACCGCCGCCAGCTATGCGAACGCCGGTATGGAGGGTGTCGGTAAGTACAGCGACGCCGACGGCCTCTACCCGGCAGACGGCACGACGAACGGAAACCTTGACACACCCTACACCTATGAGCAGGTTTCCTATGTTGATTACGCCGAGGGCATCTACATCGGCTACAAGTGGTACGAGACCGCCGACGCAGAGGGCTACTGGGACGCCGAGAGCAACGAGCACGGCACCGGCTACGACGCCGTTGTGCAGTATCCCTTCGGCTACGGCCTGAGCTACACCAGCTTTGATTGGAAAGTCACGGACGCCGCCGCCAACGGCAGCGCCCTGACGAAGGACGGTAATGTGACCGTCAAGGTGACCGTCACGAACACCGGTGACCGCGCGGGCAAGGACGTTGTCCAGCTCTACTATACCGCCCCGTACACGGCAGGGGGAATTGAAAAATCCAGCGTTGAGCTGGGCGCGTTCGCCAAGACGAAGGAGCTGGCCCCCGGCGAGAGCGAGGAAGTCACCCTGACGGTCCCTGTCTCCGACATGGCCAGCTACGATGCCTACGACGCCAACCACAACGGCTTCACCGGCTATGAGCTGGATGCGGGTGACTACATCTTCACCGTGCGCCATGATGCCCACGATGTGGACGACGACGCCAACGCGACCATCACCTGCAGCCTGCCCGCAGGCGTGCAGTATGCCGAGGACACCGCCACCGGCAATGCCGTTTCCAACAAGTTTACCGGCAGCGACGCCGTCGACGGCGTGAGCCTCGACGGCAGCGACTCCGCACAGAACATCACCTACCTGACCCGCGCCGACTTTGCGGGCACCTTCCCCAAGACGAACACCCCGACCCGTGCCATGACCGACAACGTCAAGGCATTGAACCTCTACACCGCCGACGATGCCAACGGCTGGATCAACGACGCTGATGAGGCTATTACCACCGGCGCTAAGAACGGCCTGAAGATCGAGGACAACGGCGAGACCACCGACCTCGGTTTCCAGCTCGGCTCTGACTTCAACGACCCCCAGTGGGATGCCCTGCTGGATCAGCTGACTGTGGACGAGATGGAAAACCTCTACATCAACGCCTACGGCGGCCTGGCCGAACTCAAGAGCGTCGGCAAGTCCAAGAGCAAGGATGCCGACGGCCCCGCCCAGATCGGCGGCTTCACCGGCATGGGTGCCGGCACGGGCTTCCCCAGCTCCAGCACGCTGGCCCAGAGCTGGAACGCAGACCTTGCCCAGGAGGAGGGCCGCACCATCGGCACGCAGGCCCTGCAGAACGGCTACACCGGCTGGTATGCCCCCGCCACCAACATGCACCGCAGTCCCTTCAATGGCCGCAACTATGAGTATTATTCCGAGGACAGCCTGCTGTCCGGCGTCATCTGCGGCAATACTGTGACCGGCGCAAACCAGGCGGGCGTCTACACCTATGTCAAGCACTTTATCTGCAACGACGGCGAGAGCGGTATCTACCGCGATTCCGTCTATACCTGGATGACGGAGCAGACCCTGCGCGAAACCTACCTGCGCCCGTTCCAGATGCTCGTCGAGGATTACGACGCAGTCGGCCTCATGAGCAGCTACAACCGTATCGGCGCTGTCTGGGCAGGCGGCAGTGAGGCACTGCTGACCGGCATCCTGCGCGGCGAGTGGGGCTTTGACGGCGCGGTCATCACCGACTACTGCGACCACCACAGCTACATGAACGGCGACCAGGCCCTGCGCGCAGGCGGCAGCCTGTGGATGGCGGGCTTCACCGGCGGCGAGATGGCCTTTGAGACCGGCTCTAACAGCTACCTGCAGGCCCTGCGCCGCGCCACCAAGGAAGCACTGTACATGTACCTGCATGTCCGCGTGACCAACCGCGACTATGCTGACAGCATCGGCGACACCACCGCTGTGCGCCATGCGTTCACGACCTCTGTGTTCGGCTGGCGTCATCTGGTTGCCCTGATCGACATTGTGGCCATTGTCCTGTTCGCCCTCGCCGTGCGCGGCGTCGTCATCGACGTTAAGCTCCGCAAGGCAGCCAAGACCGAAAAAAAGAACTCCTGATTCATCAAAGGAATGTGTGACCCATGAAACATGCAAACATTATTACCAAATTGACCCTTGAACAAAAATGTGCGCTGCTCTCCGGCGAGACGGTCTTTACGACCCGCGGCTACAAAAATGCGGGCATCCCGTCCATCACCCTGTCGGACGGCCCCAACGGCGTGCGCAAGCAGGCGGGTGCGGCGGACCATCTGGGCCTGAACCCCAGCGTCCCCGCGACCTGCTTCCCGACGGCGGCTACCGTGGCCTGCAGCTGGGATCCCGCCCTGGGCGAACAGCTCGGCCGGGCCATGGGGGAGGAGGCCGCCGCGCAGGAGGTATCCGTCCTGCTGGGGCCGGGCCTCAACACCAAGCGCAGCCCGCTGTGCGGGCGTAACTTCGAGTATTTCTCGGAGGACCCGTACCTCTCCGGCAAGCTGGCCGCGGCCTACGTGCGCGGCATCCAGTCCAACGGCATCGCCGCCTGCCCCAAGCACTTCGCCGTCAACAGCCAGGAGCTGCGCCGCATGGCGTCGGACTCCGTCGTCGACGAGCGAACCCTGCGAGAGCTCTACCTGACCGGCTTTGAGATCGTCGTCAAAGAGGCGCACCCCAAGACCATCATGTCCAGCTACAACCTCGTCAACGGCACTTATGCCAACGAGAACGCCCACCTTTTGCAGGACATCCTGCGCAGGGACTGGGGCTTCGACGGCGCTGTCGTGACCGACTGGGGCGGCAGCAATGACCACGCGCTGGGCGTAAAGAACGGTTCTACGCTGGAAATGCCCGCCCCCGGCGGAGACGCCGTGCGCGAGCTGTTGAAGGCCGTCGAGACCGGTAAAATTTCCGAATCTGATGTGGACGCCCGCCTGGACGAGCTGCTGACACTGGTACTGGACACCCACGCCGCCGTGGAAAACCACAGCCGCAGCTTTGACGCCGACGCTCACCACGCGCTGGCCCGCCGCGCCGCTGCCGAGAGCGCCGTCCTGCTGAAAAACGACGGCGATCTGCTGCCGCTGGCCGCAGGCGCGAGCGTGGCCGTCATCGGTGACTTTGCCGAGACGCCGCGTTACCAGGGCGCAGGCTCCAGCGCCGTCAACTCCATCAAGGTCGATACCTTCCTTGACTGCCTGAAAGACAGCGGCCTGCACAGCGTCGGCTTTGCCGCGGGCTTTGACCGCCAGGGCAAGCCGGACGATGCCAAAAAAGCCGAGGCCGTCGCGCTGGCGAAAAAGGCCGACACCGTGCTGCTCTGCTTAGGGTTGGACGAAATCAAGGAGAGCGAGGGTCTGGACCGCGCCGATATGAAGCTGGCCGACAACCAGATCGAGCTTTTGCAGGCCGTGCAGCAGGCCAACCCCAACACTGTCGTCATCGTCAGCGCGGGCGCGTCGCTGGAAACGCCGTGGCTGGCCCACTGCAGGGCGCTTGTCTACGGCGCCCTCGGCGGCCAGGCCGGCGCGGGCGCAATGGTCGATGTGCTGACCGGCAAAATCAATCCGTCCGGCAAGCTGGCCGAGACCTGGGCCAATGCCCACGCCGACACCCCCGCCAAGGACAACTTTGCAGGTGCGGGACGCACCGTGCAGTACCGCGAGGGGCTGTACGTCGGCTATCGCTACTACCAGACCGCGGGTGTGCCCGTGGCGTTCCCGTTCGGCTACGGCCTGAGCTACACGAGTTTTGCCTACAGCGAGTTGAAAGCCGACGCCCGCAGCGTGACCCTGACCGTGACAAACACGGGCAGCTGCGCCGGTGCCGAGATCGTACAGGTCTATGCGGCCAAGCCCGACGCCCAGATCTTCCGCCCCGCGCAGGAGCTGAAGGCCTTCACAAAGGTCTGGCTGGAGGCAGGGGAGAGCGAGACCGTCACCCTGCCGCTGGACGACAAGGCGTTCCGCTACTGGAACACCAAGACCGACAGCTGGGAGGTCGAGGGCGGCACGTATGAGCTTCGCGTAGGGGCGAGCTCTGCGGACATCCGCCTGACTGCCGCCGTCGAGGTGAACGGTACGAGCGCACCGAACCCATACGCGGGCAAGGCGCTGCCGCACTACACCAGCGGCAAGGTGCAGCGCGTGCCCGATGCCGAGTGGGAGACCCTGCTGGGCCGCCCCATCCCGGCGGATACCGTCAAAATTGACCGCAATATGACCTTGGGAGAGCTGAACCACAGCCGCAGCCCGCTGTGCTGGCTGGTCTGGGCTGTGCTCACGATGATGCTGAACGCCAGCTACAAGCGCGGCAAGCCGAACCTGAACGTGATGTTCCAGTACAACATGCCGCTGCGCGCGCTGGCCAAAATGACAAGCGGTGCCATCAGCATGGGCATGGTGGACGGCATCGTGCTGGAGGCAAAGGGCTTCTGGGTCATCGGTCTGCTGAAGGTCATCGTCGAGGCCGTTAAAAACATCATCCTCAACGCGCAGCTGGAAAGCCGCCTGCGCAACAGCTGACAGGAAGGGCTGTCATGCAGCTTTGGAATACCTTTGCGGAAAAGCATCCTGCCGCAGCCAAGTGGGTGCGCGAGGGCGGCTTGTTCGTCGTCTTCCCGGAAGGGGAGGTTAAGAAGGCATAAGAATAGCCGAGCAGCGTAAAAACTGCTCGGCTTTGTTGTTTGTTGGTTGCGTGGCTTCCCCCTCGGGGGAAGCTGTCAGCGGCCCCGACCGCTGACTGATGAGGGGCTGCGTTGCCGTTAGTACCCGTCAAAGGGCGCAGCCCCTCAGGGGAAGGCTTAGAAATTACAAATAATTCACCGCCAGGATCGCCGCACCCAGCACGACCAGCACGACGCCTGTCGCGCGGTTCAGCGTGGCGGGCTCGGCCTTGTTTGCGAACTTGGCGGCAATGCGCGCCCAGAGCAGCGTGCTCAGCACACAGCAGATCAGGCAGAACAGATCCGGTACACCGCCAATCGCAAAATGGCTGACAGAACCGGTGAAGGCCGTGAACGCCATGATGAAAACACTCGTTCCGACGGCAGTTTTCAGCTCATAGCCCAGCACGGAGGTCAAAAGCAGCAGCATCATCATGCCGCCGCCCGCGCCGATGAACCCGCAGATAAAGCCCACGCCCGCGCCGCAGAGCAGCGACTGCGCGAACCGCTTCTGTACGCTGACGGCGTGCATCGCGCTCTTGGTCGTCATGACGGGCCGCACGATGAACTTGACGCCCAGCAGCAGCGTCATGAACGTTGAGAAACCGCCCATCGTTGTGCCGGGCACGAGGCTGGCCACATAGCTGCCCACCAGCGTGAAGCAGAGCACCGACGCCATCATGACCGCGCCGTTTTTAATGTCCAGGTTGCCGTTTTTGCCGTAGGTGTAGGCAGAGATCGCACTCGCCAGCACGTCGCTGGCCAGCGCAATGCCCACGGCCATATAGGGGTCCATCCCCAAAAAAGTAATGAGCATCGGGCTGATGACCGCCGCGGCGCTCATACCCGCAAAGCCTGTGCCCAGTCCCGCGCCGATGCCCGCAATAAAGCAGACGATGAATGCTACCAGATAGGTCATATTCTTACTCCTTGTTCAGCTCCCGCAGGAGGTTTGCATCCATGCGGCGCAGATAGTCCTGCAGCGTCTGCTGCTCCTGCGCCGTAAAGCCCGCAAACAGCGGCTCCAAGCTGCAGCGCTGGATGTCCGCCAGTACCGCGACCATCGGCAGGGCATCGGGCGCAAAGCCCAGCAGCCGCTGGCGGCGGTTGTCCGGCGCAGGGGAGACCGTCAGCACGCCGCGTGCGCGCAGCCGCTCCACCGCCGCCGATACATTGGATTTTGCCAGACCGCGGTAGCGGCAGATGTCGCTGGCCGTGCGGCAGTCTGGATTGTTGTGCAGAAACAGCAGGATGTCAATTTCCAGCTGGTTCAGCCCGTACTGTACGGAAGCAGCCTCAAACCGCGATGCATGGTACTTTTTGTAGTGCTGTACGTAGCTCAATATGGGCAGCAACTGCATCACTCCTTTGCAAGGCTCAAATAGAACGGTTCTAATTATAACCATTTGCACAGCAAAAGTCAATCCTGCCTGTTAAAAAGCAAACATCAGAGAGGGACAGCCGCGCCAGGCTATACCGGATACACCGAAAAAAGAGGATGCGGACGGATCCGCACCCTCAAAATAAAAACAAACCCGAAACAATGCTTCACGAAGAAGATTGAGCTCGGATTTGCACAATATGGTGGACCTGGAGGGATTCGAACCCTTGACCTCTCGGATGCGAACCGAACGCTCTCCCAACTGAGCTACAGGCCCATGTCATTTCGACTTGATAAGTGTACCTCTTTTCTGCCAAAAAGTCAAGGGGGTAATGCAGATTTTGTTTGCAAGCGCCGGACATATCCTGTAACATACGAATTTATATTGTAACAGGTGCAATCCGCCTGCATCTTGCGCTTCTCTTTATATAGTGCTATAATGGTACAAATCTTGCAGTGCCCGTATAAAAACGTATAGGCAATGTGGATTGAATCCAGCGCGTGGGTTGAATTATAGTATTCTCATTGAAGGTACAAAAATTCAACCTATGTGGGGAGGAAACCTTATGCAAGGCAAGCTGATTGCAAGCTACCGGCGGGAGCTTTCTGCGCTGGATGACCTGCAATGCGCCGGAACCGTGACCTATACGCTGACACAGGAGGCGGATGCGTTTGTCATCACTGTCCAGCGCGACGGGGCACGGGCAGCAGCGTGTATGCTATGTGAGATAGAGGAGGAGCGCGCGGGGATGCTGACCCGTTTCCTGTACGAAAACGCCGTGGAGCCTGCGCATACCTCCGCGGTACTGCATGACCTCTGTGGATCGAAGGTGGGCTGACATGGCGGTGTTGCTGCATGACCGTCCGGAAGCAGCCGGACAAAAGCAGAGAGAGGCGCTCAGGCTGCCCCGGACCTCCGCCGTGGTGGCACTGTTTGCATTCAGCTCCCGCATGGATCGCGATTCCATGCGGCTGTTCGCCCGGACCCATGGGGACGAGGTTCGCGCCGCGGCCATTGCATCGACGGGGCAGGAGGTACTGGAGCTGCTGCACGGCGGCCTTCGCCCGCAGGTGCTTGTGCTCGACGCCCTGCTGACCAAGCCGTCCGTGACGCAGATCTTGCAGGAGATCAGCACGATGCAGCCGGACCCGGAGCCGGCAGTCCTTGTGCTGGTGCCCGTGCCGGAGGAAACCGCCGCGCGCAAGGCGCTGGGCCTGTTTGCCCAGTACCGGATCATGCTGCGCCCCTACGGGATGAAGAATCTTTTCGATGAGATCTACCGCATGGGCACAACGGACGACGAGCATCGGCTCTACCACCTGCGCCGCTGCTGTGAGGATGTGCTGGATGACTTCGGCGCGCGGTCCACACTGAACGGCTACCGCTATGCCGAGCGGATGCTGCTCTACGCGCTGTACGCGGAGCGCCCGCAGAAGATCGGCGATTTGCAGCAGTATGTCGCGTCGGAGGAAAACATCGAGATCGGCACTGTGACCTCGGCGCTGAACCGGATGTCGGCAGGTATGTCCAAGCGCGGTGCGGAGCCGTACCGCGGACTTTGCCTGCGCTGCGGCCGCCCGGAAAACGGCGTGCTCTCCAACGGGCAGCTGTTTGAGGGGCTGCTCAAGGAGCTGCGCCGCCGACTGGAACCGACTGCATAAATTAGGAAAGAAGGCGTTTTCCATGGACAGAAGGAACGAGGATACAGCACTGCTGGCCTTGCGCGGGGGATTGCGCGGGCGGTTCCGGCGCTCGTTTGACAGCATGGAGAACGCCTTTGAGGTATTGCAGGACCGCTTGCAGCACGCGGTAAACCCGGCAGAGCGCGCCGAGCTGATGCCGCTGCTCGAGGAATTGCAGACGCAGCTGATCTGCCTGCGGCGGCTGGGGGACCAGGCGTCGGATGCCGCCACGGCGGCGCTGCTGCACGGCACCTGTGTGCCGCAGCCCATCGACCTGCTGGGGCAGCTGCGGGAATTTTGCAGTATTTTGCAGGAGGAGGCCGCGCAGTACGCGCTGCCCTTTACCGTGACGCTGCAGGCCGACGGGCTGGACGTGCTGCCCACGACGGGGGATGTCTCGCTGCTCAACGGTCTGCTGACGAACCTTGTCTCCAACACACTGGCCGCGGACCGTGCGGCGCACATTATGCTGCTCTGCACGCCGGGTCGACTCTGCTACAGGGACAACGGCCCGGGTCTGCCGCCCGATGCCGCCGCCCTGCTGACCGAGGGGCAATGGAGCGAACGCCTGCTCCACGCGGGCGGGCTGGGCCTGCCGCTGGTTGCCGCTTACACAAGCGCCATGGGCTGGGCGCTGACCGTAGGGGAGGGGCCGGGTATGAGCTTGCAGTTCACGCTGCCCGCCGCACCGCCGCTCGACGGCATGGTGCTGACCTCGCCCACCGAGCGTCTCGCTGACCGGCAGAACCGCCGCAGACTGATACGCCGGGAACTGGCGGTTCTGGTAGCGGATACTTCGATGCAGTAAGTAAAAGCGCTGTTCTTGGAAAGGGGCGGCGCTTTTTTGCAGCATGGCTTCCCCCTCGGGGGAAACTGTCAGCGGCCCCGCCCGCTGACTGATGAGAGGGAAACTTTGCCTCTGCTGCCCGTAAACGGATCGCTTGGCAAACCTGCCCCTCATCCGGCCCTGCTGGGTCACCTTCCCCACAGGGGAAGGCTTTAAGGAGACTGGCAGCCTCATTTTTTTTCCACACCGCTTTACTTTAAGCCCAAATTATTGTAAAATGTTATACAAAAGAATGGTTTACTATGCCTGCACGGCACAGCGGGCCGCCAAAATAACTATAGGTGGTGTTTTTTATGGCAATTCAGTATAAACGTATTCTTCTGAAGGTCAGCGGCGAGGCTCTGTCCGGCCCCAAGGGCACGGGTTTTGATGAGGAGACCATCGCCTCCATCTGCGCGGGCATCAAGGCTGCGCACGACCTCGGCGCCCAGATCGGCATCGTCGTGGGCGGCGGCAACTTCTGGCGCGGACGCTCCAGCGGCAAAATGGACCGCATGGACGCCGACAAGATCGGTATGCTGGCCACCGTTATGAACGCGCTGGCTGTCAAGGACGCGCTGCGCCAGCAGGGTGTGGACGCCGTCGTCATGACCAGCTCCTTCATGCCGCAGGTCGCCGAGTGCTTCACGAGCGACAAGGCCATTGCCGCGCTGGAAAGCGGCAAGATCGTCGTGTTCGGCGGCGGCACCGGCAACCCGATCTTCTCCACCGACACGGCCTCCGCCCTGCGCGCACTGGAGATCGGCGCGGACGCCATGTTCAAGGCCACGATGGTCGACGGCGTTTATGACAAGGACCCCCACAAGTACGCCGACGCTGTGCGCTACGACACGCTGACCTTCACCCGCGTGCTGGATGAGCGTCTGGCCGTCATGGACTCCACCGCCGCGACCCTCTGCCGCGACAACGGTCTGCCCATCCTCGTGTTCGATCTGGGCCAGCCCGCCAACATTGCCAAGGCCGTGCAGGGCGAGACCGTCGGCACCCTTGTCAAAGAGTAAAAATTTGAAAAATTCATATTTTCCCCCTATACTATCTTAAAATAAGGAGAATTTCATTATGAGCAGCACGACGAAACCCTATGAAGAAAAAATGAATGCCAGTGTCAACCATCTCATCCATGAGCTGGCCTCCATCCGCGCAGGCCGCGCCAACCCAGCCATTCTGGAAAAGGTCACGGTCGATTACTACGGCAGCCCCACGCCCATCCAGCAGATCGCGGCTGTCGCCGTCGCCGAGGCCCGCATCCTGACCATCTCCCCGTGGGACCGCTCGATGCTCAAGCCCATCTCCAAGGCCATCCAGACCAGCGACATCGGCATCAACCCCATTGATGACGGCCAGGTCATCCGTCTGGTGTTCCCAGCCCCCACCGAGGAGCGCCGCAAGCAGCTGACCAAGGATGTCAAGAAGCAGGGCGAGGACGCCAAGACTGCCGTGCGCAACATCCGCCGCGACGCCATGGACAAGTTCAAGGCCATGAAGAAGGCCGGCGAGCTCACCGAGGACGACCAGAAGAAGCTGGAGGAAGAGACCCAGAAGCTGACCGACAAATATGTCAAGCTGATCGACGATACCTGCGCCGACAAGAACAAGGAAATCATGGAGGTCTGATCTCTCCATGAACGATAGCCTGTGCGGGCATGTCATGCGACACGCCCGCATAGGCTGTTATTGCATCATTGAATAAAACGATTCCGCGAAAGGAAACCACCGTTTATGAAGACCCGCATCATCACCGCCGCTGTCGGCCTGGGCGTTTTGGCCGTTGTGCTAGCGTTTTTTGACACCTTCCTGTTTGACTTGGTATTAAGTGCCGTCTGCCTGATTGCCATCCATGAGGTTTTTTCCGCTATGGGCTTTGGCAAAAAGCAGTGGTATCTCTATGCCGCCGCTGTGCCGCTGACGCTGCTGGTCATGCTGAGCACATCGCAGATGGTGCGCGGCCTGCTGCTGCCCGCGGCCTTTTTGACGGTGCTGTTCTACAACGTCTGTCAGATCGCCCACGTCAAAACACTGGATTTCGGTAAGCTGACGGGGTTTGTCTACTTCTCGGGCGTCATCACGTTCTGCTTCTACTCGCTCATCCACTTAAAGCGGATGCTGCCCTTCGCAGAATATCGCTATGACGCGATTTATTTCATTCTGCTGATCCTCTGCTTTGCCTGGGGCGGCGACACCGCGGCCTACTTTGCGGGCCGTGCGTTCGGCAGGCGCAAGCTGGCTCCTATCGTCAGCCCCCACAAGACCGTGGAGGGCGCTGTGGGCGGCGTGCTGGGCAGCATGGCTGCGGGCTGTGTGCTGACGCTCGTCTACTCGCTGCTGTCGGCCAAATACAACGTCATCAGCATTCAGATGCAGCCGAAGCATTATCTGGTGCTGCTGGGCATGGGCGCCGTGGCGTCGGTGCTGGGCATTCTGGGTGACCTGTTCGCGTCGTCCGTCAAGCGCCAGGTCGGCATCAAGGATTACGGCACGATCTTCCCGGGGCACGGCGGCATTCTGGACCGCTTTGACAGCGTCATGTTCATCGCGCCCTTTGTTTCCATCGCGGTACGCTACTTCTTCTATCTGCTGTGAGGAATCGTAAAAATGAGTAAAGTCATCACACTTTTGGGCTCCACGGGTTCCATCGGCACCCAGAGCCTGGACGTCTGCCGTATGCACGGCTATGAGGTGTTCGGCCTGTCCGCCAATTCCAGCGTCGATAAGCTGCTGGCGCAGATCGCGGAGTTCCACCCGAAGTACGTCGCCGTCACCGACCCCGCCGCGTTTGACAAGCTCTCCGCCGCGCTGGCCGGGCAGGCCGACGCGCCGAAGCTGCTCAAGGGTGCGGAGGGGCTGCGCGCGCTGGCCTGTATGGACGGCGCGGGCACGGTGCTGAACGCCGTTGTCGGCATTGCGGGTCTCGACGCCTCGCTGGCTGCGATTGAGAGCGGCCACGATCTGGCGCTGGCCAACAAAGAAAGCCTTGTCACGGGCGGCCATCTTGTGACCGATGCTGTCAAAAAGCACGGCGTCCACCTGCTGCCCGTGGACAGCGAGCACAGCGCTATTTTCCAGTGCTTGCAGGATCAGCACAGCGCCAAAACGCTGGAGAAGATCCTGCTGACGGCCTCCGGCGGCCCGTTTTTCGGCATGACCACCGAGCAGCTGCGCACCAAGACGAAGGCCGATGCACTCAAGCACCCGAACTGGAATATGGGCGCCAAAATCACGATTGATTCTGCGACCCTGATGAACAAGGGTCTGGAGCTGATCGAGGCCGCGTGGCTGTTCGGTCTGCCCGAGGATAAGATTCAGATCGTCGTCCAGCGTGAGAGCATCATCCACTCCGCCGTGCAGTTTGCGGATCATTCGATCATTGCGCAGCTCGGTGTGCCCGACATGCGCATTCCCATCCAGTATGCGCTGACCTGGCCCGAGCGCCTGCCCAGCCCCGTGCCGGAGCTGGACTTCACCGCGCTGACCAAGCTGAGCATTGCAACGGCGGATGACGAGACCTTCCGCTGCCTCAAAGCCTGCAAAAAGGCTATCCGCAAGGGCGGTCTGGCCCCCTGCGCCGCCAACGGTGCGAACGAGGCCGCCGTTGCGCACTTCCTGCGGGACGAAATCGGCTTCCTGGACATTGGCCGCCTGGTCGAGGGCATCGTCGACAGTGATTCTTTCGGCGGCGACTACACGCTTGCCGACGTCCACGAGTGTGACCGCATGGCGCGAGCCTATGTGGAGGCACATATCTGATTGGAACTGCCCGGTAGGGGCCGCACATGTGCGGCCCTCAGCTTTCCGGCAGACTCCTGTCTGCCATACACGCGCGGGCCGGGCATGCCCGGCCCCTACAGCTCTACGTCCAATACTTTACTTGTGAGGTGCCTATGACTGCATTGCTGACCGGGCTGGCATCGCTGCTCGTGTTTGGCAGCGTCATTCTGGTGCATGAGCTGGGCCACTTTATGGCGGCGCGCCATTGCGGTATCCATGTTGAGGAATTTTCCATCGGCTTTGGCCCGTGCTTGTGGTCCACGACCCGTGACGGAACGACCTATTCTGTCCGCCTGCTGCCGCTGGGCGGCTATAATCTGTTCAGCCCCCTGCCTGACGAGGAGGACGGCGAGGAGGACGAGAGCGGGGAGAGCGCACCGCCGCCCGCCCCGAAGCCCCGCAAAACCACGCTTTTCCCGCTGGTCGTCAGCGGCCAGAAATTTGAGGATGCCGCCGCCTGGCAGCGCTTTTTTGTCACGCTCTGCGGTGCGCTGATGAACTTTATCCTCGGCGTCGCGGTGCTGTTGGTGCTCGTCCTTACCATGGGCAAGGTCGGCAGCACGACGATTGCGGACTTCAGCGAGAACGCCACAAGCTCCGCAGCCCTGCAGGAGGGCGACACGATTTTGCAGATTTGCAGCAACCCCTGCTGGACGGTCTACGACATAACCGATATGTTTTACACCGGTGAGGAGGAAACCTGCAACGTGGTGGTCCTGCGCGGCAGCGAGGTCCTGGAGCTGCAGGATGTGACCTTCACCCCGACGCGCGACGCGGACGGCAACGTGCTGTACGGCACGGATTTCCGCGTTGAGCCGATGAAAAAGGACCTGCGGCACGTCATTGTCATGACCTGCGATATGTATAGTTACTACAGCAGGGCTATTCTGGGCAGCTTTTTTGACCTACTCGCCGGCAAGGTGGGCGTGGAGGAACTGTCCGGCCCCCTCGGCACGGTGTCGGCGGTCAACCAGGCCGTGCACTACGGCTGGCGGGAGGTACTGTCCCTGCTGGCTCTGCTGACCATCAACGTCGGCATCTTTAATCTGCTGCCCATCCCGGCGCTGGACGGCTGCAAGCTGCTGTTCCTTGCGTGGGAGGGTCTGACCGGCCATCCTGTGCCGCCCCGCGTGCAGGGCGTAATCAACACGGCGGGTACGGTGGCGCTGGTGTGGCTGATGATTCTGGTCACGATGCACGATATTTCACGATTCTTATAAGGAGAACTACGATGCAGCGTCAATTAAAAAAAGAAGTCAAGATCGGCAACATTAAAATCGGCGGCACGAACCCCATTGCCGTCCAGACGATGCTGAATGTGCCCGTCAAGGATATTGCGGGCAACGTGGCCCAGGCAGAGCGCGTCGCCAAGGCGGGCTGCCAGATCGTCCGCGTGACCGTGCCCACCCCGGCGGACGCCGCCGTCGTGGCTGCCATTAAAGAAAAGGTGGACATCCCCGTTGTGGCGGACATCCACTTTGACTACCGCGCCGCGCTTGCAGCGCTGGATGCCGGTGCGGACAAAATTCGCATCAACCCCGGCAACATCGGGGATGATGACCGCGTCAAGGCTGTGGCCGACGCCTGCAACGCCAGAAATGTGCCCATCCGCATCGGCGTCAACGGCGGCAGCCTCGAAAAGCACATCCTGGCCAAGTACGGCGCTCCCGTGCCCGAGGCCATGGTGGAGAGCGCCATGTACCATGTGCGGCTGCTGCAAAAATACGACTTTGATAATATCGTTATTTCGATCAAATCCAGCAACGTGCCCCGCATGATGGCGGCGTACCGTCTGCTGGCCAGCCAGACGGATTACCCCCTGCACGTCGGCGTGACCGAGGCCGGCGGCAACCGCATGGGCCTCATCAAGTCCGGTATGGGCATCGGCGGTCTGCTGATGGAGGGCATCGGTGACACGCTGCGCGTCAGTCTGACCGATGAACCCGAGAACGAGGTCTACGCCGGGTATGACATCCTGCGCGCGGCGGGCTACGCCGTCGCCGGTCCCGAGATCATCAGCTGCCCGACCTGTGGGCGCACCCAGTACCCGATGATCGAGATCGCCAACGAGGTCGAGGCGCGTCTGCGGGACGAGGGCTTTAAGAAGCCGCTCAAGATCGCTATTATGGGCTGTGTTGTCAACGGCCCCGGCGAGGCATCCGACGCCGACATCGGCATTGCCGGCGGTAAGGACGAGGCCCTGCTTTTCATCCGCGGCGAGAAGATCCGTATGCTCAAGGGCGATATTGTCGGCCAGCTGCTGGAAGAAATTCATAAGATGTAACCAATAAAGCCTTCCCCCGCGGGGGGAAGGTGGCCCCGCAGGGCCGGATGAGGGGCAAGCTGTCCTCGGCAATCCGTTTGTGGGTAATGCCCGGCAACTCCGCCCTCATCAGTCCGCTTCGCGGACAGCTTCAGTTTCCGTGCCAAGAGCCGCCTACGGCGGTTGCACTCCGACACGCGCCTGCGGGCGCAGCCCCTCGGAGGAAGCCTTGTCTCTACACCCACTTGTGAGGTACCCCCATTTGAAACCATTTGTTACCCAGGTCTGGCCGCAGTTTACGGCGGACCAGCAGTTCTGCGCGGCGTTCGGCAGTGTGCTTGTGGACCGCGTGGAGCTTTACCGCACAAAAAGACAGGTCGTCATCTGCCTGCGCAGTGCTGAACCCTTGGATCAGGCGCTGTGCGGGCGTCTTTGTGCGTCCCTTGCCGAGGTGTTCGCCGGGTATGAGCTGCAAGTCCGCAGCTACTTTGCCTACCCGAACATCACCCCCGAGGCCGTGCGCCTGATGATCGAGGAATTGAAAGAAAAGGGAATGCCGGTCAACGGCTTCCTCGATAAGTCCGAGCCCGTCACCTTTGGCGAGGACGGCATCACGGTCCACGTCAGCGCGGGCCGCCAGATCCTTGAGAGCGTCGAGCTGCCCCGCGTGTTGGCCGAGATGATCCAGGAGCGCACAGGAAGTCTGCCTGTTGTCCGCCTGGCCGATTCCGGTAAGGCGCGCACCGAGGAGGAGTTTGAGCAGTACCTGCAGGAGAAGGCCCCCGTTGTCAAGTTCGAGGCCAAGGAGACACCGCCCGACTTTACGATTGAGGGTCTCGCCCTCACGAACAAGCCGGTCAAGCTGTTCTACGGCAAGCAGTTCAAGCCCACCGACACCCGCCGCCTCAATGATTTGGGCGACGGCGGCAAGGTCACGGTCTGGGGCGACGTCTTTGCTACCGAGGTCAAGGGCAGCCGCCGCAAGATTTATTTTACCTCCATTACCGACTACTCCGGCTCCGTCAACCTCAAGGTCATGGGGGAAGAAGGCGCGGATATGTCCAAGTGGGAGGGCCTCAAGCCCGGCACGACCCTCATCGTCCGCGGCAACTATATGTACGACAAGTACGAGCATGACTTTGTCATCATGCCCTACGACGTTTTGCAGGTCGAGCGTGAGCAACGCCAGGATACCGCGCCCGACGGCGAAAAGCGCGTCGAGCTGCACCTGCACACCAAGTCCAGTTCGATGGACGGCTTCAACGACCCCGGCAAGATCGTGCGTCTGGCTCACCGCATGGGCCACCGCGCCATTGCCATCACCGACCACGGCGTCTGCCAGGGCTACCCCGAAGCGATGCTGGCCACCGATGCCATCCACGAAACAGACCCGAACTTTAAACTGATTTACGGCTGTGAGGCCTACTTCGTTGATGACATGATCCCCGCAGTCTACGGCAGCGCCGAGATGCCGCTCTCCGGCTCGTTCGTCGTCTTTGACACCGAGACGACGGGTCTCGACTCCAACACCGAGCGCCTGACTGAGATCGGCGCGGTCTATGTCGAGAACGGCAAGATCAACGAGGAAAAGAAGTTCTGCACCTTCGTCAACCCCGGCAAGCCGATCCCGCAGAAGGTCGTTGACCTGACCGGCATCAACGATGCCATGGTCGCCGACGCCCCGACGCCCGAGGAGGCCATCCGCGCTTTTAAAGAATTTTGCGGGGACAACATCCTTGTGGCCCATAACGCCCACAGCTTTGATATGCTGTTCATCCGCAAGGCAGGGGAGAAGGCGGGCGTCAGCTGGGACGAGAACACCTATATCGACACACTGCCGATGGGGCAGGCACTCTTTCCGGGGCTGCGCAACTACAAACTGGACACCATCAACAAGCACCTCGAGATCCCGCCCTTCAACCATCACCGCGCCGTCGATGACGCCATGGCGCTGGCCCGCATCTATGAGGTCATGCTGACCGACCTCGAGGAAAAGGACATCCATACGGTGGAGTCTATCAACACCGGCCTCGGCGGCAACAAAGAGGTGCTGAAAAAGAAATACTACCACCTTATTATATTGGTGCAGAATCAGGTGGGCTTAAAGAACCTCTACCGCATTGTCAGCGCCGCCCACACGCAGTATTTCTTTAAGAAACCGCGCGTGCCGCGCAGCCTGCTGAACCAGTACCGCGAGGGCCTGCTGCTCTCCCCAGCCTGTGAAGCAGGTGAGCTTTACAGGGCAATCGTGGCCGGTCAGCCCTACGAACAGCTGCTCCGCATTGCCGATTATTACGATTATCTCGAGGTGCAGCCGCTCGGCAACAATGAATTCATGGTGCGCAACGGGCAGGTGGACTCGATCGAGGCCATCAAAAACTTCAACCGCACCGTCATAAAGCTGGGCGAGGACCTGCATAAGCCGGTTGTCGCCACGGGCGACTCCCACTTTCAGGAGCCGGAGGACTGGATCTACCGCGCTGTTCTGCAGGCCGGCAACGGCTTCAAGGACGCGGACAACCAGGCCCCGCTCTACTTCCGCACCACGCCCGATATGCTGGAGGATTTCAGCTATCTGCCGCAGGAAAAGGCGTATGAAATTGTGGTGACGAACCCCAACAAGATCGCCGCGACCATCGACAACAACCTGCGCGCCATCCCCAAGGGCACCTACCCGCCCAGCATCCCGGGCGCGGAACAGGAGCTGCGCGACGACACGTGGAAGCACGCGGCGCGTGACTATGGCAGCCCGCTGCCCGACGTGCTGCAAAAGCGGCTGAAAAAGGAGCTGGACTCCATCTGCGGCCACGGTTACGCCGTTTTGTACGTCATTGCTGTGCGTCTGGTGGCCTACTCCAATGCGGGCGGCTATCAGGTCGGCAGCCGCGGCTCCGTCGGCTCATCCGCCGTCGCGCACTTTTCCGGCATTTCCGAGGTCAACTCGATGCCGCCGCACTATCTGTGCCCCAACTGCAAGCACAGCGAGTGGATCAACGACGGCGTACACTTTGACGGCTTCGACCTGCCCGACAAGACTTGCCCGGTCTGCGGCAAGCCGATGATCGTCGAGGGCCACGACATCCCGTTTGAGACCTTCCTCGGCTTCTACGGCGACAAGGAGCCTGATATTGACCTGAACTTCTCGGGCATGTATCAGTCCCACGTCCACCGCTACACCGAGGAACTGTTCGGCAAGGAAAACGTGTTCAAGGCGGGCACGGTCTCCGGTCTGCAGGATAAGACCGCCTACGGCTACGTCAAAAAATACCTCGAGGAGCGCGGCAAGACCGTCAACCGCGCCGAGGAAAACCGCCTTGTCATGGGCTGCACCGGCGTCAAGCGCACGACGGGTCAGCACCCCGGCGGCATGGTCGTTGTGCCGGATACCTTCGACATTTACGACTTCTGCGCCATCCAGCACCCGGCGGACGACGTCAAGGGCGGTCTGCTGACGACCCACTTTGAATTTAAATACCTGCACGATACGCTGCTCAAGCTGGATGAGCTGGGCCATGATGTGCCGACCTTCTACAAGTTCTTTGAGGAATACTCCGGCATTCCGATTGATTCCGTCCCGATGAACGACGAGAAGGTCTACAGTCTGCTGACCAGCCCCGAGGCCCTCGGCGTGACGGAGGAGCAGATCGGCTCCAAGACCGGCACGTTCGGCATCCCCGAGATGGGCACAAACTTCGTGCGCCAGATGCTTCTGGACGCCCAGCCGAAGAATTTCTCCGAGCTGATCCAAATCTCCGGCCTGTCCCACGGCACCGACGTCTGGACCGGCAACGCCGACGAGCTGATCCGCTCGGGCACCTGCACGATTGCGGAGGTCATCGGCTGCCGTGACAGCATCATGCTGTACCTGCTGCGCAAGGGACTGGAGCCGAAGATGTCGTTCGACATCATGGAGGCCGTGCGTAAGGGCAAGGTCGCCAAGGGCGGCTTCAAGCCCGGGTGGGAGGAAGCCATGCGCGAGCACGATGTGCCCGACTGGTATATTGAATCCTGCCGCAAGATCAAGTATATGTTCCCCAAGGCCCACGCCGTGGCCTACCTGATGGCGGCCATCCGCCTGATGTGGTTCAAGGTCTACCACCCGGCCATCTTCTACGCGGTGTACTTCACGGTGCGCGGCGCGGATATTGACTACGAGGCCGCCGTGGGCGGCGTCCGTGTGGCGAAGCAGCACCTGCGCGACAACGAAAAGATCCCCAAGGACGAGCGCACCGCCAAGGACGATGACGCGCTGGTCAGCCTGCAGCTGGAAAACGAAATGCTGCAGCGCGGCTGCGAGTTTTTGCCCATCGAGCTGGGCAAAAGCTACGCCAGCAAGTACGTGGTGGAGGACGGCAAGGTGCGTCTGCCGTTCACAGCCATCCGCGGTCTGGGTGATGCCGCCGCCGTTGCGCTGGAACAGGCCACGATGCACGGGCAGGAGTATATCTCGGTGGAGGAATTGCAGCAGGCCAGCGGTGTGGCGCAGTCTGTTTTTGACAAGCTCCGCGCCGTCGGCGCTTTGGGCAGTCTGCCAGAAACGAGCCAGGTGGATTTGTTCAGTATGATATAAAGGTGAGGGGCTCTGCCGCTTTGCGTTGCCGCTTTGCCGTTGCCGCCAACTTGCCCCCTTGACAACCTACCTGATTTGCGCTATAATAGCAGTCACTGATGCGGGATTAGCTCATCCGGTAGAGTGACTGCTTCCCAAGCAGTAGGTGGCGAGTTCGAGACTCGTATCCCGCTCCAAGATACCCCGAGGCGTTTCGCTTCGGGGTATTTTTATTTGTGCAAAAAGAGGTGCCGACCATGCTTGACGCATTCCCGATCTATCACTGGTTCCACAACGGCAATCCGTATTCCGGGGCAGAGGGCGGTATGCGCTATGTCATCACCCCCATCAAGGTGCCCGACCCGAGCGACGAGAGCGGCAAGAAAAAGCGCGAGGCCCTCTGTGCCGAGGTCTGGCCCGGCCCGTGGAGCATCGAGCATACCGCCGAGGAAAAGATCGAGACGCAGCTGTTTGACGGCGACCAGGCGGGCTTGGATAAGGCCGTCGCCTGGCTGCATGAGCGTTACACCGCCGAGGCAGACCGCTGGACGGACATCCCGTCGATCCTCGACTGTGAGCCGGACCGCTGACGACTGATGAACACCTGCTGCACACTGCGGCAGGTGTTCATCAGTCGTCAGCGGCAGCATGGATCCGGCCATCCCGGTGCACAGCGTTGTCCTGGTGCAGCCCGCTGCACCGGAGGAATTGCAGCCCGGCGAGATCGTTGCCTACCGGAGCGGCAGCAGCGTCGTGATCCACCGCCTTGTGGAAAACCACATCGTCGAGGGCGAGCTTGTCACCAAGGGAGACGCCAACGCCGAACCCGACCCGCTGAAGGTCGAGTACGCCGGCGTGCTGGGCACGGTCACGGCGCACATCCCGTTCATCGGCATCTATGCCGGGGCTCTCAACACGCTGCCCGGCAAGCTGTACGCCTTTGGGTTTATCGTGGCCGCCGCCATGCTCTATCTGCTGGCGCATGAATTGAGCGAATAAGTACGAAGCCGCACCCCGCGCAGAGACCGGGGTGCGGCTTTTGCGTAAAAACGCGATTTGCACAAAAGCCGGTTGCACAAGACTGGCAAAGAGCGTACAATAGTGCTGAATGAGGCGATTTGTATGTGGTTACTGTACGCAGTCGGCTCTGCGCTGTTCGCGGGTCTGACATCCGTTCTGGCAAAATGCGGCATTCGCAAAACGGATTCCACCGTGGCCACGGCCATCCGCACGATCATTGTGCTGATTTTTGCGTGGGTCATGGTGTTTGTGGTCGGCTCGCAGGGGACGATTGCCAGCATCCCGGCCAGAAGTCTGGTTTTCCTGGGGCTGTCGGGTCTGGCTACGGGTGCCAGCTGGCTGTGCTATTTTTATGCCTTGCAGCGCGGGCCGATCGATAAGGTCGTGCCCATCGACAAGAGCAGCACGGTCATGACGATCTTGCTGGCTGCTCTGCTGCTGGGCGAGAGTGTGACCTTGACCAGGGGCATCGGCGTTGTGCTGATCGCCGCCGGCACGTTCCTGATGATCGAGAAAAAGGGCGGCGTCCAGAAAGAGGAAAACGGCTGGATGTTGGCGGCGTTCGGTTCGGCCATTTTTGCGGCGCTGACCTCGATCCTGGGCAAGGTCGGCATCACCGGGGTCGAGTCCAATCTCGGTACGGCGCTGCGCACCGGCGTGGTGCTCATCATGGCGTGGGTCATGGTGTTTGTGCAGAGCAAGCAGGGCCAGGTGAAGGCGGTGCCCAAAAACGAGCTTGGCTTCATCTGTCTGTCGGGCCTGGCTACGGGTGCCAGCTGGCTGTGCTATTACAAAGCGCTGCAGCTCGGCCCGGCCAGCCTCGTCGCGCCCATCGATAAGCTGAGCATTCTGGTCACGGTGCTGTTCTCCTACATCGTGTTCCATGAGCGCCTGAGCAGAAAGGCTCTGACAGGTCTGGCCGGGCTTGTCGCGGGCACACTCGTCATGCTGGTATAAAATTTATCATAACGGCAGCACCTTTTCCTGCAAAGGTGTTGCTTTTTTTGCTGTCTTTTGCCATAATAAATATATATATATGCAATAGGCAGGCTTATGCAGGAAAGGAGGCACAGCAGATGGCGAAAATCGCCGTGGTCGAGGACAACGACGCCATGCGGGCGCAGCTCTGCGGGTTCATCGCGCAGTATGCGCAGGAGAGCGGACACCAGCTGGACGTGACCGCCTTCTCGGACGGAGCACAGCTTGTGGAGCCGTACCGCCCCGGGTTTGACATTATCTTTCTGGATATTGAGATGCCAAAGCTCGGCGGTATGCCGACGGCGGAGCGCATCCGCAGGCAGGACCCGGATGTGGTGCTCGTGTTCGTCACCAACATGGCACAGTATGCCATCCGCGGGTATGAGGTCGACGCGCTCGACTTTGTGCTCAAGCCCGTCAGCTACTACCAGTTCAGCACCAAGCTGGAGCGCGCCTTGCAGCGCATCCAGCGCCGCCGCGGCGGGCAGGTGGCCTTGCAGGTCAGCGGCGGGGTGCAGCTGCTGGATACCGACGACATCCTTTATCTGGAAACGCGGGACCGCCTTTTGCACTACCACACGGCCACGGATACCTGGTCGGTGCGCGGCAGTCTGCTGAAGGCCGAAAAGGATCTGGCTGCCTACCACTTTGCGCGCTGCAACCAGTGCTATCTGGTCAACCTGCGCCACGTCAGGGGCGTGCAGGATGATCTGGTGCAGGTGGGGGAGGAGCGGCTGGAGATCAGCCGCCGCCAGCGCACGGCCTTTCTGGCCGCGCTGGCGGCCTATGTCGGGGGTGCGCTGTAGGTGGATACACTTCTGACATGGGTGGTTTGTGCTGTCGGCCTGTGCGGTGCGGAGCTGGCCTACTGGTTGCCGCTGAAAAAACGCAGGAATTTTACCATGCGCACCGCCCTGAATTTTATCGCGGCAGTGCTGTTTGCGCAGGTCATCATCTGGGCCAACAGCGGCCACGCCAAGCCGGCGATGCTGCTGGTGATTTACGGCGGTTATTTCATCTGGGCTGCGGTGTCAACCCATTTCTGCACGCTGCTGGACTGGTCGGCCAGCGCATATTGCAGCATTTGGATCGTCCTGACGACGGAGTCGGCCTATGAGCTGTGGCGCGTTCTGATCTGGACGGCGCAGACGCTTGGAATGCGCCATCTGCCGCTGCACAGCACGCCGATGCTACTGGGGCAGCTGGGCTTTACCATTGCCTGCTGTGTGACGGTCCGGTATACCATGGCGCGCACGATGCCGGAGGACGGCATCTACCACATCGGCCCTCGCCAGTTGGGCAGCGCCGGACTTCTGGGCGCGATATTCGTCTTTCAGTTTTTTGCACTGCAAACCAGTCTGCGCGTCGGGCTGCAGCCATCGGCGGTAGTCGCACCGTCGATGCTGACCCAGTTTTACTGCGTGACGCTGCTCTATTTACAGACCGAGCTTTTCAAAAAAGCGGCCATGCAGAAGGAGATGGACGCACTGAACCTTCTGTATGACCGCCAGCGCAAGCAGTACCAGATCGCACGGCAGAACGTGCAGATCATCAACCGCAAGTGTCATGAGCTCAAGGTTCAAATCGCCGACCTGCGCCGCCTGCAGCCCGACGAGGCCACAACGCAGAGCCTTGACGAGGCCGAGCAGGCGGCCCGGATGTACGACGCCAACGCTGCCACCGGCAATGAGGTGCTGGACGTCGTCCTGACCGAAAAGAGCCTGCTGTGTGAGGCCCAGCGCATCCGCCTGAACTGCGTGGCCGATGGCACCTGCCTTGCGGCCATTGAGCCGGGTGACCTGTACGCGCTGTTCTCGAACCTGCTCGACCAGGCCATCGACGCTGCAGCCCAGCAGCCGAATGACCGCCGCATGATCGACCTGCTTGTATGCAGGCGGCAGGGCTTCGCGGTCATCAACGTCATCGGCCCGGCGCTGTCCGGCAGCCAGTCCGACCACGGACGCCGCCACAGCTATGAGCTGAAGGTCGCCCGCCGTGTCGTGCAGAAATACAGCGGCACCATGGCGACAGAGCCCCGCGGAGAGCTGTTCGCCGTCAAGATCGTGATGCCGCTCACCAGGGAATGAAAGAAAAAATCCCGCCTGTTTTTTGTGCAAGATGTACAAAGAACGGGCGGCCTTTTTTGTACCCCAAAAACCGAATATCCCGCCAGAAATACCACTTTTCGCAAACCTATTGCCAGAAATTTAACAGTTCTGTACAATACAAGTACAGTAAAAAACAACACAGGAGGGCGCAATGCGAAGCACGACCAAGCTGATGAAGAACTGGCAGTTCACCGGCCCTGACGGCAAGACCACTGCCGTGGACCTGCCGCACACATGGAACAACATCGACGGCCAGGACGGCGGCAACGACTACTGGCGCGGCACCTGCATCTACAAGACGCAGTTCACGGCGCCCGCTTTTGACAAGAATACCCAACAGGTCTGGCTGCAGTTTGAAGGCGTGAATGCCAGCGCCAAGGTCACGCTGAACGGGGTGGAGGCCGCCCGCCACGACGGCGGCTATTCCACCTTCCGCGCGGATGTCACGGCGCTTCTGGCCGACAGCAATGAGCTGATCGTGGAGGCGGACAACAGCAAAAACGACCGCGTCTACCCCCAGAAGGCCGACTTCACCTTCTACGGCGGCATCTACCGCGACGTCAGCCTGCTGGTCGTCAACCGGAACCACATCGCGCTGGATTACCTCGGCGGCCCGGGCGTGCAGATCACGCCCACTGTCAACGGCGCAAACGCTGACATCGAGGTCAAGACCTGGATGGAGGGCGACGGCGAGGTCGAGTTCTCGATTTACGACGCCGCCGGTGCCGAGGTGCTGACCGGCAAGGGCCGGGACACGACGGTCACGCTGGAGCACCCGCACCTGTGGGACGGCGTCCGCGACCCGTATCTCTACACCTGCGCGGTGCGTCTGGTGCTGAACGGCGAGGTACAGGACGAGGTACGCCAGCGCTTCGGCGTGCGCAGTTTCTCGGTTGACCCCAAGCAGGGCTTCTTCCTCAATGGCCGCCCGTATCCGCTGCACGGCGTCTCCCGCCATCAGGACCGCAAGGGTCTGGGCAATGCCATCACGCGCGAGATGCACGACGAGGATATGCAGCTCATCAAGGAGCTGGGTGCGAACACGATCCGTCTGGCGCACTACCAGCACGACCAGTACTTCTACGACCTCTGCGATGAGGCCGGCATGGTCGTCTGGGCCGAGATTCCCTACATCTCCGAGCACATGCCCAACGGGCGTGAGAACACCATCTCGCAGATGAAGGAGCTGATCGTCCAGAACTACAACCACGCCTGCATCGTCTGCTGGGGCGTCTCGAACGAGATCACGATCTCGACGAAGGACAACCGCGACATGCGCGACAACCATCATGTGCTGAACGATCTCTGCCATGAGATGGACAAGACCCGCCTGACGACGCTGGCCTGCTATGCGATGTGCGGACCCTTCAACCCGGTGGCGCATATCACGGATCTCGTCAGCTGGAACCTGTATCTGGGCTGGTACGTGCCGGGCCTCTTTTTAAACGACCTCTGGATGGACTTCTTCCACCTTTGCTACCCGAACCGCGCGCTGGGCTTCAGCGAGTACGGCGCCGAGGGTATGCCGAACCTGCACAGCAGCCATCCCCGCCGCGGTGACCACACCGAGGAATACCAGGCTATCTACCATGAGTACATGCTCCGCTGCTTTGACCGCCACAAATGGCTGTGGGCGACCCACGTCTGGAACATGTACGACTTTGCTGCCGACGCCCGCGACCAGGGCGGCGAGCCGGGTATGAACCATAAGGGCCTGGTCACCTTTGACCGCAAGACCAAGAAGGACAGCTTCTACATCTATAAAGCGTGGTGGAGCGACGAGCCGTTCGTGCATATCTGCTCGAAGCGCTATGCGGACCGCACCGAGAATGAGATCGAGGTCAAGGTCTACTCCAACCAGAAGCAGGTAAGCCTTTATGTCAACGGCGAAAAGCTGAGTGAGCAGGAGGGCGAGCACATCTTCAAGTTCCGTGTCAAGCTGAACGGCGAGACGAAGGTCCAGGCCGTGGCAGGGGACAGCATCGACGATGCGGTATTCCGCAAGGTCGATGCCCCGAACCCGGACTACAAGCTGACTAAGAAAAAGTCCACCAGCGCAAACTGGGTGTAAATTTCGCCAAGCTGTAGGGGCCGCACATGTGCGGCCCGCAGCCGAATGGCAGACGAGCATTTGCGGGAAAGCCGCGGGCCGGGCATGCCCGGCCCCTACAAACCTCCCGGAAATCGCATCGTATTCTTTTGAAACACGCCGCACCGTGCGGCTGGTTTATATGAAACAAGGAGAAAAAGGTAATGGATGATCTGAAAATGCAAAAGCAGACCTTGAAAAAGGCCTACAAAAAGACCAAGCGTAAGCACATTACGCCGTGGAAGATTCTGGCAATCATCTGCGCCGTGGTGATGATCGTTTCGATCCCGCTTAGCATCCTTCTGCAAAAGTTCGACAACACCATGGCGGCCCGTTTCGGCGGCAGCTTCTGGAAGCTGCAGAACGAGGACGCCAACGCCCAGTATTACACCAGCGACTTCAACTCCGCCGAGGAGATGGTCAACTACGGTCTGGCTTTGACCCAGCAGGTCGAGGCCGAGGGCGCTGCCCTGCTGATGAACAACAACAATGCGCTGCCTCTGGCTGCCGACGCGAAGGTCAGCACCTTCTCCAGCAGCAGCGTCAACCTCGTGTACGGCGGCACCGGCTCCGGCAATATTGATGCCTCCACCGCCGACACCCTGCGCACCGCCCTCGAAAAGGTCGGTGTCACCGTCAACCCCACCCTGTGGGACTTCTACACCGTCGGCGCCGGCAAGGACTACGCCCGCTCCAAGAGCGGCATGGTCGCCACCTCCAGTGAGGTCACCGCCGAGGTGCCTTGGGATGTCTACACCGACGAGGTCAAGGACAGCGTTGCCCAGTACGGCGATGCCGCTATCGTGACCCTGTCCCGCGTCGGCGGCGAGGGTGCTGACCTTTCCTATGGCGAGGTCAACTATCTGGCGCTCGACGAGAACGAGAAGGCTATGCTGCAGAACGTTGCCGAGATGAAGAAAAACGGCACCGTCAAAAAGACCATCTTGCTGATCAACTCCGCCAACGCCCTGCAGGTCGATTTCCTCAAGAGCAACGAGTACGACATCGACGCCGCACTGTGGATCGGTGACGTGGGCATCTCCGGCATCAATGCCGTGGCCGAGATCCTGACCGGCAAGGTCAACCCCTCCGGCAGCCTGGTCGATACCTACTGCTACGACAACTTCAGCGCCCCCGCCATGTGGAACTTCACCCCCACCACCTACGAAGGCTATGTCGAGGGCGGCGATGTGTCCGCCAAGGCTAAGTCCTACATGATCTACCAGGAAGGCATCTATGTGGGCTACAAGTACTACGAGACCCGCTACGAGGACTTCGTCACCGGCAGCGGCAACGCAGGCGACTACGCCTACGGCGACATCGTGGCTTACCCCTTCGGCTACGGCATGAGCTACACCGACTTCGACATGAGCGACATGAACGTCAGCTACAATGCCGCCGATGACACCTACACCGTCACCGTCAAGGTCACCAACACCGGCGACATGGCCGGCAAAAAGACCGTGCAGGTCTATGTCCAGAGCCCCTACACCGACTACGACAAGGAAAACGGCGTCGAGAAGTCTGCCGTTTCTCTGGTCGGCTTCGGCAAGACCGGCATGATCGAGCCGGGCGCTTCCGAGACGCTGTCCATGACCGTCAACAAGCGCGACATTGCTTCCTACGACACCTACGGCGCCGGCACCTACATCCTCGACGCCGGTGACTACTACTTCACCGCCGCCACCGATGCCCACAATGCTGTCAACAACATTCTGGCTGCCAAGGGCTACACCGTGGAGTCCACCAACGGCAAGATGACCGCCGACGGCAACGCCGACCTGACCTACACCTGGACCGAGGATGCCCTCGACACCACCACCTATGCCACCAGCGAAAACGGCACCGCCATCACCAACCAGCTGTCCAGCGCCGACCCCAACCTGTACGAGGGCATTGAGGAGACCGTGACCTGGCTGAGCCGCTCTGACTGGAACGGCACCCTGCCCACCGAAACCGTCAAGCTGGCCCTGACCGAGCTGCTCAAGAAGGATCTGAAGGACATCCGCTACGATCCTGCCGACTACGAGAGCGTTGATATGCCCACCCTCGGCGCCAAGAACGGCGTCAAGCTGTACGACATGATCGGTCTGGACTACAACGATCCCAAGTGGGATGAGCTGCTGGATCAGATGACCTTCGACGAGATGAACTCCCTGATCGGCGACGCCTTCCACTGGACCATGCCCGTCAAGAGCGTGGAAGCCCCCGGCACCCGTGACGAGAACGGCCCCCAGGGTCTGACCGCCAGCCTGCTGGGCAACGACAAGAGCCAGCTGACCGCCACCGCCTTCACCTCTGAGGACGTTATGGCTGCCACCTTCAACACCGAGATCATGACCGAAATCGGCAAGGTCATCGGCAACAACTGCCTGGAAGCCGACATCGCCTGCCTGTACGGCCCCGGCAACAACATTCACCGCACCCCCTACGGCGGCCGTAACTTCGAGTACTACTCCGAGGACGGCTTCCTCTCCGGCATGATGTCCGCTTACGAAGTCAAGGCAATTCAGGACAAGGGCGTCCACGTTGTTATGAAGCACTTTGCCCTGAACGACTGCGAGCAGGACCGTATCGGTCTGGGCGTCTGGCTGAACGAGCAGGCTGCCCGTGAAGTCTACCTGAAAGCTTTCCAGGCTCCCGTCGAGGTCGGCAACGCCAACGGCGTTATGATCGCCTACACCCGCTGGGGCGCTGTCTGGTCCGGCGGCAACTACGGCCTGGTCACCGGCATCCTGCGTAACGAGTGGGGCTGTGACGGCATGGTCATCACCGATAACGTTCTGACCCAGTATGTCAACGGTCCCGACGGCGTTCTGGCCGGTGTGTCCATCTACGACGCCATGATGTCCTTCGTCACCGACACCCTGCCCAAGTACAAGAACGACCCCGTCATCGTCACCGCCATGCGCGAGGCCTGCCACCACAACCTGTATGCCATCGCCAACTCCTGCGGCATGAACGGCGTGGGTGCCGACACCACCATCAAGGTCACCCGCCCGACGGTTGTCACCATGAGCATCATCATTGCCTGTGCCTCCACCTTCTTCTGCCTGCTGGGCATCGTGATGTGGATCATTGGCGGCATCAAGTTCCGCAAGACCGAAGAATACAAGGCCTACAAGGATTTCAAAAAATCCCTGAAAGCCGCTAAGAAAGCCTGATTTCTACAGAATTTCCGCAAGCTCCCCGCCGGCCCCGGCGGGGACTTTTGAGTGAGATTTCTTTTTCCACAACAAGGAGCAGCCCATGAGCGAAAATGCAAAAGCGTCCAGCGTCAATCGCGCCAAACTTTACCAGCTGGTACTGTTTCCGCTGAACAACGGTGCCACGAATGTTTATTACGTCCTTGTGCTTTCCTACATTGCCACCTTCGGCAGCAATGTACTGGCGCTGGGCACTCTGTTTGCCTCGGTCATGGTCACGGCCATGCGCCTGTGCGACGCCATCACCGACCCGATCATCGGTGCGCTGATGGACCGCACGAACGGTAAGTTCGGCAAATTCCGCCCGTTCATGGCCATCGGCAACCTTATCATGGCCGCCAGCATTCTGGTGCTGTACGGCATCACCCCGATGATCCCCGATACGATGATGTGGGCACGCTATGCCGCGTTTGTGGGCCTGTACTTTGTTTGGGTCATCGGCTACACCTTCCAGACCAGCTGCACCCGTTCCGGTCAGACGGTTCTGACCAACGACCCCAAGCAGCGCCCGCTGTTCACGATCTTCAACACCGTCGGCAGTCTGCTGGGCATGGGCGTTATGCAGTTCCTGGCTCCCATCCTTGCCAAAAACTATGAGGGTGGCTATTCCTCCGCGGGCTTCTTCCGCACGCTAGCCCCCGTGGGCATTGTGATGTCCATTGCGCTGACCATCCTGGCCATCATTGGCATCTGGGAGAAGGATCAGCCCAAGTACTTCGGCATCGGCGGCGAAAAGACCGAGAAGGTCAAGGTCAGCGAGTATCTGCAGATCATCCGGGAAAACAAACCCATGCAGCGTCTGATGATCGCGGGCGCGGGCACGAAGCTGGCGCTCTCCATCGCCAACAACACCACGGTCCTGTGCATGCTCTACGGCTGCATGATGGGTGCTTACGATGGGCTGTACCTGCCCATGATGGTGCTGGGCTACGCCTGCAGTGTGCCGTTCTTCATTCTCTCTGTGCGCACCAGCCAGAAGAAGGGCCAGAAGGCCAGCCTGACGAAGTATGTCAGCGTCGCGCTGGCCTGCTATGTCGGCGTGCTGGTCCTGCTGCTGCTGTGGGGTCACGGTGATGCATTCCATCTGAGCCTGCTGGGCGAGAATGGTCTGTCCATCAACCTGTACACGATTCTGTTCATCCTGTTCTTCGGCATCGGCTACGGCGCATACTACGCTACTGCCGACATGCCCATTCCGATGGTTGCCGACTGCTCCGACTACGAGACCTACCGCTCCGGTAAGTATATTCCGGGCATCATGGGTACGCTGTTCAGCCTGGTGGATAAGCTCGTTTCCAGCCTGTCCGCCACCGTCGTCGGCATTGCCGTGACCTTTATCGGTCTGAACAACCTGCCCACCCAGTATGACCCGTACACTCCGGGCATGAATGTGGTCGTTATCGTCCTGTTCTGCGCCATCCCGATGGTCGCCTGGGCGGCCACTCTCATCGCTATGAAGGGCTACAGCCTGACCGGCGAGAAGATGAAGGAGATCCAGGCCGTCAACGCCTGCCGCCGCGACGCGGTTGCGAACGGCATGAAGCTGGAAGATGCCATGGAAAAGTGGCAGACCGTCGACCAGCTGCCCGCGGAGTACCGCGCCTAAGCTTTAACCCTGCGATTCTCTTTGTCCTTCCATAAACGCAAAGTCCCCCGGCATCGTAATGATGCCGGGGGGCTTTGTTTGGTCTGCGTGGCAGGGAAAAAGAGAACCCCCATGGCGGGATACGCCATGGAGGTTTTCTTTTGGTGCGGAAGATGGGACTTGAACCCACACGTCATAGACACACGCACCTCAAACGTGCCTGTCTGCCGATTCCAGCACTTCCGCTTGTTGCATTGACTGCAAGAGATATTCTAGCACAAACACCCCGGAAAAGTCAAGGCTTTTGCCGAAAAAAGATTTTGCAAAATCCCTGCCTTGTAAAGACTTGTTGGGAATGGTAGAATAAAGGCAGCAAAAAAAGGGGAGAACTGCCATGCAAAATTTAATTTTCAGCCTGAACGCGACCCTGCCGGTGTTCCTTGTCATGGTGGTGGGGTACGCGCTGGGGCAGCTCGGCTTTCTGCCGCCCGCGTTCTGCAAGGCGTCTGACAGGCTGACCTTTAAGGTGACGTTGCCGCTCATGCTGTTTCTGGACATGGGCAGCGTGGACATCCTGCACGACTTCCGGCCCAGGTTTGTGCTGTTCTGCTTTGCCGCCACCCTCGTCGGCATCCTGACCGTCTGGGCGGGGGCTAAACGTTTTTTGAAGGACAAGACGCTGGTGGGCGAGTTCGTGCAGGCGGGCTACCGCAGCAGCGCCGCCGTGCTGGGCGTGGCGTTCATCCAGAACATTTACGGCAGCGCGGGCATGGCCCCGCTCATGATTTTGGGCAGTGTGCCGCTTTTCAACATCTTTGCGGTGCTGATCTTGATGTTGGAATCGCCCGAGCAGCGCGGCGTGCCTGACCCGAAGCAGCTCTTGCGCGGCGTGGCCACAAACCCGATCCTGCTGGGCATTGTGTTCGGCACGGTCTATGCGCTGTTGCCGTTCACGCTGCCGCAGATCGCGACCAAAACCATCAGCAGCATTGCGTCGTTGACCACGCCGCTGTCGCTCCTGTCCATCGGCGCGTCGTTTGAAGGGACAAAGGCCATCAAAAAGCTCGGCCCCACGCTGGCGGCGGCGTTCATCAAGACCGTGGGCCTTGCGGCGGTGTTCCTGCCCTGCGCGGTAGCGCTGGGCTTTCGGAATGAGGAACTCGTCGCACTGCTTATCATGCTGGGCAGTCCCACGACGCCGAGCGCTTATGTCATGAGCAGGAACATGGGCCATGAGGGCGTGCTGACCTCGAGCTGCATTGCCCTGACGACCCTTCTCTCCGCCTTGACGCTGACAGGCTGGATCTTTGTTCTGCGGAGCGGGGGATACTTATAACGGAAAAAGGCTTCCCCATCGGGGGAAGCGGACTGATGAGGGCCGCGTTGCCGGCAATATCCCGTTTACGGGAAACAGTGCAAGCTTCGCCCTCATCCGACCTCACTTCGCTCGGCCACCTTCCCCCGATGGGGAAGGCTTTTTGTTTTTTATTGCTTCTCCTCCGGCTCGGCTACGGGCACGCCGCGGTGCTCCACGGGCGTCGAAAAGACGATTTGCGTCCGGGTGCGGCCAAACTGCTGCAGGTGGTTGATGAACTGATCCAGCTCCTGCGTCGTACCGAACAGCACCTCAATCAGCATACTGTAATCGCCGGTGACGCAGTTGCATTCCACCACATGGGGGCAGCTCTGGATATAGGGGTAAAACTCCGGCTTACGCTGGGGGTCCATGTCCAGATTGATGAACGCCTTGACCATGTAGCCCAGCTTCGGCGCGTCGACCTGTGCCTGGTAGCCGGTGATGGTGCCGGAGCTTTCCAGCCGGGCCATGCGGGCCGACACGGCGGGGCTGGACAAAAACACATGGTCGGCAATTTCTTTTAACGGTGCGCGGGCGTTGTTTTGCAGAAGGTCGATGATTTTACGGTCAATGTGATCCATGGTAACACCTCATTTTAGGCAAAAAGCTCCCGTTCGTGTGCGCCATTGCACCTGAACGAGAGCTTAGTCAGCTTTACTATGCAAAGAATTTTACCATACGGAAAGCAAAAAGTAAAGCGATTTGCAAAATAAATTAAATCGACAACCCGGCAGGGGCCGGACATGCCCGGCCCGCGGCCTTCCCGCAGCAGTCCGTCTGGTTTGTGCCTCACATATCCGGGAACACATTCCGCGCACTGATAAGTGCATTGTTATAGTACATCTCAAAATGGCAGTGGGGACCCGTGGCAGCGCCGGTGGCCCCCACATAGCCGATCAGCTGCCCCTTTTCCACGGTCTGCCCGGCCTGCACGACAAAGGACGACATGTGGGCGTACAGCGTTTTGTACCCGTTGCCGTGGTCGATCTCCACATAGTAGCCCCAGCTCATGGTGGGGTGGTTGTGCCACTGGGCGGCAATGACCGTGCCCGCGTCGGCGGCATAGATCGGCGTGCCGTAGGGGGCCGTGATGTCCACGCCGCGGTGTCCATAGGGCAGACTGGCCCACCGGCTGATGCCCGAATACCCCGGCACCGGCCAGAGAAAGCTGCCTGTGCCCAGCCTGCCGATCATGCCGCTTTTCAGCCGCGTGCCGCGGTGGATGACCTCCGGCACGGAGGCCTGCACAAGCTGCACATCCACCACGCGGGTGCTGACGACCTCGCCCGCCACGGTTGTGATCTCGCTGGTGACAAGCTCGCTGCCGTTCTGCCCGGCCTGTACGGTCTCGGTTTTGCCAAAATCCAGCCCCGCGTCCTCGATAGTCTGGGTCTCAAACGGCAGCTCCCGGGTCACGGTCTCGTACCGCACGGCCTTGACCTGCAAAAGGTCGTCCGCCCGCAGTGCGGCGGTCAGGTCGCGGTACGGTGTGATGGCCGCGGCAGGGTAGATACCGTCCACCAGCCGCAGGGCGTGGACAAAGTCGGTCTGCACACCGTTGGTCTGCCACGGCGCACGCACAGCGTACAAAAACTGCCGCAGGTGGTCGCCCTCGTCGGTGACGAACCGCAGCGCGCCGTCCAGATAGACGGCGGTACCCTCGGTGATCTCGCCGCCTGCGGCGCGCAGGATGGCATCGGCGGTCTCGCGCTCGGTCATGGGGTGGGTGTCGGCGTCGGCCATGACAAGGGTGTACGCGGGTTGGACGTCCCAGTCGGCCACGCCGGTCAGGCGGGCCTGTACGTCGGCGCGGGCTGCGTCGAACGCCTGCTCGTCTGTGACATAGCCCACGACCTGCCCGCCGACCTCGACCCGCAGCACAAAGGGCCGCGCCAGCGCGGTGCGCACGAACCATGCCAGCACCCCGGCGGCCAGCAGCGGCACGGCGTACCCCGCCAGCTGCCGCGGATGGGTGAGCGCTGCTTTAAAGCTGTCCGCCGCCCGCACTGCGGGCCGCAGCACCACAGCCAGCAGCGTAAGCAACGCCCGCGCCGCGCCGTGTGCCAGCGCCGCCAGCCCGCGTCCAACGCGCACCGCGGTGTATTCCACATGGAAGCCTGTGTAGTATAGAAAATCTCCGAAGGTCAAAGCAATACACGTTCCTTTTAGCTTTCCCGTAGGGGCCGGGCATGCCCGGCCCCTACGCGGCATTTAATGCGTCGGCACAAACCCCAGCGGGTCCACTCTGCTGCCGTCCACGCGCAGCTCCAGGTGCAGATGATACCCGCCGCCCGCGCCGTAGACATTGCCGGTGTTGCCCACATACCCGAGCAGGTCGCCCTTCTGCACGGCGGCCCCCTGCGCCACGGCGATGCTGCTCATGTGGGCGTACAGGCTGTCGTACCGGTGGCCGTCGTCCGCGGTGCCGTGGCTGACCTGCACGCAGTTTCCGTAGCTGTTCATCGTCCGCGCGGCGCTGACGACACCGTCCGCAATCGCATAGATGGGCGTGCCGTCCGGCGCGGCAAAATCGGTGCCGCGGTGGGGGATGCCCCAGGGGTCCGGCTCGGCAAACTGCGTCGTGATGCGCCCGTAGCTGTCCAGCGGGCAGCGGAAGTCAAGGCTCGTCAGGTGCAGGTCCGCCGTTGTGTAGCGTCGGCTCTGCTCCCGCACATAGGCGTCCAGTGCGGCGGTGGCGTCCTCATACGCCTTTTTCGCGGCGTCGGTCACGGCGGCCTGTGCCTGGGCCGCGGCCTGCTGGGCGGTCAGTGTGCTGTTCGCGTCGAGCAGTGCGGCCTCCAGCGCGGTCTGCGTGTCGGCCAGCGCCGCCTGCTGCTGTTCGAGTGCCGCCTTGGCATCGGCGGCCTGCCGGGCAGCCTCGTCCGCTGCGGCGCGGGCCTGCTCCAGTGCGGAGGCCTCGGCGTCCAGCTCGGCCAGAACCGTGCTGTTCCGCGCACTCATCTGCTGCAAAACCGCGTCGAACGTCAGCAGCTGGTACAGGCTTTTGGCCTGTGCCAGCAGCCAGACGGCTCCGCCGCCGTCCAGCCGCTGCATCGCGCGCAGCTGCTCACGGCAGACGGCCAGCCGCGCGTCGTACTCGGCCTGCTTGGCGTCCAGTGCGGCGCGGGCGGCGTCCGCCGCGGCCTGCCGCTCGTCCAAAACGGTCTGCGCATTTTGCACGGCGGCGGTCACGGCGGTGATTTGCCCGGCCAGTTCGGCGGCCTGCCCGGTCAGGGCGGCAACCTCGCTCTCGGTCTGCGTCTGTTCGTTTTGCAATTCTTCCAGGGCCGACTGTGCGGCTTCGTACTCCTGCCGCGTTTCGGTCTGCTTTTGCGTTAATTCGCCCTTTTTATCATCCGCGTAAGCGGTCAGGCCCGAAAAAAGGGTACAAAAAAGCAGCCCCGCCGCCAGAGCAGCGGCGGGGAAGTGCCTGTATTTCATCTTGTTACTCCGCTAATAGGGCAGTCCCGGTCAGGTCTGCGGGCGCGCTGTCCTGCCGTGCCTCAAAGTGCAGGTGCGGCCCGGTGGAATTGCCGGTGCTGCCCACATATCCCAAGACCTGGCATTGAACTACGGACTGCCCGGCAGAGACGAGCAACGACTTCAAGTGCTGATACTCCGTTTCCAGCCCGCCGCCGTGGTCAAGCACGACATAGTTGCCCTTTTCAGCATCGTAGTCGGCGGTGGTCACGATGCCACCGGCAACGGCGTAAACCTCCGCGCCCTCCTCAGCGGCAAAGTCAATGCCGGGGTGGCCGTTTTCGGGGTCATAGCCGCTGACCTGCGGCGGGGGCGCGACCGGCAGGGTAAAGAGCTCCACGCCGGAAAGGGCTGCGGCTCCATCGGCGGCAGTCACCTGGTCGGAACTCGCATTGCGCACAGCTTCGGCCAGGATTTCATCTGCCTTTTCCTGCGTCAGTTCGGCGGCATCGCTGCCGTCGTAGGCGGTAAAATAGCGCGGCTCCACCAGCGTGCCGTTGACATGCATCTCAAAATGGCAGGCGTTGCCGGTTGTGTAGCCGGTATGCCCCACGTACCCGATGACCTGACCGGCGGTCACGGTCTGCCCGACCTGCACGGCGCAGGACTTCATGTGGGCGTACAGCGTGACCCAGCGCAGGCCGTCGGCGTCGGTACCGTGGTCGATCTCCACAAAATTGCCCCAGCTGTAATGCTCCTGCGCCGTCAGCACGACGCCGTCTGCGGCGGCGTAAATCTCGGTGCCCTCGGCGGCATGCAGGTCGTCGCCCCGGTGGCCGCTGTCCTTGCTCATGAAGCGGGAAATGTATTTGTACTGCACCGGGCAGGCAAACCGCGGACTGTTGGCGGCGTCGTTCAATGTCGGCAGTGCGGCGGCGGGCATGGCTGCGGGCGTCTCCGTGGGCGCAGGTGTCGGTGTAGGCTCTGCGGTCTCGGCAGTAGCGGCGGGCGGCTCCGGCCCGGCGTGGGACGCTTCCACCTGCGGGCGCACCATACAGGCTGTCACGCTGACGCCCACGGCCACGGCGCAGAGCGCCAGCGCCCCCGCACCCAGACGGCGGTAGTGCAGCAGGTGCACAATGCGCTCCTTCACGCTGCCCTGCCCGAAGGCAAGACTTCCGGGTGTTCGGATGGGGCGTCCCTGCATGGCAAACTGCAGCAGGCTCTCACAGTAGGTGCTGCGCTCGGCCAGCGTGCAGCCCTGCACGGCTGCCTCGTCGCAGGCGGCCTCCATGTCGTGCTCAAAGGCGCACAAGGCCAGCCACGCTAGCGGATTGAACCAGTGCAGGCAGACGACGGCATAAAACAGCGGCTTCACCAGCGGGTCGCGGCGGCGGATGTGGGTCCGCTCATGCAGCAGCACAGCCTGCCGCGCCGGGCCTTGCAGGCTGTCCGGCAGGTAGACGCGCGGGCGCACAAAGCCCAGTGTGAACGGCGTGGGCACGCACGCCCCGCCGTAGCAGCCGTCGGGCGTTTTGCAGGCCAGCGCCACACAGCGCTTTAATTTCAGGTAGCCGACGGCTCCGCGCACAGCCAGCACCAGCACACCGACCAGCCAGACCGCCGCCAGCGCGTGCCACGGCGTCAGCCGGGCGTACCAAGGCAGCGGGGCCGCAGCTGCGGCTGCGGCGGGGGCAGGGGGCAGCAGCGGCAGCTCGCCCAGCTCCTGCACGGTGTCGGCGGCAGCGGCCAGCGGGGCGCTCTCCGGGCGGGGCAGCTTCAGCGGGATGCCCCACGGCAGCACAAACCGCAGCCCTACGGCCAGCCACAGCCAGCACAGGAACCGACTGGGCGCATGGGCGCGGCGCAGGGCCCTGCAGACCAGCCACGCCGCCAGTGCGGCCACACCGCCGCGGGCGCTCAACAGCAAAAAGGCAAGAACGGTACTGCGCATGGCTATTCCTCCTTATAGCGGGCGGCGTCGAGCAGTGCGCGGATCTCGGCGGCCTCGGCGTCGCTGATGGGCTTTGAGTTCAAAAACGCGGCCACGAACCGCGGCAGACTGCCGTCGAAGGTCTTGTCCACCACTGCGGCGCTCTCGGCCTGCTGGACGTCCTCCTTTTTAATAAGGCTCGTCACGCGGCCATCGGCGTTTTGCAGCACGCCGCGCTCACAGAGCTTTTTTAAAACGGTGTAGGTCGTGCTTTTTTTCCAGCCCAGCCCCTCGGCGGCCAGCGCGACCAACTGCCCGCTGGGCAGCGGCTCGTTGTCCCACACAAGGCAGGCAAAGCGGTATTCGCCGTCAGCAAGGCGAAGCGGTTCATGGTTCAGCATAGGGTAAGCTCCTTTTGGTTTATTGCAATAGACCTATCTCTGCCTATAGTCTACTACGATAGACCAAAAATGTCAATAAAAAATCCCCGCCGTGGTGCACGGTGGGGGGCATCAAATCCGGAAATGGAATAAAAATTTATGTATTATTCGATGCTTTTGAAATTTTTATCCCTTATCCGTAATTTCTGAGTTCGCCCGCTGGGAAATTTCCATTATAATATAGGCAGTAAATTGAAAAGGAGTACCCAGCGATGCGAGCAATAAACCTGAAAACGAATCATCTTACCGCGCCCCTTGGCATGGATGCCGGGCCGCTGTTCTTGTCTTGGCAGTGCGTTGACGGCGTGCGCCAGACTGCCTATGAAATTGAACTGACCGCGAACGGCGAGACTGTTTGGCATAGCGGCAAGGTGCAGAGCGCCGCCGTGCACGCCGATGCCCCGACTGTGGGCGGCTCCCGTGTGCGTGGGTGCTGGTGCGTTCGCCTGTGGGACGAAAACGACACCCCCGGCGCGTGGAGTGGGGCGCACTTTGAAACGGGCTTGGCGCAAAGCGACTGGCAGGGTGAATGGGTAGACCCCGAAACGGAAGAAATCGACATCCCCGGGGATGATGCCATCAACGCCTTTGCCCGCCCCAACTGGGAGCGCAAGCAGGCGGAAAAAGAAGCCGCAGGCAAGGGCGCAGCCGAGCCGTACAAGCCCCATCGCCCGGCATCGTACCTGCGCAAGACTTTCACCGTGCCCAAGGGCGAGGCGCGGCTGTACATTACCGCCAAGGGCCTGTATGCGGTATGGCTGAACGGTGTGCGTGTCGGGGATATGGTTTTAGCCCCCGGCAGCTTTACCGGCAACAAGCACCTTGCAGCGCAAACATACGATGTAACGCAATATTTGCGCGACGGTGAAAACGAGCTGCTGGTTGCCCTTGGTGACGGCTGGCACCGCAGCACAGGCGGCGTGGACGGTGACCGCGACTTGTTCGGTGATACGCTGGGCGTGCTGTTTCAGCTGGAGGTGAACGGCAAGCCGATCTGCGTTTCTGACGGCACGATGCAGGCAACGCAGTGCGGGCCGATCCGCCAGAACGATATGCAGCAGGGCGAGGTCTATGACGCACGGTTCGAAGGCAACCTGACCGGCTGGCACGGCGTGCGCACCTACCGTGATGATCTGCCCATCACCGGCATGAATACCGTGCCGATTCTGGAACACGAAGCCTTCCCCGGCAGGCTGCTGCAAACGCCCAACGGCGAGACCGTGCTGGACTTTGGGCAGAATATCGCCGGCTATGTGGAGATGGCGCTGACCGCCCGCGCCGGGCAAAAGGTCAAGCTGACCTGCGGCGAAGCGTTGGACGAAAACGGCAACTTTACCCAGGAAAACTTCCAGGACCGTGCCCGCCACAAGGAGGGCGGCACCGCCCAGATGCTGGAGCTTGTCTGCAAAGAGGGGAAAAACCACTTCAAGCCCCACTTCACCATCATGGGCTTCCGCTACGCCAAGGTCGAAACCGACGCCGACTTGACCGATGCTGTGTTTACTGCCCACGCCGTCTACTCCGATATGGCGGTGACAGGCAAATTTACCTGCGGAAATGACGCGGTGAATCAGCTTGTCAGGAACAGCATTTGGAGCCAGAAGGGCAACTTCTGCGATATCCCCACCGACTGCCCGACCCGCGAACGCGCAGGCTGGACAGGGGATATGGGCGTGTTTATTGAAACCGGCCTGACCCTGATGGACTGCTACCCCGTGGCAGAAAAATGGCTGGCGGAGTGCCGCCTGAACCAGTACCCGGACGGGCGCATGGCGAACATTGCCCCGCCGAACGCCCGCCCCGGCTATATGACCACTATGCTCTGCATGTCGGCAGGGTGGGGTGATGCGGCGATTCTGGTGCCGTATGCCCTGTACAAACGCACGGGTGACCGCAAAATTCTGGTGGACAACTACGAGATGATGCAGCGCTGGTACGGCTTTTTGCTGGGGCGCGCACAGCAGACAACCGATGAGCAGCAGGGCGGCGATTACGCCAAGTTCACCGTTTTAAACGGCATGGACTACGGCGAATGGTGCGAGCCGGGCATCACCCCCATGCAGGCGATGATGAACCCGCGCAAGAGCGTTGGCACGGCGTATCTGGCCTACTCCGGGCGCTTGCTGGCGGAAGTAGCGGATGCACTGGGCAAGGCGGACGATGCCGCCAACTACCGCGGCACCGCCGCCAACGCGGTAAAAGCCTACCGCACGGCGTTTACCGAGAACGGCGTTATCAAGTCTGACCGCCAGTGCGAGTATGTCCGTGCCATTGCCTTTGCCCTGCTGGGTGAGGACGAAAGCAAAGCGGCTGCCGCAACGCTGAACCAAATGGTCATCGAGAACGGCTGCCACCTGAACACGGGCTTTTTGTCTACGCCGTTTTTGTGCGATGTGCTGGCAAAATACGGCTATACGGACACTGCCTACAAGCTGCTTTTGCAGCCCGACGCCCCCGGCTGGCTGTATGAGGTCGGCAAGGGTGCGACTACCGTTTGGGAAACCTGGACGGGCATTGACGAAAACGGCAAGCCCCACGAATCCCTGAACCATTACAGCTACGGCGCCATCTGCGGCTGGCTGTTCGGTGGTGTGTGCGGCATCCGGTACACGGACGGCGCACTGACGATTGCTCCGACGCCCGACAAATCGCTGGACTGGGCAAAAGCTGCCTACGATTCCCCGGCAGGCCGCATCGTAAGCGGCTGGCGGTATGACGGCGATGCGGTGACCTATGAGTTTGAGATCCCCGCCAACCTGACCGCCGATGTCACCCTGCCCGACGGGCGTAAGTTTACCCTTGCCCCCGGAAAGCACACAGTATAAGAAGAAAGCGCCTGCCCTGCCGTAAAACTTACGGCAGGGCAGGCGCTGCTTTTGATAAACTGGAAGTTACCTATTTCAAAACAAAGAGAGAATTTTTATAGTCTTTTACATAGTACCGTATATTTTTACGCCCTTTTTGAATAATAGTGTGTCCCTCTGCTTCTAATTTTTCTTTCTGTGCTTCAATACCATTTGGATACTTAGCATTCAGT
>QWCK01000855.1_pt1 | contig 76545 bp, 72 predicted proteins | sample 1972571 | NCBI WGS metagenome assembly QWCK01 (sample SAMN09866710, study PRJNA288562) | Human gut metagenome isolate term2_stool, whole genome shotgun sequencing... | isolation source: gut | host: Homo sapiens | place: USA: California | reverse complement strand
GGTACAATTATGAAGAATCACATTTAGAGCAGTTCCACATTTTTGAAAACTGCTCTTTTTATGTCTGCTAAAAATGTGATACTTCGCTTAAGAATTATAACACACTTTCAATTGGGGACGTGTTTTTTTCAAAAAAACTCCGTCCCCAATAGAATCTTATCCTGTCCCCTTTTGAATTGTGTAAAGTTCACCTTCAATTTGTTTTCTAATCCTCTTTACATAACTTTTCGAGACTCCTAGCTTTTCTTTTACTGCATTTTCGAATTGCACTCTACTTTCTACGAACTGTAAAATCTCCAATCCTTGAAGTTGTCTTTGTTCTTGCATGTTCCAAAGTATTTCCCACGCCAATTCTACATACTGCCTATACTCTTCCTCTTCTGTATCTAAAAACACATTTTCATCCTTTTCCTGATGAAAAGTTCCAATTGATGTCCCATCTTTAAATTTTTCCTCATATAACTTTAATGCTTTTTCACATAATACTTCTCTATTCTTTCTTTTCCCAGTATATTCCCTCATACTGCTATGTTCATATTGCATTATGTTATTACATATTTTTGCTTTTACTGGATTCATATGAATATAACGCAAGCAGCTCCAAAAATACCTTTCATCTTCTATACACTGCGTATTATATCGATTTTCAAATACATAACCAGTACGATTATGCTTATAATTATAATATTTCGCATATCTTCCCAGCACTTTTGCCATAAATATTGGCATAATTTCTTTCTCAGCTTTTGCTAAAAGGTGAAAATGATTTGACATAACACAATATGCATAGATTTCAATATTACAATCTTTTAAATTGTCTTTAAGCAAATTCAAAAACCTGGTTTTTTCGCGTTTTTCACCGAAAATATTTTCCCGATCCAAACCTCTGGATACAATATGATAAAAACCCGTTGCACTTTCACGCCTTGCTCTTCTCGGCATAGGCATCCTCCTCCCTATCTACTTTTCTTCTATAAATGTTGGCAATTCTCGGCGACACGCCAAATACTGATAATAATGTAGAAATATCATGAATAACAAGAATTGCGTTGTAGAATTAAATTAACACATTTGTTTCTATAATGCAAGAAATTTACGAACACAATACCATAAAATTCAATTGGGGACGGAGGTTTTTTTAAAAACCTCCGTCCCCAATTGAATTGTGTTTCTTTCTAGTAAGATTTTCCCCAATATGCCATATGTTTTGCTGGTTTTCCGCAATAAATACATTTATCAGAGATCATCGGTTCATCTTCGATCAAACATCTTGTAGCAGCTCCGCCTGTCTCATATTTCACTTCGCCTTCACATACTGGATCTCCACACCAACATGCTTTTACGAATCCGCGGTTTGCTGCGAATTTTTCTTTCATCTCGTCCATCGTTACTGCTGTATCGATGTGTGCTTTCAGGAACTCTTCTGCCTTATTGTACATATCCTGCTGGATTGTTTCAAGAATCTCACGAAGTTTTGTTGTTATTTCATCTAAGGACACAACAATCTTCTCGCGGGTATCTCGACGTACTACTATAACCTGATTATTTTCAATGTCTTTTGGTCCGATTTCAATACGTGTTGGGATTCCGAGAATCTCCTGCTCTGAGAATTTCCATCCCGGACTCTTCTCTGAATCATCAATCTTCACTCTGTATCCGGCTTTTTTCAGCTCATCAAGCAATTCATTTGCTTTTTCCAGTACTCCTTCTTTGTGCTGAGCAATTGGAATTACGCGACACTCAACTGGTGCAAGGTGCGGTGGGATAACAAGTCCGTCATCGTCACCGTGAACCATGATAAGCGCTCCGATACTTCTTGTGGACAATCCCCATGATGTCTCGTAAACATTCTTAAGCTGATTGTCTTTGTCGATATACTGAATTCCAAATGCCTCCGGAAATCCGCTTCCAAAGAAATGGCTTGTTGCGGACTGCAGTGCTTTTCCGTCGTGCATCAGTGCTTCTACTGTATAAGTATCCTGAGCTCCTGCAAATTTCTCATGCTCTGCTTTTCTACCTGCTACAAATGGTACAGCCATTGTCTCTTTGTAGAAGTCTTTGTAAATCTGCCACATCTGGATTGTTCTTTGTTCAGCCTCTTCATATGTTGCATGAATCGTGTGGCCTTCCTGCCATAAGAATTCTCTGGAACGAAGGAACGGTCTCGTTGTCTTCTCCCAGCGAAGTACGGAACACCACTGGTTCCATACTTTTGGTAAATCTCTGTAAGACTGTACTGTTCTTGCCCATAAGTCACAGAACAATGTCTCAGATGTAGGTCTTACGCAAAATCTCTCCTGGAGTCTCTCCATTCCACCGTGTGTTACCCATGCTACTTCTGGTGCAAATCCTTCGATATGATCTGCTTCTTTCTCAAGAAGTGCTTCTGGAATCAGGCATGGAAGATATACATTTTCTACACCTGTCTCTTTAAATCTTCTGTCAAGGTCAGCTTTTATAAGCTCCCAGATTGCAAATCCATTTGGAAGGTAGTTCAAGCATCCTTTTACGCTTGAATAATCACATAACTGTGCTTCTCGCACAACGTCTGTATACCACTGTGCGAAATCTTCATCACGTGATGTGATATTTTTTACTAATTTCTTATCCTTTGCCATCACAATTCTCCTTTTTCTTGTTCTTTTATTTCTGTAAAATTCTGTTCATTTCCATTTCAAAAATGTATCTTTACAGGAAATGTTTTATTTCCGAGGAGTTACTTTTTCTGCCGGGAACTTTTCATATAATTTAATAAAAATGTAATTATCTATTATACAAAAAACCGCCGACTCTTCATCTCCCCATATCAGGGACCGAAAGCTCCGGCGGTACCACCCTAAATTAACTGTAGCTATGTTGCAAATATCAGACAGCACAGTTCTCTCCATTCTCCATTAACGCTGGTCAGACGCTGCATTTTCATGCAGAGGCTCCAGGACCGGTTCCATGCAGTTCATAGCAGACACCTCACACCATATAATGTCCTCTCTGAGCCAGCTTACATGTACTAATTCCATTCATCGCCAAAAAGTATATCAATTTGCTCATAATTTTAATCTATCCCATGCACTTTGTCAAGATGTATACTACATAATGCTGCGCGTTGTAATCCTGCGCGTTAATAAATGCCATAAAAAAGAGAGAAGATTTTGAATGAACAACTTCTCTCTTTTTTCTCGGTTGAATTACCGTTTGTGATTGTGATTCAATCACCCTTTACGTTGGTGATTTATTATATCATGTTTTTGGAATCTTTTGACATTTTGCAACAAATTGTTGCTTTTTTATTCATATAAATGTTCTCTATAAACAATTTATATTCCCATTTTGGCAGCTTCAACTTGATTATTTCGACAGCTTCAACTTGCTTGTTTCGGTAGCTGCGTCTTATCTGTCTCTCTAATCACATCCGTCTCTCTAATCACATCTGTCTCTCTAATCACATCCGTCTCTCTAATCACATCCGTCTCTCTAATCACATCCGTCTCTCTAATCACATCCGTCTCTCTAATCACATCTGTCTCTCTAATCACGTCCATCTCTCACCAAGTGACACTCTGTTTATTTCCAGTTTATTTCCGTTCAGCCGTGAGTTCCTTAATCTCACGATTCACCCTGTCTCTTAACTGAATCAGATACATATCGGATTTTGGATAGCGCTTGAATGTCAATGGCTCCGGAAGGTTTCCTTCAATCAACTCCATGACATGCTCTCTACTTGTCAAAGATTCCAGTAATTTCAGTGCTCGCAGATCTGTCATAGCTTCGTCATGTACCATCATACGAAGCGACTCTTCCGGCTGTCCATTTTCACCTGGATATACAAGGAATGGATCTCCTGACGGAAATGCTCCGGCCGCATCTGTCACTTCATATGGATTAATGTGTTCAGTGGAATACTGGCTGTTATAAAAATTATATCCCCAATGTAATACTCCAATAATTTTATATTTATACAGCTGCACACCGTAAATACGATTTCTCGCAGACGGCATGGACATAAAACGGTTACTTACTTCATAAAACTGTCCTGTACAGTAATAAGTCCACATATCCGTCAGACCATTTGCAAGAAACTCTTCAATTTCATTATTTCCCGGAACCGGCTTGTCAATTAGACCGTGACGGTAAAATTCATAACTGGATAATGCATCAAATATGTGAAATCCGTCCAGCATATTTCCAAGGGATTCTTTTGCAGCCTTATAAGACTCCAAATGTTCTTCTCTTGGCTCATCTGAAATGTGAAAATAAGTCACATCTGCAATTTCCCATTTTCTTATCTTTGCTGTCAACTGTGGGAGAAAACTCTCAAGGAATTTTGTATATTCCCCGACCGCCGGTGTATGCCAGCCAAAAATCTTCTCTTTCTTTCCATTGACAGTTGCAACAACCTTCGGTGCATATTTTGCTCCCCATTGCGAGAACAAATGTGACATTTCAAAATACTCGATTCCACATTTCTTACAGAGATCGATCCAGCGCTTCAGCTTCTCAAATCCAAATACATACTCTCCATCTTTTACTTCTACATCAATCAACTGACAAGTCGTTCTTTCAAGTCCAATTGCAGTATCAAGCGGCGAAGTGAATAACGGGGTCAGCATCATATTACAATCACGTTTTACATATTCCTGGAAGTAATTTCCCAGAAGCTTCCAGTGTTCCTCTGAAAACACTTCTACATGATAATAATCCGCCAGGCAATCTGCATGCATCCATTCTGTGTGCATAATATCCAGTTTCGGAAGTTCCGTTCCGATAACTGTCACTTTCTGTTTTGCACTACATACAACTTCACCTTCTTTGATAAGCTGAAGCTCTATCTCATACTCTCCCGCCGGAATCTCATTTGTAATATCCACATCCACCCAAAGGCTGCGCCACTGGCGTGAATAGACAATCACTTTCCCGTCCTTTAAATCTTTAAGAAGATCCGGATACAATCCAGAAATCGTCTTCAGATAATTATCATCTACAATTCCATTGGTCGCACGTCCGACCGGAACCATCTCCACCGTCCTCACATGAACATGCTCTGCAAGCTCAGAAACTACGCGCACATCTAATCGCTCACGCATTACAAAATCACCGGTATATGCCACCTGAAATGATACCGTCTCTCCCCACAGACCACTTAACATCTGACATTCCATGCGGTATACCGGAGTCTCATCTGGGAATACCTTTTCCAGAGAACTCAGTGGTTTCATTTCATATTTAATTACTTTCTGGTCAAAAATACTCATATTTTATTTTCCCCTCTATCCTTTGATTCCACTCAACGTCATTCCTTCCTTGAATTTACTCTGCATAAATACATAGAAAATAAATGGTGGCAGGAAATTGATAACTGCACATGCCATAGTCAGACCTACATCTGTATTATACAATGTCTTCATCATACCAAGTGCCAATGGCAACGTCTTCATTTCCTGTTTTGAACAAGACACCATCGGCCATAAAAAGTTGTTCCATGCTCCGACAAATGTAAAAATAGACAGGGCTATAATCGATGATTTCACCATCGGCAATACCACTTTAAAGAAAATACGCAAACGTCCACAGCCATCTATTTTAGCCGCATTGATCAGGTCATCCGGAATATCCAGAATGGCCTGCCGCATAATAAACACACCAAACGCTGTCGGCAATGGCAAGATCAGCGCTTTAAAAGTATTTAACCACCCCAGATTCTTAATAATCAAAAATAACGGAATAATAATAACCTCTGACGGAACGACCATTGTCATGATCAAAAAGATGAACAACTTATCATTTCCTTTAAAATCCATCTTTGCAAATGCATACCCCGCCAGTGAACATACTGTTACCGTAAGAATTACACCAACAACTGCAACAAACACGCTGTTAAATACGTAATTTGGAAAATTAGCCAGGGAAAATATTTTCTGATACTGCATCAGTGTCAGCTTTTCCAATGAAAAATCAAAATCATAAGCATTCGTTGTTGATTTAAAAGACATCATTACCATATAAACAAATGGAATCACACTGATAAATATAATAATCAACATAAATATATATATGAAGATCTTATTAATTACTTTTTTCATCCTATATTTCCCCCTTTCTATATCTCTGATGCCTCACGCTTCATCATTCCACGCTGCAACATTGCTATAACCAGAATTACAACAAATAATATATTGGAAACTGCCATTGCATATCCCGCAGAGCTGGAACCTGCAAAGCACAATGAATATGCATAAATCACCAATGTTGTAGATGCATTATTCGGTCCGCCACCCGTCATTGTGTAAATCAAATCAAAGCACTGCAATGATGAGGTAATTGATAAGAACACTGCTAATATAATCGTCGGTTTCAACATTGGCAATGTTATCCGAAAAAATCTTGTCACCGTTCCTGCACCGTCTACTTTTGCAGCTTCATAAAATGACTCTGAAATTCCAAGTAACCCTGAAGAATAAATAACTACATAATACCCTAACATTTTCCAAATGGCCACTGCTGCAACAACCGCCAGCGCTGTCTTAGCATTTCCAAGTAACATAGATGCCTTGATCCCAAACAAGCCAAAAAATGTTTCTACTGCCGGAATTTTTCCGTTCAGCAATTCTCTCCAGATAACACCTGTTGCCGCATTGGAACAAAGTACCGGAATGAAAATAACACTATTTGCAATCTTGCCAATTAACATATGGCGATGACTAACCAAAAATACAGAAACTATGAGAGATAAAATCATTTGTAACGGCACGATCATAACCATTAATTTTAATGTGTTAAAAAGTGCTTTCATAAATTTTGTATCTGTTACCAGCCGCTCATAGTTCTTCAATCCATAAAATGTTGGTGGTGTCATGATATTATATCTTGTAAAACTAAGTACAATTGATATGATGACTGACACAATAACAAAGCCGATCAGGATGACTGTAATCGGCGTAATATAACCATATGGTGCCAGATTTGCTATTTTCTTTTTATTCATAATCGTCCTTTCATCTTATTGCGCAATCATCAATAGTGCAAAAAGATGCCTGCAAAACTTGCAGGCATCGACTATTATGCATTTATCTTTTATTTATTTGCCCAATATTCATCTAACAGTCCGTTTGCATAATCTTCAGCCTCTTTCAGACCTTTATCAACGCTTGTCTCTCCGCTCATAATTCCCTGGAAATCAGCTGCAAGCTGGTTCAGGATCTGTGTTCCACAAGGACCAACCTGAATTCCATGCCATTTGTCTTTATCCTCTGTATAGATTTTCTCCATCTTCTCATCACCTACATATGGCTCACTCTCTGTAAGTGCAGCTCCCGGGCATTTTGCATGATATGCTGTCATGAACTCAGAACCTGTTACATATTTGATGAAGTCCATAGCAAGGTCTTTATCCTCACATGCAGACATCAGTGTCAGACAATCTGTTGCTCCAAATGTTCCAAAGTCTTTGTTCTTCAGTGAAGTAACAAAATTCCAGTTCAGATCCGGATATGTTTCTGCAAATGTTGTTCCATCTGTCTGTGAAGAACGTGTAATTCCGAATGCTGCTTTTCCGGCACCGAATACATTTGAGAATGCATCAGACCATGACAGTGACATAAAGTCCTCATTCATGTAAGATGTAAGTCCTTTTAACCATGTAACTGCTTCTTTTCCAGCCTCGTCAGCAAAGCTTACAGATTTCAGATCATCATTATAAACCTGTCCACCGTTCTGCCATAATGCGCTGTAGTAGTATGCATTCAGAATCTGCATTGCTCCGATATCACTTGTATTCATTCCACAAGCAAAACCATACTGGTCAACTTTTCCATCTCCGTCAGTATCTTTTGTAGCTTCCTGACAGATTCTTGCAAAGTCATCCCATGTCTCAGGTGCTTTCTCTCCAAGTGCATTTAAAATATCTTCATTGTAGTATAACACGAATGGAACTCCCGTTACTAATGGCCAGCCATACTGTCCATCCATCATATTACCATTAGAAAGATATTTGTACTCTTTCTTATCTTCATCTGTAACGTAAGAAGACATATCCTCTACTGCACCTGCATCGATGTATGTTGGAAACATCTCGTTGTACATATATCCAACGTCCGGACCTTCTCCTGAGTTCAGAGCTGTTGTATAAGTCTCTTCGTACTTGTCCCATGGGATCACTGTAAGATTTACTTTACAATCATTTTCTTTCTCCCAGTCTTTTAAAAGATCTCCCCAGTTCTTCTCTGTAGCATCGTCAAGTGGCGGTACCCATACTTCTAATGTCTTCTCGCCAGATTTGCTGTCAGATTTTTTGCTGTCGTTCTTGCTTCCACAGCCTGCAACCATAGATACAGCCATAGCAGCAACTAACAGCACACTTATAATTTTCTTTTTCATTTTCGTGCTTCTCCTCCATGAATCGTACTTATATTTTTATAAATCATCACTTATAGATTATACATATTATTTTTACTTGCCTCAAATAGAAGTTTTAAATAAATGATTTCTATTTATTTAAAAATTAAATAAATGATTTTTTTACAGATTTTTTTGCGAACAACTTGGTTGTTTATCAAAAAAGCACTTGCATTTTCTATATGTTTTCTGAAATCTTTTCATTATCAATCAACAAGTCTTTATCTTTTATATTCCCCGCATGCTCTTGCTGCATCCATGAACCAGTCTATCTTCTGTGGATCTGTTGTCTCTGGAATATCACATCCCGTTGCAAGTGTGTATCCCTTCTTTGCCTTACTTCCAATTTCTACACATCGTTTCACATCCGCAAAAATTTCTTCTTTCGTTCCTTTCATGACAATACTCACTGGATCTACATTTCCTGCAATCGGTACTTCACTGCCAATCTCGTCTGCCGCCTGCTTAATATCTATAATATTATCAAGGCTTAATTCATTTAACTGATATTGTCCAAGATATTTCCAAATACTCCTTGTGTCTCCACACATATGAAGAGATACTTTATGTCCTGTCTTTTCATATGCATAATCGCTCAGCTCTTTTGTATATGGGAAAACGAATTTTTCATACATTTTCGGTCCAATCAATGCTGGATTTGCGACCGGATCTGCCATGGCAATTCCAAGTCCATATTCAGCTGCCATATCAATACAGCTTTTCTGACTATCTGTTGCAATTCTCATCAGCCGATGAACTTCCTCTCCATATTTCCGGCAATCTCTAAGCAATTTTTCCACCCCTCGAAGCGAAGAAGTAATTGTAAATGGTCCGCCAATGCTTGCCTCAATCGGTACAATTCCCTGCGCCTCTTCGCTCAATATTTTCGCTTCTTCTATAAATACTGCAATTCGAGGATCTCGCTTTGCCTCGACCGGCTCCATCTCATCAAGCTTTTTATAATCAGATATCATTGGGGCATCGGCATATGGAACTCCATTTTCCGGATAGATAAATTTCCCTCCCAGCGCTTCCACGATTCCTCTTGTATTCGGTCCGATCACAATTCGGTCATAGCCGTAACGATTAAATACAATTCTCTCTGCCTGTGCCATTTTTTTTACATCGAACCAAAAATCACGAACACTGATTCCACTCAGATAGCACTTAAACTCGCTGGTAAATGGCATCGCCATCACTCGGTCTGCCCTCTCACCATTTTGAATTGCCTTCTTTCGTTCAATTGGTGTCATCAAATCTTTCACATTTTTCTCAATCTTCATCCTTGTCCCTCTTATCCTGTTATTCAAGAATGCCGAACACATTCTTGCTGCGAGGTGCGCGTCATGCAATTGCACGACATACTTCTACTGCGCACCTCTGCAAGTCTACACTCCGTTTCGGTCGGCGCAAAACCATTGTCCACCGGACAATGTGCGCCCTGCCGGAGGCTATATGGTTCAGTATACCATATTTTTTATCAAATAATATATCTCGATCTTATTTATATTTTTCTTCTATGTTTCCCCTCATATATCATATTTTCCAATCTTCTTTTTCTCACTCATTCCTTGTTCTATCCAGTTAACTGGCGTATAGTTTAATTAAGATTTATATGTTTTGACATCCAAAGCAAATTAATAAAAAGAGAGGTATTTTTCATGCACAAAGATGACCAAATGACCCCTAAAGAACGGGCATTCGCCTTATTTTCCGGAAAACCGGTAGACCGTATGCCTATCAAATTATTTTCCCCATACATCGGTATGAACTTCGGAGTATCTTATCAAGAAGCTTTTGCAGAATCAAAATCTCGCGCCCACTGGCTCATTGAAAGCTATAAGCGTTTCGGTCAGGATGGATTAAGTGTAAACTATCGTCTGGATGGTATTCCAGTTGCATTCGGCGCCGAATCCACCTATGATCCATCCGGAATTCCTATCATCAAAAAATATATCGTGAAAGATTTTTCCGATATCAATCAACTGGATCTTGAGAAAATTCGTTTTGAAAATGATACAAATGCACAGACTACCTATGAGGCAGTTCAGATTATCCAAGACGAATTAAATGATGAGATTTTCACAGGAGTCGGGTTCATGGGACCATTTACGACTGCCGCAAACCTTGCCGGAACAGAGAAAATTCTCAAATCCATGAGAAAAGACCCAGAAGGGCTTCACAAATTTTTAGACTTTGCCGCTGACATTACTATCGAAGTTGGCCGCAAATTTGTAGAAAATCAGATTGGAATCGGCCTGGCTGAGCCTACTGCTTCCCTTCTGTCTCCAAAGCAGTTCCGCGAATTTGTCATTCCATATTACAAAAAAGTTATGGATAAATGGAAAGAATGGGGCAGCCACGGCGCTGGTTTCCACATCTGCGGTGATACAACAAGGCAAGCTGTCATCGAGTGCTTCCGCAAATGCTGGGATAATCCATGTGGATTTACCATTGCCCCAGGCTGTGACATCCCCGTACAGACATCCTTGGAAAACATCGATGCCTACATGCGCGCAGCAAGAAAATGTGCGAAATACCCGGTACAGCCGTCAAATTGGGAATAAAAATGTATTCGCAATATCCATAATTACATAATATACTACTTCAAAATGGGAGTTGCCATCTCTAGCATCTCCCATTTTTCATACTTAATCACTTTATTTTTTATTCTCTCTTACATGTCTTCACTTTTATTTACAATCCATGTAATAATTACATCCATATCGAATATCAAACGAAATATTTTTTTCTTTTAATTTTTCTTCTATATTCTTTTTATTACAATCACTTTCCATCTGATTAAGCGTTGCCAACAAACCTTCAATAACATTCGAAATTTGTTCTCTTGGAATTCCAATTGCCATTTCATCATCTTTCCATCCAGCGCGATGTCTGGTCCCAATACATAGCATTGATACATTCATATCTTTTGCCACATATGGCCTTGCTGTACTTTCAAGACAAAGTGCTTGATTTCCAATCATTCGAATTGCCTTTGGCATCCCATAAAAATATGCATATCCTTGTATAATTCTCATAGCATTATATGGATTTGTAACAATAATAGTAACATCTGGAAAATCATTTAATTGCTCAATTGGGGCAACAGAAACTCCAATATATCCCTTTTCCATATAACTTAATTGTTCCCTCACTTCACTAGAAAGTTTTGAACTATTATACAGTTTCAAACGAGCCCAATTCTCACCATGATCATTTCTAGAATCATCTACATCCATTCCCAATACTCTCGGTCCACTTTGACATTTAAAATCTGATTTTTTTGCTTTAATCATGTTGCCTTTTGTAGCTGCAGCAATCATCTGACAATAATTAATTGTTTTTTTTAAAGCTATTCCGTCTGCTTTATCATAATCATCTTCAGTTGCCAAAAAATTTATTCCAACTACTTTTCGCTCCAACTCCAATGCACAATACAGTTTATCCACTGTATGTTTCCATTTATTTTTCATTATTCCTTAACCTGATCATCACTTGTATAGAATTCAAATACATTCGGATATGTTTCATTAATTTTTTTCTGTACATCTGAATCACGCAAGCATTCTGCCATTGCTACTGCCCAGTCAGATTGAACATCATCACCCTTTGTTATTACACCCATTGGATAATTTACCATTACATTATCCCGTACTATATAGGAAGAAGGATCTTTTCCCGCAGCAGACATATGTGTAAACCAGCAACATGCTGCTGCCATATCCTCAAGAGCCGTAACCGTCTGAGCCTGTTCCATTTCTACAATTTCAAGATTCTTTGGATTATCAACAATATCTGCAACAGTAGCAAGGTCTACATCATCAGCTAATTTTATAAGTCCTGTCTCTTCCAAAATTTTTAAAGAAACGTCTTCATTTGTAGCATCGTTCATGACTGCAATCTGTGATCCTTCTGGTATCTCATCTACTGATTTATATTTTTCAGAATATAAACCGATACCAGTATACATTCCATATGGCTTTACCATATCCAAATCTGCTCCATTATTTTCATTATAGCTTAAAGCAAATTTCTTCTGCTGACCAAGCGACACATCCGTTTCCCCGCTGGCACAAGCCTCTAAGCAAACAGGGTTAGAATCAAATGATACAAATTCTGTCTTGTACCCTTCTGCTTCATACTTGTCTTTAAACGCTTCATAAAAAACTTCTGAAACAGCAGTCCCTGCTATTTTAATAACCTTTTTGTCTTCCGTTTTCTTTTCACTTTCCGCGGACTTACTTCCACATCCCGCTGCTAATGTGCCTACCATTGCCACTGCAAGCAACACTCCTAATAATCTTCTTTTCATTTTTAATCCTCCGTTTTATAAAATTATTTAGTTAATTTATATAACTTGTTGCCTATCCCCTGTATAAGCATAACAAGAAATATCAATATAATTACAATAAAGTACATAATCAAATAATCAAATCTTTGATAGCCATAGGTCAAAGCAACTGCTCCAAGTCCACCAGCCCCAACTGCTCCTGCCATCGCTGAAGTATTCAGCATATTAATCATCATAATCGTAAAATTAGATACTAACGTTGGTAATGCTTCCACAAGCATTACTTTAAATATAATTTGAAGTTTAGATGCACCAATTGAACGAGCCATCTTAATAAGTTGCGAATCAACAGTATTTAACGAATTTTCTGTCATTCTTGTTGCAAATGGAGTACTTCCAATTACAATTGCAAAAATGGCTGCTTGTACACCTATTTTAGTTCCGATAAAAAATCTTGTAATAGGTGCAATTGCAACTATTAAAATCATCATCGGAAAAGAACGAATAATATCTGTTATTTTAGCTAAAACACCGTGAATAATTGGGTGCGGTGATAAGCCATTTTTATCAGTCATCACAAGAATAATTCCTAAAAAAATACCAAAAAAAATTGAAAATATAGCTGATACCAATACCATTATTAAAGTATCTCCAATCGATGGTATAATAACAGATGACATATAACGCATCAGGTTTGTATTTTCTAGCTCCCTCGTAATTCCTATCATTTAAAAACCTCCCGACACTTTATATTGAGTATTAGTTCCATTTAAATATTTTTGAACTCCTACAAAATCTTCTATATCTAATGTAATTGAAATTCTTTGATTATCTTCTCCAATTAATTCTTTTAATTCCTTGGGTTTATTTTCAAAAATTTCTTTTACATTTCCAGTCAAAGAAACTTCTCCTTTATCCAAAATAGCCATTCTCTCACAAAGATTCTGTATAACATCCATTTCATGTGTAACAACAATAATTGTTATTTTAAATTTTTGTTGTAGATTTTTTAAAAGTCCCAAAATTGCTACTGTTGATTTTGGGTCTAACGCAGATGTGCATTCGTCACATAATAAATACTTAGGATTCATTACCAACGCTCTAGCAATAGCCACTCTTTGTTTTTGACCTCCACTCAATTCGGATGGTCTACATTTTAATTTGTCTTGAATACCAGTAAGTTCTGCTAACTCTTCTACGCGATTTTTAATCTCATTTTTAGGATATTTCCAACACTCCATAGGAAGCGCAATATTATGAAAAGCATCTTTTCTGCCAATCAAAGAAAAATTTTGAAATATCATTCCCATATTTTTACGAAACTGTCTCAGTTTAAGTTCAGATAAAGTTTCTAATTTGATACCATCAATTGCAATACTCCCCGATTGATATATTTCAAGACCTGTTAAACAATTCAAAAGAGTTGATTTTCCGACTCCGCTTGGACCAACCAATCCATATATTTCGTTATCTTGTATCGTTAGATTTATATTTTTTAAAACAGAAATCCCTTTGAAGGATTTATTTAAATTTTTTACCTCAATCAATGTCTTTACCTCTTTTGTATAAATCGAAATCTTTTATCACTTTTATGGGAAATAATGTTTCGCATCTATACATATTTTTCTCTTCTTAACATGTTATGAATTTCCTCTTCGAAAGAATATATTCCTCTATTTTTATTTAATATAGAATTAAATTCTTTATTCTCAAGTATACTCTCGACTATATTTCCTTTCCAATTGTTTTTATTAATATTAAATTGTATTTATAGTTTTTTTCTATTCGCACATATTTTTTCTATTGCGATTTTTATTCCCTACTATTCGCATAATAGTTCTTTGTATTCCCCGTTTTATCCAAAAAATGGAATATAATTCCATAAGGAGGTATTATATGGACTATTTAAATTTCTTTTCCCAACGTTTAAATGAACTCCGTACGCAGAAGGGTGTTTCCGCGCGCGACATGAGTCTTTCTCTCGGTCAATGCGAGAGCTATATTAACAAAATAGAGAATCAGAAATCTCTTCCCTCCATGAATGTGTTTTTTTACATATGTGATTTTTTAGATATACATCCTAAAGATTTTTTTGATATGACATTAGAAAATCCGACAACAACTAACGAACTTTTTGAAAAGATATCGAAGCTTACACCTGAACAGCAACAACATTTTCTTTTCTTGATAGACAATCTTTTAAAGGCACAATAAAAGGGGCTGTCTGGAAATAGACAGTTCTAAACAGGGGCAGACATGACTCGCATGAGTCTTGTCTGCCCCTGAATTTATTTCTCAAAAAGAGAAAAAGATGGCTAACGACAACCATCTTTCTCTCCATTCCATGTTATAATGGAACTATGCAAAAACAAGATTATTATAACGACTTTTTTGAAATTGGGCATCAGAAAATTAACTTCAGTTTCTTCGAATTGAGTTTACCCGACGACGATCCTGTCTATACCCTGAAAAAAGTGATGGAGGAATTAGATTTTTCGGGACTGCTGGCCTGTTATTCGAATAAGGGAAGAACCGGGTATAACCCAATCATGCTGTATGCTGTTGTTACCTACGCTAACATGCGAGGAGTCAGGGCTGTTGACCGTATTGTAGATTTATGTCAGAGAGATCTTGCTTTTATCTGGCTGACCAAAGGGCAGAAACCCCAAAGGGATACTTTTTACGATTTTAAAGGGAAAAAGCTGACGGGAGAAGTCCTGCATGAACTGAATTACCAGTTCATGCGTCGCCTGGAGAAGGAAGGGCTTATCACACTGAAAGAACTCTACATCGATGGGACAAAGATCGAAGCAAACGCAAACAGATATACGTTCGTCTGGCGGGGCAGCCTCAGCTATCATCTTGCCGGCCTGCTGGACACTATAGATGCCCTTTATGCAAAGTATAATACGTTTCTGCACGAGAACGGGTATGGGCCCAAATACGACCTGGGGGATGCCCGGATGTTTGTGATTGAAGGAATGGATAAAGTCAGGAAGGTCATCGAAGAAAACAGGAACCGGAAACTTACAAAACATAAGAAGATCTCCAATAACACCGTCATTGAGATTAATCATTGCTCCCCGCTTGAGATCCTGAAGCTGCAGAAGAACCTGATACGGATAGCCGAAGGAGAAGGGATTGGGTTCGTTTATGGGAAAGGAAAGCATAAGCCGGAAATCCAAAAGCTTTACGAGGAACTGGAAGAATGCGGAAGCCGCCTGATGGAATATAAGGAATGTTTTGAGATCATGGGGAAAGACCGCAACAGCTATTTCAAAACAGACCTGGAAGCAACGTTCATGCGGATGAAAGAGAACCATATGCTGAACGGTCGGTTAAAACCGGCGTACAATGTCCAGATCGCAGTAGAGAACTACTTCCTTATCCACGGATATGTGAGTAATGACCGGACAGACTATAATACGCTGATTCCGGTTTTAGAAAAGCACCGGAATGCGTTTGGCGATACACTGGAGGCAGTGACTGCCGACAGCGGCTACTGCAGTGAGAAGAACCTGCTGTATCTGAAAGAGAATGAGATCAAAAGCTTCATCAAGCTTCAGGATCATGAAAAGCGGAAGACACGGGCCTACAAAGAGGACATTGGGAAGTATTACAACATGACATACGAGGTTTTTGAGAATGAGCATTATTACATCTGCCGTGATGGAAGGGAACTTCGCTATATCCGGACGGAAAACAAAGAGCAGGATGGCTACACCCAGACGGTGGAGGTGTACGGGTGTACGGACTGTAGCGACTGCGAGCATAAATCCAAATGTCTTTATAAATACAATGAGGAAAAGAACCCAGACCGGAATAAAGTCATGAAGATCAATGAACGGCGGGAAGAACTAAAGGAAGAATCTAATACGAATATCCAGAGTGAAGAAGGGATCCTGAAACGTCAGACACGGTCGATCCAGACAGAAGGGCATTTTGGAGATATCAAAGAGAACGAAAACTTCCGGCGGTCTAATTACCGTTCAGCGGAAAAAGTGTATAAAGAATTCATGCTGTATGCGATAGGCAGAAATCTCATGAAATACCATCGTTTTTTACATCATAAAATTGAGAAATACGAAGGGAAAAAAGGGCAAAAAACAGCTTAGCTGATGGAATGCTTCAAAAAATCCGGTCAAGGGGATTTTGCGCCCTGAAATAAGGATTACAAAAGGGAAGAGACAAGCCGTTGGAGAATTCAGGCCTTAAAAAAGTCCGAATTTTCTGGGATTGTCTCTTCCCTGCATGTCAGGGGCTAAAAATCGGTATTAACCGACAACTCCTTCAATCATTCTATCTACATTTTTATTTTAATGCATCCATAATCTCTTTGATCGTCTCCGGCTCCTCTTCCAGCGCAGACGCAATTTCATCTACAGATGCTCCCCGCGCCAGTTTCTTTTTCACCTGATCCATTACCTTTTGCTGTGCACCAAGTTTATATCCAGCCTCTTCTCCGAGCTTATATCCTTTTTCGTAGTTTTCTTCCCGTTCCATTCGAAGGTGTTTTTCTTCATCATATTCATAGATACTCACACTTTTCGCCTCCGCTCTCTGCCTGCTTAAAAATTCTGCAAGAATTCCTTCTTTAATGCATTCTGTGATCGCATGTTCAACTGCCAGTTCAATCGGCATCTCTTGTGCATATTGTCGAATACGTGCTGTATACTCTGCATAATCTCCCAAAGTCTTGCACATACGCTTCAGTTCATCGTTGAAGCCCGGATTAATGTTCAAAAGTGTCGCCCGTAACTCCAAGGATGGATTTTCTTCCTTTACCTTATATAATGCAGATAATTGAAGTTCTTCGCGCTCCGGACGTTTTTTCGCTCCATTATAAAATATAATAAATCTCGGTGCCGGCAACGCAACTGCAGTCTCTCCATACAGGTTCATATTCTTTGTCATTGCTGAATATACATCCGATATGTAAAGCATATAACGTAATGGAAGATTTGGGCTATACGTTGACTGATGCTCATATAATGAAACATAAAATCCGATCACAAACGAAATATCATTATGCATCGCCATATAGATCGCATTCTCCAGCGTATTAATCTCAAGTTCATCCGAATTCTTGTAATCTGTTCCATTTACCGCATTATACAGGCTTAGCAGTTCTTCTTTGTTACTAAAAATCATCTCAAAGATTCTGGCCTTGAAGCTTCGGTTTACTGGTGTCTGTGTAGCATTTACACACATAAGGTTCCTCCTTTTCATTTGAAATATCGCAGGAGATTCCAAATGAAAATATACCTTTCACCAACAACCGATCCCTTTTATCTGACATTTCTTCTGTTGGCTATATCTGCTCTTTTCTTCTCATCTCTCTGCTAGTTAATAGGGGTTTTTAAGCATTGCGATTTCTTCACCCCTGCCGCAGCAGAAAGGATACATTCAAGATATAGATAGATAAATTTGATAGAATGATTTGTCAGAAATATAATGCTTTGTATGTATACTAACACATAGGGTTTTCTTTGTCTACATTTAATTTCAGAAACAATTTCTTGACAACCTTTTCATTTTATTTCAATATAGTCATATATCACGGTTTGTCCGCGAATCCGGACATCTGAATTATTTAAAAAAGGACTTTTAATATGATTAAAGATATGAATATTTTATACGAAGATACGCAGATTCTGGTCTGTGTCAAACCTGCCGGAGTTGCAACCCAAAGCAAACGCATCGGCTCCCCGGACATGGTGAGCCTTTTAAAAAATCATATCAGCATGACTTCTGGTAAATCCGGCGAGCCATACCTTGCCGTCATTCACAGACTAGACCAGCCAGTAAGTGGAATTCTCGTCTTCGCCAAGACGCCTGCTGCCGCAAAGGAACTGAACCGTCAGCTTACAACTTCCGGCTTCGGTAAGCATTACTATGCATTAGTTGCGGGAACGCCAGAACCACCATCTGCTGATTTAGAAAACTACCTTGTAAAAGATGCCAGAACAAATACTTCCAGAATCTGTCAGAAAGGTACTGCAGATGCCAAATTAGCAAAGCTTCATTATGATTTAGTTGATACTACATTTTTTGCTGATATTGCTTCCACAATTCCTGTCGCGACCAGTCAGCTAAAAATCAAGTTAGATACTGGACGCCATCATCAAATTCGTGTGCAGCTTTCCGGTATGGGCTGCCCGATCATTGGAGATACAAAATATAATTCTGATACACCAAAACTTCCTACCGGACGCACGCCACTATGTCTATGCGCATACAGCCTTGAATTCAAACATCCTGTCACTAAAAAACAGATGACTTTTTCACTTGAACATTATGCATAAAACCAGAAGCTGGATATGCCTCCAATTACATATCCAGCTTCTTCGTTTCATTTTCTTTTTTCAATTTTCCTTAAGCTTCTGTTCGTATGTCCTCTATTCGCACAAACTAGATAACGGCTTCCTCAGGTGCCTCTTCTAATACTTTTTCGTAATTCTCGAGGATGATGCTTTGAATCTTTTCGCGAGTTCCGGAATTGATTGGATGAGCAATATCTCTGTATTCTCCATCCACTGCCTTTTTACTTGGCATAGCAATAAAAAGTCCTTTTTCCCCTTCAATAACTTTAATATCATGTACAACGAATTCTTCATCCATCGTGATTGATACTACTGCTTTCAATTTTCCTTCCTTCGCTACTTTTCTTACTCTTACATCTGTTATCTGCATGTTATTGCCCCTTTCTATCTAGGCGCACTGATCTTACAGTGCGTACCTCTCGTTCTTTTCGACAACCACTTTTATCCCGTTTGTTCCAACGTGACGTGTGTTGGCTCTGATTGTATCACGGCTTTCCACGATGCAGTTTTCAATGTAAGTATTATCCCCAAGATACACATCATTTAAAATAATTGAATTTTTGATTACACAGTTATTTCCCACAAATACCTGCTTAAATATTACGGAATTCTCCACAGTTCCGTTGATAATGCTTCCGCTTCCTACCAGACTGTTCTTGACAGATGCGCCCGGGTTATATTTTGCAGGAGGCAGGTCGCTGACTTTTGAATAAATTTCCGGATCTTGCTTGAAGAAATAGTTTCTTACTTCCGGCTTCAAGAAGTCCATATTAGTCTTATAATAAGCATCTACAGTTGCAATATTGCTCCAGTAATGATCAATCTTGTAACCATAGATCTTCTTCAGATTCTTATAACGGATCAGAACATCATTGACGAAGTCAAACCTTTCTTCTTCCGCTGCATGCTCAATCAGATCAATCAGTAATCTTCTTCTGATCACATAGATTCCTGTTGAAATCATGTTTGATTTTGTCACCATCGGTTTCTCTTCAAACTCTGTTATACGCATATCGTCATCCATTCGGATGGTTCCGAATCGGCTCACATCATCTGATGGATCCATCTCTTTGCATACTACCGTAACGTCAACCTTTTTGTCAATATGATACTGAAGAACTTTACCGTAATCCATTTTATATACCGCATCTCCGGATGCTATGACAACATACGGTTCATGACTCTTTTTCAGGAAATCCATATTCTGGTAAATGGCATCGGCCGTTCCGCGATACCAGTATCCATTATCATTTGTAATGGTCGGTGTAAATACGTACAGTCCACCCTGCTTTCTTCCGAAATTCCACCATTTTGAAGAATTCAAATGTTCATTTAAGGAACGGGCATTATATTGCGTCAACACCGCAACTTTCTGAATATGAGAATTCGTCATATTACTAAGTGCAAAATCAATGGATCGATAGCTTCCTGCAATTGGCATTGCTGCTACTGCTCTTTTGTGAGTCAGCTCTTTCATCCTGTTATTGTTACCGCCTGCTAAAATAATTCCTACTGCTCTCATGCTATCTCACCCGCCTTTATTAATGTTTCTCCACTTCCAAGTACTCCGTCCGGATAATCTTCTTTGTTCGTAATTCCACTGATTGCGGTGTTCTTACCAATCTGTACGTGATCCGGGATTACAGAATTCTCTCCGATCGTTACAAGTCCAAATGAGTAGACTGCCGGTTTTAATGTATTCGGTTCTTCACTGCCAATTCCAAGAATCGCGCCTTCGTCAATCTTCGTATTCTCAGCTATGATAGATTTATCGATCACACATCCTTTTCCAATCGTACAATCGCTCATGATGATTGAATCTCTCACTACCGCACCTTCTTCAATTGTGACTCCGGCACTGATAACACAATTATGTACCTCTCCATAAATCTCGCAGCCATTGCCGATAATGCTTCGGTCTATCACAGCATTCTCTGCAATGTACTGAGGCGGAAGTATAGCACTGTTAGTGTAAATCTTCCAAAATTCTTCATAAAGGTTAAATTCCGGTATAATATCGATCAGCTCCATATTAGCCTGCCAGTAAGATCCCAGTGTTCCAACATCTTTCCAGTATCCATTGTATTCATAAGCAAACAGGCGCTCACCCTTCTCATGACAATACGGAATGATATGCTTTCCAAAGTCACATCCAGGCTCGTCCTTCAATGCTACAAGAGCTTCTTTTAATGCTTTCCAGCTAAATATGTAGATTCCCATTGATGCCAGATTACTCTTCGGCTGTGGCGGTTTCTCCTGAAATTCTGTAATCTTACCGCTATCATCGGTGATTACAATTCCAAAACGGCTTGCCTCTTCTATCGGAACCGGCATAGCCGCAATTGTAACATCTGCATTGTTCTCCTTATGATAATCAAGCATCACCTGGTAATCCATCTTATAAATGTGATCTCCAGATAAAATTAATACATAATCTGGATGGAATGATTCCATGTATTCCAGATTCTGATAAATGGCATTCGCTGTACCTGTATACCACTCACTGCTTGTACTCTTCTCATATGGCGGAAGAATCGAAACACCACCGATGCTTCGATCCAAATCCCATGGAATACCTATCCCGATATGTGAATTCAAACGTAATGGCTGATACTGTGTCAATACACCTACAGTATCAATTCCTGAATTAATACAGTTACTTAGCGGAAAATCAATGATTCTGTATTTTCCACCAAATGCAACAGCCGGTTTCGCAACTTTTGATGTCAGAACACCAAGTCTGCTGCCTTGTCCTCCTGCCAGGAGCATTGCTATCATTTCCTTTTTCCTCATGTCTTCACCCCTTCTCAGTAGTCTGTGATAAATATTATACCATATATGTTCCATTTCGTGAACATATTTTACAAAACATTTGAATAATTTCTCCTCTTTTTATGAAAATATTACAAAAAATTACGGGTTGGATTTTTTCTCATATATGTATATAATAATAAGTTAGAAAGAATTATTAATTGGATTGTGAAAGTGTGCCGCACAGAGCAATCCAACGATACTACAGACGGGATTTTTCCCAACACAATTTGCCTATATTATTATATATATGAGGAAGGAATCTTAATTATGTATAAAATTAATTTTGACCAGCCAGTACACGTACATTTTATCGGAATCGGCGGTATCAGCATGAGCGGACTTGCCGAGGTGCTTTTAGAAGAGAACTTTACTGTTTCCGGATCTGACAACAAAGAATCTGCTCTGACAGATCATCTTGAAAAAGCCGGTGCACAGATTTTCTATGGACAGAAAGCTTCTAATATTATAGATGGTATCGATGTAGTTGTATATACGGCTGCAATTCATAAAGACAATGAAGAATATCAGGCTGCAGTTCAAAAAGGACTCCCGATGCTGACACGTGCTGAACTTCTCGGACAGCTTATGACAAACTACGATATTCCAATCGCAGTTTCCGGAACTCACGGAAAAACAACAACAACTTCTATGATTTCACACATTCTTCTGGCCGGAGAGATGGATCCGACTATTTCTGTTGGTGGAATCTTAAAAGCAATCGGTGGAAATATCCGTGTCGGTAATTCCGAGATTTTTGTTACGGAAGCATGCGAATATACAAACAGTTTCCTTAGCTTCTTTCCTAAGATCAGTGTGATTCTGAATATTGACGAAGATCATCTGGACTTCTTCAAGGATCTGGAGGATATCCGCAACTCTTTCCACAGATTTGCAAAGCTGCTTCCAAAAGACGGAACACTTGTTATCAATGGTGACATTGATCGTCTGGATGAGATTACAGGAGATCTTGACTGCAAAATCGTAACTTACGGAACGAATCCTTCCGCAACTTATCATGCTGCAAATGTAACTCATGACGAACTCGGCGAAGCATCCTTTGACCTGGTAAAGAACGGTGAATTTGTAGATCGTATTTCCTTATCTGTAAGTGGAGACCATAATGTATCCAACGCACTTGCCGCACTTGCTGTTGCAGATCTTCTGGATGTAAATGTTTCCGTTGCCAAAAAGGGACTGAAAGAATTTCACGGTACAGACCGTCGTTTTGAATACAAAGGCGAGACTAATGGTGTGACGATCATTGATGACTATGCACATCATCCGACAGAGATTGCTGCAACACTGACTGCTGCGACCCATTATCCGCATCGTGAGATCTGGTGCATTTTCCAGCCTCATACTTATACACGTACAAAAGCTCTCTTCCCGGAATTCGTTGAGGCACTTTCACATACAGATCATGTGATCCTGGCTGATATTTATGCAGCAAGAGAAACGGATACTCTCGGAGTGTCTTCTAAACAGATTGCAGATGAATTGAAGGCAAAAGGATGCGATGCATACTACTTCCCAAGCTTTGAAGAAATAGAAAATTTCTGTCTGACACATTGTCAAAAAGGGGATGTGTTGATAACTATGGGAGCCGGAGACGTTGTAAACATTGGGGAAACGCTTCTTGGAAGATAGTTATCCACATTTTCCACAGATTTTTATCCACAAAAAACCCGATTTTTGCGTCAAAAATTTCTTTTTTAATGGTACTTCCGATGCTATAATAGCTGTGCAATGAAGCGAATGATACTTGAGGAGGACCTGAAAAGGCATGAGAAAATTAACACTTACAAACCACGTGCAGAGTGATACAACTGTACTGGAGAACGAATTTATCGATCATTATATGGCAGAGGCGAACGGGGAATACGTGAAGGTATACCTTATTCTTTTGCGCCATCTGAATGAGCCTTCAGGAACTCTGACAATTTCAAAGATTGCAGATTTATTAGATATTACAGAAAAAGATGTGATCCGTGCATTGAACTACTGGAAAAAGAAAGGGTTACTGGATTATGACATGCCTGTAGACGGAGAGGCTCCGGCGATTCCGGCACAGCCGCGTATGACAGAAGAACCATCTGCACCGGAACCGGCTGCTCCTTCTATTCAGCCGGCACCGACAACTACAGATGTATCCAGTATTGAGCAGTACCGCTCTCGTAAAGAGTTCAAAGAACTTCTTTTTGTTGCAGAGCAGTACCTTGGCAAGACGCTGTCCCATTCTGACGTAGAATCTATTACATATTTTTACGAGACTTTACATATGTCTGCAGATCTTATCGAATACCTGATCGAGTACTGTGTAGAGAACGGTCATACAAGCATGCACTATATTCAGAAGGTTGCTCTTTCCTGGTGTGAACGCCACATTAAGACGGTTTCTGAAGCAAAAGCAAGCTCTATGGCATACAATAAGAACTGCTATTCTATTCTCGGAGCTTTCGGCATTAAAGGACGCGCTCCTGCACCGTCTGAGATGGAATACATCAAGCGCTGGACTTCCGAATATGGGTTCTCTCTGGATCTGATCCTGAACGCATGCGCCAGAACTATGAACGCAATTCATCAGCCAAGCTTTGACTATACTGAATCTATTCTGAAAAAATGGCTGGAGCAAAGTGTTAAGAACATTCAGGATATCGAAACTCTGGATGCCGGATTTATCCGTGAAAAAGAAGCCCGTGAAAAAGAACGCCGTGAAAAAGAACTTCAAAGAAAAAGTGCCGCTAAAATCACACCGGTACCAACAAAGTTCAACAACTTCGAGAACCGTTCTTATGATATGAGCGATCTTGAGCGCAAGCTGTTACAGCAATAAACTATATAATAAGGAGCATTTTCGTCCATGGCATTATCAAATTCCCAGTACGATCAATTGATGCGCGATTATGAGCAATTACAACTGGATAACGAGCATGAACTTCGTCTTCGTTTTGATGAAGTTTATGCGAAGATTCCAAAGCTTCGCACAATTGATGACACGATTTCTTCTCTGAGTGTTGAAAAAGCAAAGAGACTGCTGGAAGGAGACGAAGATGCTCTTTCTTCATTTCATGAAAAGCTCCTGACATTAACTGGCGAAAAGCAGAAGCTTCTTACGTCTCACGGATTTCCATCTGATTATCTTGAAAAGCATTATCACTGTCCAGACTGTCAGGATACCGGATATATTGGGACACGCAAGTGCCACTGTATGAAAAAGGCAATTATCGAGCTTCTATATAACGGCTCGAACTTGAAAGGAATTTTAGAGCAGGAAAATTTCCACACATTTTCTCTGGACTACTATTCCAAAAGCCATATTGATCCGCTGACCGGAAGATCGGCAAGAGACGCCATTGAAACCGCACTTCGTGTCTGTCATCATTTTATTGATACATTTTCCAGTGAATTTCATAATATTCTTTTATATGGAGATACTGGTGTTGGAAAGACATTTCTCACTCACTGTATTGCAAAGGAATTAATGGATCACTCTTATTCAGTTATTTATTTTTCTGCAGCAGGGCTTTTTGATTTTCTTGCTAAGAATACTTTTGGTAAAAGAGATGAGATCGATGAAGATGCGCTCTCCCATATTTGCAGCTGTGACTTGCTAATTATTGATGATCTTGGCACAGAGCTCGCGAATAGCTTTACGGTTTCACAATTATTTGTTATACTTAATGAGCGAATCTTGCGAAAGGAAGCGACAATCATATCTACGAACCTGTCGCTCGAAGATATAAAAGCAATTTATTCTGAACGAATTTTTTCACGTATCAGCAGCAGCTATTCTATGCTCCGTCTGACCGGTGACGATATCAGAATTCAAAAAAAATTATTAAACCTAGGAGGTACAAAAGATGTTACGCCGTAACGAACGTAATCTTGACAACATCCCTGCAGGAACACTTGGAATCATCGCAATTGATGGCTGCCAGGCGATGGGAAAGGAAGTCGATCATTTCATCACTACATGGCGCCATGAAGATGGACACAAATTCATGGATGATGTAGTATTCAGTGGATATCAGAGAGATTCTTATCTCGTAAATGCTCATGTACCACGTTTTGGTTCCGGGGAAGCCAAAGGTGTGATTGATGAGTCTGTCCGTGGCATGGATCTTTACATTTTGGTCGATGTCTGCAACTACAGCCTGACATATTCTATGAGTGGAAACACAAATCATATGTCACCAGATGATCATTATCAGAACTTAAAGAGAATTATCGCTGCTGTCGGTGGTAAAGCAAAACGTATCAACGTTATCATGCCGTTCCTCTATGAAAGCCGTCAGCATAAGAGAAGCTCTCGTGAGTCTCTGGACTGCGCACTCGCACTTCAGGAGCTGACACACATGGGCGTTGATAATATTATTACATTTGATGCACACGATCCTCGTGTACAGAACGCAATCCCGCTTTCCGGATTCGAGACAGTGCGTCCAACTTATCAGTTTGTAAAAGGATTATTAGATCGCTACGATGACTTGATCATCGACAGTGACCACATGATGGCGATTAGCCCAGATGAGGGTGCTACAGAGCGTGCTGTATATCTGGCAAACGTTCTGAACCTGGATATGGGTATGTTCTATAAGAGACGTGATTACACACGTGTGGTAAATGGACGCAACCCAATCGTTGCTCATGAGTTCCTTGGTTCTTCTGTAGAAGGAAAAGATGTTATTATTCTGGATGACATGATTTCTTCCGGAGACAGCATCCTGGATGTTGCAAAACAGTTAAAGAGCCGCAATGCAAAACGTATTTTTGCAGCTGCTACATTTGGACTCTTTACAAATGGACTGGATAAGTTCGATGAAGCCTATGAAAGTGGTCTGATTGATGGAGTCTTAACAACGAATCTGATTTACCAGACACCGGAACTTCTTTCCAGACCTTATTATATCAACTGTGATATGAGTAAATATGTTGCTCTTATGATTGATACTCTGAACCACGACGGATCTATCAGTGATATTCTGGATCCTAGTGAGAGAATTCAGGTATGCGTTGAGGTCTGCAAGTCTACACTCCGTTTCGGTCGGCGCAAAACCATTGTCCACCGGACAATGTGCGCCCTGCCGGAGGCTATATCAGCTGGGGGATTGACTCCCAGCTGATATAAAAAGCAGATAAGTGAATGTAGTTCAAGAATTTTACATTCATTCATCTGCTTTTTGTCTACTGTAATTTTATATAATTACAATTTTTAACTCCCATTTCAGAAAGTATCTTCATCTCTCTTTTCTGACAGGTGAACAATAATACCTGTTTTCCACTTTTTGCAAGCCATTCCATCACACTTTCCAGCCGTTCCTCGTCATAACTTACAAATGTATCATCCAGAATTACCGGAAGTTCTTCTTCTAACAGTACTTCTGATGCTGCCATTCGAAGTGCAAAATATACCTGCTCTGCTGTTCCCTGGCTGACTCTTGCAATATCTACTTTGCGCCCTTCACTCAGTAAGCTGATATTTAATCCTTCTTCTACATTTAATCGGGTATATTTCCCTTCTGTAATAAATTCCATAATCTCTGAAACCCGGTCATTTAATTTTCCCCGAAGCTTCTTCTGCATCTCTCCAGAAAGTTCCTGAATTTTATCAATCGCAAGCTGTCTTGCCTCCGCCTGGACATTTAGAATTCTCTCCTCATCACTGATTCCGTCTAACTCTTCCAGGTCTTCCTTTAGATTGGAATAACGTACCCGCTTATCTCCAAGCTCCAACGCATTTCTCTCCAGTTCCCATTTCAGACGGTCTGTAGGAATCTTCTCCTCTTGAGGTGTAATCTCCTCCAAAATTTTTTCTGGCTCTGTCTTCTCAACTTTTTTACTGATCTTCATCCGGTTCCACACATAGATGCTGGAAAGCAATACTAAAATAATTGCGACCAGATAATTCCACGGACGTTTCAAAAGCCATACACACAGAACCACTGCCAGTACCGCTGCCAATATTTCCAATGGATGTACTCTCCATTTAGATGGCCGTATCTCATCTATCATGTGTTTGGGTTCTTCTTCATCCTGCTTAAGCAACAGCCTGGATTCTCGCTCCCGCACTTTTCTAAACGCAATCTCTTCTTCCAGATGTGCCTGTTCTTCTTCCAGTTTATGAATATCACGCCACACATAAGACATTTCCTGAGAAATGTATTCTCTTTTATCCTGGCGTTTTTCCATTTGCTTTTGCATCTCATGCAAATTTTCTTTTTTCTGCTCTTTCAAATAATCTATAGCTGCCGCCAGATCAAGTTCCCCATCTCCGGTCGCATAATAATTAGATGCATAATTTTTCAATTCCTCAGAGAGCGTCATTCCAGGCTTTACCCTCATCTGTGCCATAGCCATCGTATCATCATAAATTTGTGGACTCAAATCACCCATGAGCATCTGAAGATCTCCATCTTTCACAGACAATTCTTCTGCATCTTCCAGACAGACAAGCGTCTCATTTTTCCCATACCGGTCAAAATTTCTGGATAGAAGAAATTCCTTATCTCCTGATTCAAATTTCATTTCCCCACAATAATAATTCGGATTTTCCCACGGTTCATATCTGGAAAATGCATCCTGAGCCGCAGCTCTTCCACGCCCTCGTTCCAACCCAAAAAGCATAGCTCTGATAAACGTATAAAGGGTAGACTTTCCAGACTCATTTTCTCCATATATCACATTCATTCCATCTGAAAAATGAATTTCTTTATTTGTAAACTTTCCAAAGTTCTTAAGTCTCAACTCTTTGATTTTCATATTAGCCTCTTCTTGTCTCCATCAATGCCCGCACTCCCTCACAAAGCACCTGATGTTCCAGACTATTCTCAGGATACTGTTCCAGCTCTGCCACAAATGCCCCAAGAATATTTCCCTTATTTGCTTCTTTCAACTTATCGAACTGATACGCCGGTCGTGTCTGATCTGTAATCTCGATCACATTTCCATATGGATCCAGCGTGTCCACGTTGTAAGAAATTTCCGGGTCACGCATTCCGTCCAGAATAATCTTGTAAATATTTTCCTTTCCTTTTTCATCTATAACTTTCGCAACTGTCTCTTTTAGTTCATGCTCTGTCATAGAAGGATTTACTTCGATCGTCTGATGTATGTAAGATCTCATTGCAAATGGTACGAATCTTATCCTGCATCCCTTGGTCGTAATCTCTCCGTAAATGTATCCGTGCGCTCCAGTATCGTTTTTATCGATTGGCTCCAACGCTCCGGCGTAAGCAATTTTATCCGGACAGATAATCTGCGGTTTATGAATGTGCCCCATTGCAATATAATCATAACCAAGCCCCAGCAGATTTTCTTTCTTTATCGGAATATGGTTGTCATCTCCTCCGTGCGCAAGCAAAATCTCATATGGCTGTCGCCGCTGTGCAAATGCATCACAATAGCATTCCTCTGTAATCTGTTTCGTATCATAGCTCATGCCATAGATTGCCAGACTGTATGCTGGAAATTCCACGCATTGAATCTCCCTGTCCAGAATCATATGCACATTTTTTGGCCACTGAAACGTCCGATAATAAGAATCTCTCTTCAGATAATCATGGTTTCCTGCAATGATAACCACCTCAGTCATGGTCAGTTTTGAAAAAAGATAATCCAGTTCTTTTAGTTCCCGTCTGAGCGGCTGCCTGTGAAACAAGTCGCCTGCGATCAGAAGCATTTCCACATGCTTACTTTCACAGACTTCGAGTACTCGTTCAAGACTGGTCCATATCTCCTTTTCCCGCTTTTCCTTTCGGGAGCTTCCAATGTACGGGTCTGCCCCCAAATGTATGTCTGCGATGTGTATGAATCTCATTTTTACTCCCCTTTTCATTTTCTTCCAGTTCATTTTCCGACGGCAGCATCACAATAAATCGCGTGTGCAGATCATCACTTTTCGCCATGATCTGTCCATCATGTAATTCCACAATCTCTTTTGCAATCGCAAGACCAAGTCCTGCTCCTCCGGTTCCGGTCGACCTGGAATTATCTACCCGGTAAAATTTTTCAAAAATCGTCTGCAGCATATCTCCCGGAATCCGGTCTCCGCTGTTTGTAAATGTAATCTCGATTTTATTATTTTTCATTCTGGCCTGAATCTCAATTTTGGTATCCTCATAACAATATGCAATGGCATTTCTCAAAATATTGTCAAAGACACGGGCAAGCTTGTCCGGATCGCCGTAAACTTCCAGATTCTCTTCCACATCCACATCACAAGTAAGCTTTTTTTCCTGAAGTACGCCATAAAGTTCGTCTGCAATCTGCTCCAGCATCATAGTCAAGTTGATCTTCACCGACTCCAGCTCGATATTCTGCAAATTGTACCTTGTAATGTCAAAAAACTCATTAATTAATTCACCGAGACGATTGGATTTCTCCAGAGCAATATGAATATATTTCTTTCGCTCCTCCTCCGGCATCTTTGGATATCCGTCCAGCATACTTAAGTAAGCCACAATAGAAGTCAAGGGTGTCTTTAAATCATGCGCCAGAAACAACACCAGATCATTTTTTCGTTTCTCGCCTTCCACTGACTCCAACTCCTGCCGTTTCAGGGTAGCTTTAATCTCATTTAATCGAATCTCAATCGGTTTCAATTCTGTGATCAGGTGAATCGGTTCCGTAGATTCCGACAGAATATTTTCAATTCCCTCTCCCACCTGGTCCAGATACTTTGTCATTTTCGAAAGTGCCACATAGAAAAAAAGAGCAAACAAAAGCAAAAAGCCTACAACCATGAAAAATGTCTTGTTATCTCCTATCAATTTCCAATACAGGCTCCGTGCAGTCGGTTCACTCACTTGCAGTTTCGTCATTATTTTTACAAAATTCCTGGCGAAACTGTCATTATAAATTCCATCGATCACATAATTCAGCAAAAATCCACCCACCAGAACTGTCAGTGCCGTAACAAGCACCGTCTGCAAGAGAATACTGAATTTTAATTTACGATAATTATTCTTCAACCTTATATCCAACTCCCCATACAGTCTTAATGAAATCAGATTTTCCGGTAGGTCCATTCATTTTTTCCCGCAGATGCCGGATATGAACCATGACCGTATTGTTGCTGTTCTTATAGCATTCTTCCTTCCAAACCTTGTGGAATAACTCCTCAGAACTAATAACCTTGCCTCGGTTCTCACAGAGCAGCCACAGAATATCAAACTCAATCGGTGTCAGTGTCAGCGGCACTTCATTGTAAGTACACTCATGAGACTGCCGGTTCAGGAACAGACCGCCAAAATCAATCACATCCCCCTCGTCCTTCGTACCCTCATTGTACTGCGTATAGCGTCGAATCTGTGCTTTCACCCTGGCAACCAGCTCCAATGGATTGAAAGGCTTTGGAATATAATCATCAGCACCAAGTGTCAGACCCGTGATCTTATCCATATACTCCGTCTTCGCTGTCAACATGATCACAGGAAATGTATATTTCTCCCGAATCTGCTTCAAAATCTGGAATCCGTCCACATCCGGAAGCATGATATCCAGAATCGCAAGATCAATCTTCGTACTGGCAATACAATCAAGTGCTTCCTGACCCGTATAAAATTTCAACACATTATACTGATCATTCTTCAAGTATAACTCGATAACATCAGCAATCTCTTTCTCATCATCCACTACTAAAATATTCATACAATTCTCCTCTTTTTCAATTGGGGACGGGGTTTTTTCAAAAAAACCCCGTCCCCAATTGAACTTTAACCTGTCCCTTTCTGATTGTGTCAAACATTTTCTACAATTTCAGGGGCTATTTTTCTGTTATAACTCGCAGTTATTTACTGTTCTTGGGAATGGTACTACGTCACGGATATTGCCCATTCCTGTCAGATACATGATGCATCTCTCGAATCCAAGTCCGAATCCGGCATGTCTTGTGGATCCGTATTTTCTAAGATCCATGTAGAATCCGTAATCTTCTGTCTTCATTCCGAGTTCTTCCATGCGTGTTGCAAGCTTCTCGTAATCGTCTTCTCTCTGGCTTCCTCCGATGATCTCACCGATTCCTGGTACGAGGCAATCGACTGCTGCCACGGTCTTTCCATCTGGGTTCTGTTTCATGTAGAATGCTTTGATATCTTTCGGATAATCTGTTACAAATACTGGGCGTTTGTATACTTCCTCTGTCAGATAGCGCTCGTGCTCTGTCTGAAGATCGATTCCCCATGATACTTTGAACTCGAATTTATCGTTGTGCTTCTTTAGGATCTCAATTGCATCTGTGTATGTGATTCGTGCAAATTCAGATGTTGCAACGTTGGTCAGTCGATCGATCAGCCCTTTGTCTACAAATGAATTGAAGAAGTTCATCTCTTCCGGTGCGTTTTCCATCACATAATTGATGACATATTTTAACATGTCTTCTGCAAGATCCATGTCGTCCTCCAGATCTGCAAATGCCATCTCAGGCTCTAACATCCAGAACTCTGCCGCATGTCTTGTTGTGTTGGAGTTCTCTGCGCGGAATGTAGGTCCAAATGTATAAACATTTCCAAATGCCTGTGCATATGTCTCTGCATTTAACTGTCCGCTTACGGTAAGGCTTGTCTCTTTTCCGAAGAAATCCTGTGTATAATCTACTGCACCATCTTCTGTCTTCGGTACATTTTCCATGTCCATCGTTGTTACGCGGAACATCTCTCCGGCTCCTTCACAATCACTTCCTGTAATGATCGGTGTATGTACATACACGAATCCTCTCTCCTGGAAAAATTTGTGAAGTGCGTATGCCGTCAGGGAACGAACACGGAATACTGCCTGGAATGTGTTTGTTCTCGGTCTTAAATGTGCGATCGTACGAAGGTACTCAAAGCTGTGACGCTTCTTCTGAAGCGGATAATCTGGCGCGGAAGCGCCTTCTACTGTTACAGTCTTCGCCTGAATCTCAAATGGCTGTTTTGCCTGTGGTGTTGCAACCAGTGTACCTGTTACAACAACAGCTGCTCCTACATTAAGTTTGGAAATCTCCTCAAAGTTCTCCATATCATCATGATATACGACCTGAAGTGGTGTAAAAAATGTTCCATCATTGATGACAATAAAGCCAAATGCTTTGGAGTCGCGGATACTTCTTACCCATCCCCCAACGGTAATTTCTTTATCCAGGTATGCTTCCTGATTCTTGTATAATTCGCGAATTTTAATTAAATTCATACCAAATACTCCTTCTACTGTCTTAAAAATACTTTCTTCTGACGCCATGCATAGGAAATGCACCTTCCTATTATACAAAGAAATGTGTCAGATGCCATATATCGTTTATTATAGCACAGAAGTTGTGATTACCCAACCCCTGACTCGTGCGATTATTTACAATTCACCCAATTCGCCGATTACTCACCGATTATCTCACAGATTATTTACAATATCTTATTTACAATATTTACGATACTTACGATTATTTACAATTTATGACTGATTTATGTCTCAATTAGTTATTCACTCCATGATGCGCTACGAAGCTATCACGATCCAGTGCTTTAAATGTATATCCCAGTGACTGATAATGTTCTATAATCTGTGGCAATGCCTCCACAGTCGTCTGTTTTCCATGGGAATCATGACAAAGTAAAATGATGTTGTTAGAATCAAAGCTCGTTGCCTGCGCCACCAGTTCTTCGGTCGTTCTCACAGACCCATCGCCGGAACTTCCGTTCCAGTCATAATACTGATATCCACGGTTTTGTACTTCCTGCACAAGCGTGGACATGATTCCTGCTGTATATTTCTTTGATACAGTATTTGATGATCCACCCGGAAAACGGATAAAACATGGTACATAGCCGATCTCTTCCTGTACCATCTGCCCAATCTGATCCAGATCCTGAAAATACGCATCAACCGATGCATAAACCTTAGCATAATCATGTGAATATGTATGCATTCCAATTGTATGTCCCTTGTCATACGCAGCCTTTATCATATCTTTGTATTCCGGCATCTCACCTGTCACAAAAAATGTTGCCTTTGCATTATATTTATCCAGAATATCCAGAACTGCCTGTGTATTATCTGATGGTCCGTCATCCAATGTCAGATACACGATTTTCTCATCGGACTGTTCTGTCGTTCCGACTGAAACTCCCGGCTGCACTGCAAAATTACTACGGTCAGGAACTGACGCGTCTCTATCATCAGTCTCCTCTTCCGTATCCTCCGTCTCTTCTTCTATCTCATTTTCTTTCTGCGCAGCTTGGGGTGTCTGCTCTGTCTTTTTCGCCTTCTGATTATGAATCTTCGCAGCCTCTTTTACACTTTTATCTCTCTGAATAAAAATTGCCACTGCTGCCATGATCAGCAGTACAAGAATAATCATTTCTATTGCTACTATTTTATTTCTTTTACCACCCTTGTTTTTCTTTCCGTTATCATTTTTTCCGGTCTTTTCTTCTCTATCTGACATATATCCTCCTATTTTGTTTCACAAATCTATTGTTTCAAACCTTTTTGACCCTAATATCATTATATGCGACATAGCCACTTCTATCAAGACTAACTATTTGTATCCCCCGGAAATTATACGTTCAAGAACGCCTTCGGAATTGACATCCCACGAAAAATGTATAAAATTGACTTCAGAACCAACTAGTTCTGTTATCTGTAAAAATATTGGGATAAAAGCTCCCCACTATAAAAATACGACAGGAGGCATCTTATGACATCAACCGCAACATACCCTACTATCTCCAACTGGCTTGACAACCACAGAGATGAACTTATTCAGAAATCATGCTATATCTTCGAACATCCGGAAACAGCTTACAAAGAAAAACTCTCTTCAAAATGTCTTGCGGATTACCTGGAAACACAGGGATTTCAAATAGAATGGAATACTGCTGGAATCGAGACTGCATTTACTGCGGCCTGGACCAATCCTGACATCGATATTACTAAAATCCAGCCAGCCGGGAAAAACGTTTCATCTTCTAACGAAGTTCCGATCATTGGTTTTCTCGCTGAATATGATGCTCTTCCGGAAATCGGACACGCATGCGGACACAATCTTCTTGGAACAGCAGTCTGCGCAGCTGCCTGTGCATTGAAAGCAGATTATGAATCCTCTGGTGAACCGATTGTAATTCGTGTTTACGGCTGCCCGGCGGAAGAGATCATGTCCGGAAAAATTATTATGGACGAACAGAATGTGTTCGATGACCTGTCCATCGCAGTGACCTGGCATCCATTCGACCGCAACCGTGTCAGCAATGACATCTGGCAGGCGCAGGACATTAAAAACTATACATTTCACGGAGTCAGCGCACATGCCTCCCGCTCACCGGAAAGCGGTCGCAGCGCCTTAGATGCTGCCGAGCTTATGAATATTGGCGTGAATTATCTCCGCGAACATGTAACAGATGACGTCCGCATGCATTATGCTTACATGGATAATGGTATTCCGGCAAATGTTGTACCTGACTTTGCAAAGACGAATTATTTTATCCGCTCTACCAAAAGAAGCCGCACGGAAGATGCAAGCAAGCGCGTGGATGCATGTGCAAAAGGTGCAGCTATGATGACCGGAACAACTGTCGATATCGAATTAGTTGGAAGCTGCATGGAAATGAAAGTCAACCGTCCGCTAGTGGAAGTTTACTATGAAGCTATGACTCATATACCGACACCTGAATATACAGATGCAGAACTGGATTTTGCAAAAGACATTTCAGAAAAGGCCGGACTTATGAACAATGGAAAATATTTTGCAGGACTTTATCCGCTGGAGGACACGCCAGTTCCACTTTCCATTGGAACCGATGCCTCCCAGGTCAGCCATACCGTTCCCCTCATCACCATCAGCGCTGCTACTATGTGCCACGGCACCGCACTTCACCACTGGGCAGCCAGAGAACAAGCCGGCATGAGTATTGGGCATAAAGGTATGCTTTATGCAGCCAGATGTATGGCAGAAGGTACAAAATTGTTGCTTTCTAAACCAGAATATTTACAGGCTGTGTGGGATTATCATAATGTTCCTCAAGACTAAATATGCACTTTCTGATAAGTATCTGACATTATAGAAATTATACTCAGGCAAAAGTGTAAAGAAATTGCAAAAAAATTCATATTTGTGTAAAAAAATTCATTGTACCCCTCCTCGAATAGTGCTAAAATGAAAACTGTTTTTTAGCACTTATGATTGAGGAAGATTTTAATTTACAATGGAAAAGAAAAAACGCTTTAAAATGCCACATGCGTATGTCATTATTTTCATGATGACAGTCATCACTGCAATTCTGGCTAACATTATTCCAGCCGGTACATTTGACCGTGTTGCAGGCGTGAAGATGTTCTCCGGTCTTGGTTACCGTATTCTTTGCTTTGTCGTATTCATGGGCATCAGTATCTGGTATGTATGGCGCTATGCACGTAGAATCCAGAAGGATCCGACAAAATCTTACCTTTACGGAGAAAAGATTGAGATGCTCGAATGTGCTTCCCGTGAGGAAATGATGTATGGTGCACTTCTTGTTGGTATCAGCCGAAGCATCGCTGTTATCATGGAAAATGCACAGATCATTGATACCGTTGTATACTGGCTCGCTACCATGCTCCAGCATTTCCGCGGTATGGCAAGTGCAATGGGTATGTTATTTGCTCAGAACATTATCAACTTCTTTATCCCAAGTGGTGCCGGACAGGCTCTGATCACAATGCCAATCCTTGCCCCAGTCGGAGAAATGGTTGGTGTCAGCCGTCAGGTCAGCGTCCTGGCTTACCAGTTTGGTGACGGATTCTCTAACATTTTCTGGCCAACAAGCGTATTTATGATGTGCGGAATCATGAGACTGCCAATTAACAAATGGTATAGATTCGTAACACCACTGTTCCTTATCATTTTCGCTGCTTCAATCGTATTACTCGGAGCTGCGGTAGTGATAGGATATTAAAGTCAAAAGCTTATACAAGAATATTTTTTAAGGAGACTGTATAATGAATAAAGAAGAACTTTATCTTGCAGAGGATAATCTTGCTGCTGAGATTGAAGAAATCAGTGAGTTTGTGTTTAATCATGCGGAGCTTGGCAGTGAGGAATTTAAGTCCTGTAAGTATCTTGTTGAGAAATTAAAAGAGCATGGATTTACGGTAACTTGTCCGTATCTGGATCTTGATACTGCTTTTCGTGCAGAACTTTACTGTGGTGAGGGTCCGAAAGTTGCTGTGCTTCCGGAGTATGATGCGCTTCCGGGATATGGTCCGAACAAGGACGAGGTGGCCCACGCGTGCGGACATAACTGGATAGCCGCTTCCACACTCGGTGCTGCCCTGACTCTGGCTATGGATTCTATTGAATTCCGCTTCCAGGGTACCGCCTCCCATGCAGCCACTTATCCTGAAAAAGGTGTCAATGCTCTGGACGCTGTAAACCTGATGTTTGCAGGAATCAATGCAATGCGCCAGCAGACAAGAAATGACGCCCGTGTAGCAGGGATCATAACTTCCGGTGGTGCTGCATGTAATATTATTCCTGATTACGCAGCATGCCAATTCTACATTCGTGCAAAAGACCGCGCTTACTTGGAGGAACTGACTCAGAAAGTCATTAATTGTGCAAAAGGCGCAGAACTTATGACTGGTGCAAAACTGGAATACTTCAACTTCGAGAATTCTTATGATGACCTTGTATATCATGATGGACTTCGCGCCCTGATGCATAAGAACTTAAATGATCTGGGGGTTACAGATTTCGTAGACAGTGATGAAGAAGCAAGTGAATCCAGTGATATTGGAAATGTATCTCATGTATGCCCGACCGTATACTGCGAGTTAGATACCGGTGCAAGACCGAAAGTATTTGCACATCACGAGACATTTCTGAAATATGTACATGGAAAAAAATGGCACGCCATACACTTCATACCGCCACAAAAGCATTGGCAGCTACCGCGCTGGACGTATTCGAAAATCCGGACATATTTCTTTTTTTCTATATCCTTAAAACTCTTCCACCGGCTTCTTATGTATCTTCATATGCAGCTTTCTTACTCCGCTGACAAGCTTTGTCAGATACCGGAACAATGGCTCAGTCGCAATAGAAAATACCACGAACAGCATAATACATTTTGTGGACATTCCGGTAATCGCGAACAGCTTCGGCAGGAAAATGGAACAGCCTAAAAGTCCAATAACTGAACCTCCCCATACACAGCCACGCAGCCAGTTGAATGGCTCACAGATTTTGAACAGAATCATAAATCCTACAATGGCGAGGAGCATCGTTCCTGCTGTGGAAATGTCTGTCTCTCCCAGTCCAAATGTCTGTCCAAAGACTGCCATGGCAGCTACCGCCAGTACGTCAGTCAGTCCGGCCGGCAGAGCTTTTAACACCACATTTGTCAGGAAATGTCCTTTGATCACATCTTTATTCGGCTGGAATGCCAGAAAGAATCCCGGAATTCCAATGGTGAACATGCTGATCAGTGAAATCTGTGACGGCTGTAATGGATAGCTCATCATAAATACAACCGAGAACAGGGACAACAGGAATGAGAAAATGTTCTTTACCAGGAACAGGCTGGCTGATCGCTGGATGTTGTTGACCACTCGCCTTCCTTCTAATACAACTGACGGCATACATGCAAAGTTGGACTCCAACAACACAACCTGCGCCGCCTGGCATGCCGCATCACTTCCCGATGCCATAGCTACGCTGCAATCCGCATCCTTAAGTGCCAGCACATCGTTAACTCCGTCACCGGTCATGGCAACAGTCTTTCCCTGATCTTTCAATGCTTGAACGAACTGTCGCTTCTGCCCCGGTGTCACACGTCCAAATACCGTATATTTTGCAATCGCATTTGCAATATCCTCATCTGTCTGAAGTGTCGTCGCATCAACATATTCCTCTGCATTTACAATACCGGCTTCTTTCGCGACCTCTGATACAGTCAGCGGATTATCACCGGAAATAACTTTGACTTCCACGCCCTGCTCTGCAAAGTATGCAAATGTCTCCGGTGCTTCTTTACGAATTGGATTTGCCAGAAGGACATATGCCATCGGCAGAACCTTTCCTGTCAATTTTCCGCCATCTAATGCTGCATCATAAGAGCCAAATACAAGTACACGATACCCTTTTCTTGCATACTCGCTGATATCCGGTTTGTAAGTATCATAATCCTCGCGGAGCACGAACTCCGGAGCTCCGATTACATAAGACTTCTCCCCAAACATAACTCCACTGTATTTTGTCACAGAAGTAAATGGAACAACCTTAGAGGCAGACTGTTCCGTCTTCTTTTTAAAATAATCCTTCAACGCCTCCATGGTGCTGTTATCGCTGCTCATGGCTCCCACAAAATCAGACAGAAGACCATTTAACTCCGGCATCTTCTCTGCATCATATTCCTTTGTCGGGATCATGTCTTTGACACTCATAGAATTCTCAGTGATCGTTCCTGTCTTATCCACACAAAGCACATTGACGCGAGCCAGCGTCTCAATACTCTTCATATCGTGAAGCAGAACTTTCTTATGAGCCAGTCTCATAGAACTGACAGCCAACGCCACACTTGCCAGCAGATATAATCCTTCCGGAATCATACCAAGAACTGCTGCCACCATGGAAACAATACTGTTTCGGAAGCTCTGATCATTAAAGAAAAATCCTTGTACAAACAACGTAATACCAATCGGAATCAACGCAATACCGACAAATTTTACCAACTTATCCAGTGAGCGGATCATTTCCGACTGCTCGCCTTTCTTCATAGCCTTCGCTTCTAATGTCAGCTTGGAAATGTAAGAATCCACTCCGACTTTATCAAGACGGGCATGGCACTCTCCCGCTACCACAAAACTTCCGGACATAAGCTCCGCTCCCGGAGCTTTCGTAATCTCATCAGATTCACCAGTCAACAGTGATTCATTGACTCGCACTTCGCCGGATACTACAATTGCATCGGCACAGATCTGATTTCCCGCTTTGAATATTACAATATCATCCAGTACCAGTTCTTCTGAATCCACTAACGACTTTTTCCCGTCACGCACAACACTGGCATGCGGTGCATTTAACATGTTCAGCTTTTCCAATACATTTTTCGCACGAATCTCCTGCACGATACCAATTAATGTATTAAAAATAATGACTGGAAGAAATGTCAGATCACGAAATGAACCGACAAGACATAACAAAATTGCCAATACAAGAAAAATTAAGTTAAAGTAAGTACAGACATTTTCCCGGATAATTTCTTTCGTGGTCTGTGCCGGTGGTGCGACTGACACATTGCGCCAACCATCCTCACGGTGCTGCTCCACCTGGGCCGCCGAAAGTCCCGCTTCGGGATCCGGATTATATCTCGGTGTCTCCCGGCGCTCTATCTCATAATCCTGCGGTTCTTCCAGAACCTCATGCTTTTTACGCAATGCCATAAATATTCCTCCTGTGTATCTGAAGCTTCAAGATATCTGCCCGTCATTTTCTGGCAAATCTTAGAATCTATCATACAATATGAAAATTTTTTCTTTATGGTATTTATTATACATCGAAACCCTTTCCCAGACTATGAATTCTTTGTTAAAAAATTCTAAGAATTCCTTAAGAAAAGGGCACCCCTGATTACAGTTAGGGACACCCTTAATCGCTGATTGGGACGTAGTATTTTGGCATGTTATTACGTCCCCAATTAAATTATTGTCTTCGTTTTATTACTTTTAACCTTGTGAATTCTTCTCTTTCTTTTTCTTCCAGCGCGTTGTTGATGTTGTAGACCAGATTCGTGTACATCGGTATGGTGATGTTCTTCAGAGCATTGGCACGTTTCTGTGTCTTTTTGATGTTCGTTGCCAGACGATATGCTGAGTTCTCGACTTCAGCCAACTTGATGGTCAGATTCTTTACCTTTCGGAATGCCTCCCTGGCGATATCCAGCGATTCTCCTGTATCTCCGAGTGAGTAGGTCAGGTCATTCTGCTTTTCATCATATTTGATATGTGGAATCTCTGTTCCCATAATACTTCTGGTCTGTATACGAATGGAATCTTCAATTGGTACAGTGAATGCGAATTCCTGTACCCTGCTGATTCCCATCTCAATATTAGCGCGCTGCAGGCACGCATATGCCTGGGTAAATGTGGAATCTATCTCTTCCTGGATGCCTTTTGCCTCATCGATAAGTCCCATCAGTTCTTTAAGAAGTATATTTCGTTTTTTGTCCATCAGTTCATAGCCCTGATTAGCAAGTGCCAGCGAGTTTTTGGCAAGCATCAGATTTCCCTTGGTCGGAAACTCTCTTGGATCCATAGACTCCCTCCTTTCCCATTTTTGCAATACAGCAATTATAATGCAAGAATTCTGGCATATTTTCCAGATTCCTGCACTTCTAAATCATTTTTACGCTTCATTCTTCTTCGGATAATAGAAATCAATGAGTTTTGTATCGATTCGATCCAGTTCTTCTCTTGGAAGCAGCGCTAACAGTTCCCAGCCAAGATCCAGCGTCTCTTGAATGGTACGGTTCTCTGTTGTTGCTTGACCAATATAACGCTGTTCGAATTCGCGTCCGAACTCCAGATATTTCTTATCCAGTGGTGACAATTCATCTTCACCGATAACGGAGGCCAGGTTTCTTGCCTCTCCTACTTTTGCGTAGGAAGCAAATAACTGGTTCGCCAGCGCCTGGTGATCGTCTCGCGTATAGCCTTCTCCGATTCCGTCTTTCATCAGACGTGACAGTGACGGCAATACATTAATTGGCGGATAAACTGACTGTCCATAAAGATTGCGGTCCAGTACGATCTGACCTTCCGTAATATATCCGGTCAGGTCAGGAATCGGGTGCGTGATGTCGTCATTCGGCATGGTCAGGATTGGAAGCTGTGTCACCGATCCATTTGCCCCTTCCACAATTCCGGCACGCTCATAAATTGTTGCCAGTTCACTGTAAAGATAACCTGGATATCCTTTTCGTGACGGAATTTCTCCTCTTGAAGAGGATACCTCACGAAGTGCCTCTGCAAAAGAAGTCATGTCTGTCAGGATTACAAGAATATGCATGTTACACTCAAACGCCAGATATTCTGCCACAGTCAGTGCTACCTTTGGTGTGATCAGACGCTCTACGACAGGGTCATTTGCCAGGTTCAGGAACATACACACATGGTCGGATACTCCGTTCTCATCAAATGTCTTGCGGAAAAAATCTGCCACGTCATGCTTAACTCCCATAGCTCCAAACACAATTGCGAAATCTTCATCAGAATCACCGCCCAGAGAGGCCTGTTTTACAATCTGCGCTGCTAACTGGTCATGTGGAAGTCCGTTTCCTGAGAAAATTGGAAGCTTTTGTCCACGGATCAGTGTTGTCAGACCATCAATGGCTGAAATTCCTGTCTGGATATAGTTTCTTGGATACTCACGTCTGACCGGATTAAGCGGAAGTCCGTTAACATCACGTTTATCCTCGGAAATGAGTGGTCCCATATCATCGACCGGCTGTCCGATTCCGTTAAAGGTTCTTCCAAGCATTTCCGGTGATACAGTAACCTCCATCGGACGTCCCATCAATCTCGTATGTGTATTGTCCAGGGACATATTCTCGGTTCCTTCAAATACCTGAATGATTGCTTTGTCCTCATTCAGTTCCACAATACGTCCCATTTTCTTTATTTTATGATCGACTACAAATTCCACGATTTCATCATAGAATGCGTCCTGAACTCCTTCCAGCACAACCAGAGGGCCTTCAACGCTGCTTAGTCCCAGATATTCTATTGCCATGATCTTGACCTCCTTCTATGCATTTTTCTCAATCACTGTATCGTAGAAACGGTCGATATCTACTTTGTACATATCTAATAATTGTAACTCGTCATTTGGCACATCGTATTTGATAGCGATAACTTTCTCAAAGATACCCTCTGCCTTCAAAACAGACATCGGCATACCTCTTGCCACCAGTTCTCTGCATTTCTTATAGAGATACAGAATAATATCCATCATACCGAACTGCTTCTTTAGAGATACACACGTATCGTCTTTGTGAAATGCGTTCTGCTGCAGGAATCCAAGACGAATCACGCGGGCAATCTCCAATGTCAGCTTCTGATCATCCGGAAGTACATCACTACCGATCAGTTTTACAATCTCCATGAGACTGTTCTCCTGGTTCAGAATATTCATCAGACGGTTCCGATAGTCCACAAACTTTGGAGATACATTATCAGCATACCATGCACTTAAATCCGGTAAGTACTCGCTGTAACTGGTCAGCCAGTGGATCGCCGGGTAATGTCTTGCATATGCCAGAGACTTATCCAGTCCCCAAAAGCAACGGATAAATCGCTTCGTATTCTGTGTGACCGGCTCGGAGAAGTCTCCTCCCTGCGGAGATACTGCTCCAATGATTGTAACAGAACCTACAGCTCCATTTAATGTCTGCATCATACCGGCACGCTCATAGAATGCAGAAAGTCTGGATGCCAGATAAGCCGGGAATCCTTCCTCTGCCGGCATCTCTTCCAGACGTCCGGACAGCTCACGAAGAGCCTCTGCCCAACGAGATGTAGAATCCGCCATAATTGCGACATCATATCCCATGTCACGATAATACTCAGCCAGTGTAAGTCCTGTGTAAATAGATGCCTCACGGGCAGCTACCGGCATGTTGGATGTGTTGGCAATCAGAGTCGTTCTGTCCATCAGCGGATTCCCCGTTCTTGGATCCACCAGTTCTGAGAACTCCTCCAGAACCTGTGTCATCTCATTTCCGCGCTCTCCGCATCCGATATATACAATAATGTCCGCATCGGACCATTTTGCGATCTGATGCTGGCTCATCGTCTTTCCTGTTCCGAATCCTCCCGGAATTGCAGCTGTTCCACCTTTCGCCAGAGGGAACATAGTATCCATGACACGCTGTCCCGTCACAAGCGGAACTCTTGCAGAATAACGGTGATGCACCGGCCTTGGCACACGGATCGGCCATTTCTGCATCATGGAGAGTTCTTTTCTCTCCCCTTCTGTTGTCTCGATCACAACAAGTGTATCATTGATATGATACGGTCCGTCAGGTACGACACTGACCACGATTCCTTCCACATCCGGCGGAACCATACATTTGTGCACGATCGCATGAGTCTCCGGAACTTCTGCAATGATTGCCCCTCCCTGGAGTGCGTCACCTTCTGCAACCGTCATGTGTGTATCCCACAATTTATCAAGATCCAGAGAATCTACACTGACACCTCTTGTAATAAATGCGCCATTACTTGCCTGCGCAATCTTTTCCAGCGGACGTTCAATTCCGTCGAAAATATTATTGATAATTCCAGGTGCGAGGATAACAGATACTGCATCTCCGGTACCCTCCACAATCTCTCCCGGCTTCAGACCGGAAGTCTCCTCATAGACCTGAATCGTTGTCCTGTCCTTGTCCAGAGAAATAACCTCTCCTACCAGACGTTCTTCTCCTACATAGACCATCTCGGACATCTTAAATCCGGTCCTGCCTTTCAGATAAATGACAGGGCCGTTAATTCCATATATTTTTCCAGTATGTTTAGCGTCCACTGCCCATACCTCCTCCAAATGCGAACTTCTGATATTCTCTCTCCAGTGCGCCCTTAAATGCATAATCTACCAGAATATTTCTCTCTGGAATGACTGCACGGATTCCACCGATAAAGTCTTCTTTGCTGATACTCAGTGTAAATCCTGTCTTCTCCTCCAGATACGCTTTCTTATCTGCGTCTGTCGGATTAACATAAATCGTCATCTCGCCACGGTCAGAATATGCTACCGCTTTTTCAATATATTTTACCAGAAGATCCTGATATTTTTCCGTCTTCATATATGCAGACAGTTTTTCTTCGACTTCTTTAAAAAGCTGCTTTTTCAAACGCTTCTGTGCAGCTCCAAGCTCTCGCTTAAGTTCCAGCGCAGCCTTTGAATTCGCCATACCAAGCTGCTGCTTCACGCTGGTCTTTTCAGCCTTGATCCTTGTGTCTGCCTGTATCAGTGCCTCTGCTTTATGTTGCTCAAAGACATGGGTAAGCGCCTTCTTATGCTGTTCCACAATCGCATTCCCTTTGCTTCTTGCCTCCTGCATTGCAGATTCCTGCAGTCTTGTTATCTTCTCATCTACTGTCACACAATCACCTGCTTCCTATAGTTTTAATCCTATAGCCTCATTCACATACGATGTGATAAAGTCTTTTTTACGTCCGGTTCCGTGTCTGTCCGGAATCTCGATCAAAAGCGGCATGGTCCGCTGTAACTTAATCTCGTTGATAAGATCCGGGAACTCCCGCCCGAACCGCTCAGTCAGCAGAATGACACCAACTTCTTTGTCATTCATGGCATTTTCTAATTCTTCACGCAGTTCGTTTCTTTCATGTACAACGACTCCATCTACGCCCGCCAGTCTCAGTCCCGTCAGAGTATCGACATTATCACTGATCAGATACATTTTCATCTTATAATTTACCGAGGATCATGAAGGAGATGATCAGTCCATACAGACACACACCTTCTGCCAGTCCTACGAAGATCAGTGACTTACCAAGTGCGCTGGAGTCCTCGCTGATTGCTCCAAGAGCGGCACTTGCTGCACTTGCTACGGCAATACCGCCACCGACACAGGAAAGACCGGTTGACAGTGCGGCTGCGATATAACCAAATCCAGTTGCATTTGAAGCGGCTGCTGTTGTCTCTGCAGCGTATACCGGATCTCCGGAAAATAACATGATCGCTGCGATGGCAAATGCTCCAAAATAAAAGACAACATTTGCTCCAAGTGCACGTTTGTAACGTTTCTTACTTCTCTCTCCCTTAAGGAAATATCCAAATGGTATGATAATTCCAAGTACCAGTGCTGCCACCAGTAATAATTTTACAGTTAATGTCATGACTTCTTCCTCCTACTCGCTCTGTTTATGAAATGGTTTGAATTCTCTTCCTGTTCCTTTATAAAAACGGCTGAACATCTCGTAATATTCCAGACGCAGAACCTGGATACCAACTACCAGTCCTTCCAGTCCACAGACTATGATATTACCGATGACAAATATGATCCAGTTCGTGCTTCCCGCACTCGCTCCGGAGAGCATCAGTACAACTTCCATCATTGCCGCATGGCTCACTGCAAATGCTCCGATACGCACATAAGAAATGGTATTGGAGAAGTAGCTTAACATGGTCTCGAACAATTCAAAAAATGCCTGTACAAAGAACATGACCTTGCCGCCTTCCATTTTCTTATGACGTTTCTCTACCAGATTTCCAAGTGGCTCTTTAAATACAAAGAGGAGCACCGGAATTCCAAGGAAAATCACAAGCATTACATTTCCCGGGGTCTTGTGTCCGGTCATATAAAGTACTACTGTCAGTACCAGGAATCCATAAAATACAAGTCCTGCCACACCATTGGTGGATAATAACATATTTTCCTTATCGTGGGCTTTCGCCGAATTGATAATATTGAAGATCATCACCAGAATATTCAGTGCCATACCAAATGCAATGGCAACGACAAATACGGTGTTAAGCTGCCCGATAAACGGCAGATTCGTCATTGCCGATACAGGCCTTAACCAGTGGGCTTCAATAATATCTTCAAATCCAAATACGCTTCCGAACATAAATCCGAAGAACATGGAAAAAATACCTGCAATGGAAATAATTCCTGCCAGATTGATCTTCTTTGTCAGATACAGGATTCCGCCAATTGCAAAGAGGCAGAAGCCCTGGCCAAGATCTCCGAACATGGCTCCGAATATAAATGTATAGGTCAGTGCCACGAACATGGTCGGGTCCATCTCATCGTGAGCCGGAAGTCCGTACATCTTGATAAACATTTCAAATGGTTTAAATACCTTCGGGTTCTCAAGCTTTGTCGGAGGATCACCAAAATACTGGTCACGCTCATCTTCGACCATGATACTGATCTTATCGTCATCCTGAGTCTCAGCAAGAAGCGCATCTACATCCTTTTCACTCATCCAGCCACATAAGATATAGAACTCATCCCTCTCATCCTCACTGGTCACTCTCGCTGCAAGTTTACGGATATCAAAGTTGTCCGCAAGCTCCTGCAGTCTCTTTCTCGCTCCCAGAAGCTTGGCTGCATTACGTTTCATAAGTGCTGTAATCTTATCCTCATCTGCGTCAATATCTTTTTGCACTGCTTCCATATCCTGATCCAGCTTCTCACACGCTTCTTTAGGAGTTCCGATGTAAGCATCTGTCACGTCAATTCTCTCAAAGTGCAGTGCCCGGAATGTGTTATCCGCTTTCGCAATATCCGCATTTGCCGCTATGTAACAGCCATAGACAAAACCTTTGTCTTTTCCAGCCTCCAGAAATATGGCATTCAGACTGTCGGCCAGATATTTTTCAAGACGTCTGTAATAGTCAAGCGAAATGCGTCCGAACCGTACCTGCATGTACTGATACTGCAATGCTTTATGAACATCCACTTTCAACGCAGAAAATGGTTTCAGGACATTTTCCTTTCCAAGCAATTCTTCCTTCTTGAGCTTCAGCCTTTCTCTGTCTTCCACAAGTCCCAGATAATCATGATTCAGTTCCCGGATCAGCGCCAGCATATCATCCTTTGATCCTGACAGATCTGCCCGAATTTCCCTGTCCTCCGGCAGAAGCTGTGCGAACTGCTCTGCCTTTGCAAGCGGATCTCTGTACGGGTTCACTTCCACGAACGGCATGATATTTTCCGTCGTCTTAAGTTCTGTCACCGCATTTTCAATCTGCATCTCATATTTTGACAGATATTTCTCGCATACCCGGTCGATGTCATCTCTCGGACCGCTGATATTTAAGAATCTCATTTTTACAATCACTTGCTCTCACCTCCCAAGTATGTCAATATCTCCTGTCTGGTCAGTCCATAACGGATACACTCTAACGCTGTCGTCAGCTTGTCGATTTCCTGCTCCTTCAAGAATAAAAATGCGTGCATCGTTGCATCGGAGTAAGGATCCTTCTGCCTGTCAGATATATAGAGATCCCGTAAAATATCTTTGATACTCTTTTCTATGGACTGCCCCTCTTTCATGTAGACATGTGTTCCATAGTAAGTATTCTCAATCTGCTTTTTCATCTCTTCCACATTCGGTGCTTCCACGATTGCCTTAAATTCTTCCGTACTTAAATGAAAATGATATGGAAGCGTCAGTGCATAGATTTCTGCCGGAAGCATACGATAATACTGCTTCGCACGGTACACCCATTGAATGTTCATGAGATCCATCTTGATTCCCACATCTCTTGAAAAACGCTCTCTGGATTTTCCGGAGAATACCTTTCTTCCCCGCCTCCAGTAATTAGTAAAATAGTAAAGCTCCAGTGCCTGATCGTAGTCAAATAATGTCGCTGCCCCGGAATCCCGGATCGGTTTTAATGCTTCATAATACTCACTGCCCCGTAAGTTATCCACAAGTTCGTCGATATTTGTGGAAGTTATCAACTTATCAATAGAAAGTTTTGAGTATTTATCAAAAAATTCCTTCTTATAATCCAGGTCATAAGGCTTGTCATAATGGTTAAATACGATTCTCAGACAATAGTTGATCACACTGACTTCATACTTCTTCCAGTAAATCTTCAGAAATTTCTTCTGGTCGATTCCCGCAAACCGGAAGATTCTTGTGTAATCATTATACAGAGACTGATACAACATCTTCTCAATATCACCTCGATGAAGATGCGCCAGTTCCAACTGATCCATATAGACTGCGTAGGCCGGTTTCGTCTTCAGAAATTCCACCACCTGCACAACATCCGTAAAACCGGAAATCGTCTCATAGTCAGCCTGTGTAAGAAGCTTTGCCTGCATTGCGCGGATTTTCGTCGTAAGTCCGCTGTATGCCATCACATTGCCCATTGTTCTCTTCCTCGCTATATTTCTTTTTGAAATGTCTGAAATTCTGATACCTGTGGTTTACTCCTCGCTTCACGCCCCCACTGGCATCTTATATTACACTTCTATTATATGACGCAAAATACCTTCTGCATAAACTGCATGAGCCGTCTCATATTCCTTTTCCAATGTCTGAACTGCCTCGTGATTCTTCTCACGCTGACTCTTCAGGAGTTCATCGACCTGCCGCTTTCCATCTTCCCGGATTCTGGTAAGTTCTGCCTGCGTCTTCTCATCCAGTTCTTTATCAAACTGATCTCTCTGCGCCTGAATCTCCTGCTCAACCTGACTCTTATCCTCTTCTGCCTTCGCCACAATACTGCGCGCAGTGTTCTCAATATCATCCAGTCTTTCAATCACAGATTTCATAAGCCGCCCCCTTCTTGTTATCTGTCTGACCAAAGCCACATATCATCACAGAACTCTCTAAAAAACTCGAAATTTTTTAATGATTTCTCAAAAAATATACTGAAATTCTAACAGTTTTCTATAATATGAAATATTTTAGAAAATAGCTCTAAATCAGAACGTATATATTTAACTATAGTCTCTAAATTACACAATTGTCAAGTAAGTTATGCCGATTTTTGTGTAATTTTTATACATTTCCACCAAAGTGTATGGATATTTCATTAATAAAAATCACAAGACTATTTTTGTGTATACTAAGCGGTTCATCAATGTTGTATAAAGGAATGTTTTTCATCCTTAAAAATGTTTTTGCTGATTTTGCTACATAACCAACAAACCAACTTACCTTCTTTCTACTCCTAATAATTTCTCACATTAAATAAAACGAAGGAAACTCAAATCTGATTGGTTTCCTTCCTCACACTCTTTCATCTCTTGTGCTCTTTTTATTTCTTTCTGCTCTTCCTGTATACCAAAAATTATTTACACAATTTTCTCACTTCTTCCACTGTCTTCTATGCAATTGACGCAATCTGTTCTTCCGAAATCCCTGCCTTCCACATGGAACGAATCATTTCACTCTGACCTTCTTCTCTTCCAATCCGTTCACCTTCTTCTCTTCCAATCCTGGTCGCATAATGGAGCTGCGCATACTTGTCCCGTTTATACTTCAATCTCGTCTCATACTCCAGACGTTTCTTCTCGTCCGCGCTGAGTCTTTCCAGTTCCTCATATGCTTCTCCAAAATACTCGTCCTGCTTTGCCATCTCTTTTAACTCCTTCCGGCTCTTTGCATTGAGAAATCGCATCCACCTTATGATTCCTTCTTCATTCTGATCTTCCGGTGGTAACTTCCCCAATTCCAACACATGAATCTCCTTGATATCTGTATAAATCTCTCCCGTTTTTGTATCGCAAAATGTAATTTTTCGATAGTACCTGTTATCCTCCGGGAAATGTACAAAATCCAGAATACTGACATGAATGCATTTCTGAATTTTGTCATAATCATCACCTTTATGAATCTGATCTGTGACCATCTTGCTTAAATAAAATACAATCCGTTTTTCCAGAAATCGAACTCTGCCACCTGCATCTCAAAGTCTATCTGCGTGCCATCATGCATTTCAAAGTCTATCTGCGTGCCATCATGCATTTCAACCCGCACATCCAGAATTCCATACTTATCATCTTCATACTCTTTTCTGAGTACGGTCGGCAATAATCTGGTCTCCTTGAAATCAATCATATCTTGCGATTATCTTCAACTCCTTTAACAACTGCTCCTGATAATCAGAATCCTCAACGGCTCGTTTTAAATCATCTATTCTGCCAAGTTCTATCAGGCGTTTATTTAATTCATTAATCTGTTTTGCACCTTCTTCTCTTCCAATCCTGGTCGCATAATGGAGCTGTGCATACTTATCCCGTTTATACTTCAATCTCGTCTCATACTCCAGACGTTTCTTCTCGTCCGCACTGAGTCTGTCCAGTTCTTCATACGCTTCTCCAAAATACTCGTCCTGCTTTGCCATCTCTTTTAACTCCTTCCGGCTCTTTGCATTGAGAAATCGCATCCACCTTATGATTCCTTCTTCGTTCTGATCTTCCGGTGGTAACTTCCCCAATTCCAACACATGAATCTCCATGACATCTGTATAAATTTCTCCCGTTTTTGTATCACAAAATGTAATCTTCCGATAGCACCTGTTATCCTCCGGGAAATGTACAAAATCTAGAATACTGACATGGATGCATTTCTGAATTTTGTCATAATCATCGCCTTTATGAATCTGATCTGTGACCATCTTGCTCAGATAAAACACAATCCGTTTTTTCCAGAAATCGAACTCTGCCACCTGCATCTCAAAGTCTATCTGCGTGCCATCATGCATTTCAACCCGCACATCCAGAATTCCATACTTATCATCTTCATACTCTTTTCTGAGTATGGTCGGCAACAGTCTGGTCTCCTTGATTTCTTCTGGTCTTACTCCCAACAATGCTGCAATAATTCCTTTTCGCACCTTTTCATTTCTCATCAGTTCTTTGAAACAAAAATCTACGGTCGGAAGCATGATAAACTCGTCATCTGTACGGTTCTTTTGTACTTTAGTTCCTGTTCTTTTTGACATATACTCTCCTCTCCGACAACTTCCTATAGTCTGAGAAAAGATTATCTATAGATATTTTATCATATATTAATAGTATATTCCAGTTGGAAATGCTAATCTTCAAATAACATCCTGTGCCGCACCAGGTTCCCTTCCCAGCCTATATTCACTTGTCACACGTTCATCACTTTGGAATAACACCCGATACTCTGAGCCTCCGAAATGAATGAAATTAAATAGATACCTTTTGCAGATAACAAGAATCGCCATCTGCGTGGATTCAGAATAGCATAAATATTGCAAAAAAACAATAGCTATATAAAGAATGGATGCGGTTCCGCACCCCTTCTTTATATACACTCTCGTATTCCACCACTCTATGCTAACCAGACACTTTCTCCTACCAATCCCCCGCTCTCCTTCCGCCTTCCAATAACTTCGCACATAATAAAATCCAGCTGCTGATGTCACGATAATTGATTTTATTTTCCAGATTTTCTTACGCCTAACTTAGTCTGTACAGTGCACTGTCTGAGCCGATTTATCGGCGAGTTTGCACTGTCAGACTAAAATAGGTGGCGTATGAAAATCAGAAAACAAATCATATCGTGACATCGGCAGCTGGATTAATTATGTTAAGTTATTTCATTTACTGAGTTCTCAGCTCTGCTCCCATCTTCTTCTGCAGCTTTTTCATAACCTGATTTGCTACATTTTCAATCTCCTGGGAAGTCAGTGTCTTCTCATTAGATCCGATGGTCAGTCTGATTGTCACAGATTTCTTGCCCTGTGGGATTTGTTTTCCACGGTACTCATCTACGAAATCTGCTTTCTTAAGGAACTCGCTGGCTTTCTTCTTGCCAAGAATTGCCTCATGCATATCACTCCATACTGCATTGGAGTCAAAGAGCATGGAAATGTCATATTCGTTCTCCGGATATGCTGCAAGGTGAGTGAATTTATTGGTTCTGGAAATGAGTGGTTTCAGTTTCAGAACATCTAATTCAAAGAGCATTACGGACAAGTTCTTGATTCCGCAGTCCATAGATGCCTTCTTAGCCAGAAGTCCCATATCACCAATCTTCTCATCTCCACGGTAAATGTTGAGCCATACTACATTGTCAGCCCATACTGGTTTCTCTTCTTTTCTGAACTCAAATGCTGCCTGATGTGTGTAACGTGGCATATACTCCAGAACACCTTTGGCTTCCTGGAAGAGTTCTTTTATGTCCTTAACTGAACTTGCAAATGCTCCGGCAATGTGGCGGCGCTGCTCTGGCAGTAACTCAGACTTGTCGTATGGTGAAGTATAGTTCGCATCATGGAATACCTGAGCTTCCTCAAAGATTGAGAAATCATTGAAGTAACGCTCATTCTTTGCAACTGCCTCGCAAATGTTCGGAAGCAGAGAAGCACGCAGGTAACTGAGATCCGGTGCCGGTGGTGTTGAAAGACGAAGCATTCCTTCTGTCGTCTGCATAATTGCATTCAGATATACATCATTTACCCAAGGATATGTGTAGATTTCCTGCATTCCACAACGAATTGCAAGGAACTCTTTCATATTTCTTACAAGATCCTGATCTTTCTGATTGATTGCACTGTCAAATGTTGTTGTAAATGATGTTGGCTCGAAATTGTCGTATCCATACATTCTGGCAACTTCTTCCATTACATCATCTTTAATGGAAATGTCACCTGTAGAACGCCATGTCGGAGCGATAACGTGCATGTCCTCACCATTGATCTGTACATCAAATCCAAGTTTCTCAAGCTTACCTTGGATCTCATCATTTGTCAGATGCTTTCCAAGTCTCTTCTCAAGCCATACAAGATTTACATCAATCTCAGCTCTCTTGAGTTTCTTTACATATTTATCACAGTAACCTGTCACTTTCATTTCCGGATACAGCTCTTTGAAATACTGCATGGAAAGTGCAAGTGCCTGGTCGCATCTCTCAGGATCGATTGCTTTTTCATATCTTGAAGAAGCTTCTGTACGGTTATCATAACGAAGTGCAGTTCTTCTGATTCCTGCTGCTTCAAAGTTTGCGATCTCAAGAATGACACGCTCTGTCTTAGGCAGGATAGAATCCTTTGCTCCACCCATAACACCGGCCAGTGCAACAGGTCCCTCGGAATCTGTAATTACAAGGTCATCTGTACAAAGAGAAAGCTCTTTGTCGTTCAGAAGAAGTAACTTCTCATTTTCTGCTGCATGTCTTACAACGATGTGATCAGAAATGTTATCTGCGTCAAATGCATGTGTCGGGTTACCAGTTGCAAGCATGACGTAGTTTGTAATGTCAACCAATGCATTGATTGGACGCATACCAACCTTCCAGATTCTACTCTGCATCTGATATGGTGCCTCTTTTACATTTACACCAGACATTTCTACACCGATATATCTTGGACATCTGTCTGGATCAGCAATCTCTACATTAAAATCAGACTGTACATCTGTCTCAAATGGCTTGATCTCAGCTAATGGCAGATTGTATAATGCTGCAATCTCGCGGGCGATACCATAGTGTCCCCACAGATCCGGTCTGTTTGTCATTGATTTGTTATCAATCTCAAGAAGAACATCATTCAGATCAAGGGCATCTGCCAGAGTTGTTCCTGCCGGTACGTCAAATGCGGACAGGTCAAGAATCTCTGCTTCCTGAGATGCCGGGAAGAGATCTCCCAGTCCGATCTCGTCAGATGCACAGATCATTCCGTAGGAAGCTACGCCGCGAAGTTTAGACTTCTTGATCTCAACAGGCTCTCCCTCACCATGCCAGCGGACAATTGCTCCCGGGCAGGATACGGCAACACGCATACCTTTTTCAAGATTGATACCACCGCAGACGATGTCTTTGATTTCACCGTCACCGATGTCTACTTTGCAGACACGAAGCTTGTCTGCATTTGGATGTGGCTCGATATCCTCGATCACACCTACTACCATATGGTCAAAACGGTCTGCCAGGTACTCGACGTCCTCAACCTCAACAGTATCCATAGTCAAATCATATGCAAGCTGTTTCATATCCATATCTTCAGGGATATTTACAAAATCTTTAATCCATGATAATGATAATTTCATCTTTATTCTCCTCCGCTTATCTGAACTGTCTCAGGAATCTTAAATCGCCACTGTGGAACAATCTTACGTCATCCACGCCGTAACGCATCATGACCAGTCTGTCCAGACCAATGTTTACATAGAAACCTGTGTACTCATCCGGATCCAGTCCTGCTGCACGAAGTACATTTGGATGTGGGGATCCACCCGGCATAACCTCGATCCAGCCCACATGTTTACATACGCTGCAGCCTTTTCCGCCGCACACCTGACACTCCATGTCGATCTCAAATCCTGGCTCTACAAATGGGAAGAAACCGGAACGCATTCTTACCGGAACATCTCTTCCGAATACTTTACTTAAAATGCTCTGAATCATAACTTTTCCATCTGTGAACTTGATATCCTTATCCACGATCAGAGCCTCATACTGGAAAAATGCTCTCTCATGATGTGAATCTGTTGTCTCGTTACGATATACACGTCCCGGATATACAAAACGATACGGCGGTTTATGTGTCTGCATGTAACGGACACTTCCTCCTGTCAAATGTGGTCTCAGGCAAAGCTTCTCATTTGTGCTTCCACTGTCATGACCCTCCAGCCAGTATGTGTCCATACTCTCTCTTGCCGGATGATTCGGAGGGAAGTTCAGTTTATCAAATGCATATAACTCACTTGTGATGTCATCCTCCTGGAAAATCTCAAATCCCATAGAACGGAATGCATCGTTCAGGTCATAGCACATCTGTGTGATTGGGTGAAGTCCTCCGTTCGGCGGCAGGATTCCCGGTACAGAACAATCAAAGTCCGGTGAAACCTCAGAAGCTTTCAGCTTCAGCTCTGTTCTCTTAGAGTTGATCAGCTCTGTCACCTGATTCTTAGCCTGGTTGAGCACCTTTCCCATCTCCGGGCGAAGCGCTGCGTCAAGCTTCGGCATCTCCTTCATTAACATACTTAACGCACCCTGTTTTCCAACATATGCATTCTTCACATTCTGCAGTTCATTTTCATTTGCTGCTTCAGAAATCTTAGTTTTCACTTCTGATAAAATACTGTTGATTTTATCCTTCATTCTAATTCCCCTTTCTACTACTCTTTAAGTTCAGTGTCTTTTTTTATTTTTATATTTCAGAGTCAGCTTCCAAAATGTACCATTCTGGAAGTGTAGCGTATTCGCTAAATATAATTTCAAAAACTGGCTTAAAAATAAAAAAGCACCGCCACTTGTGATTAACAAGGGACGATGTTACTCGCGGTACCACCCTATTTCAGAGTTCTTATCACTCTGCACTCTTTTATGTGTATTCGATCTGCTACACGAACATCCGACTTAACGCACTGCCACTGGCAAATGCTTTTCATCGAAAGACTCCCATACTGAAATTTCCAAAAGGTTCGCGTGAAGTGCTCTCAGCCGGTGACACTTCATCTCTGCTTCACTACATCTTCTGTACTTACATATGTTCATAGTCCAAAATCATGATAATTATTACATAATTTTACGGCTTTGTCAATGTGTGAGTTCAGACTATCTCACCATCTCACACTGCAATTACCAGATAAGAAATCAGAAGTACTTATTACAGATACTTCTGATTTCACTTTACAAATTTAAATCAACTTATTTTTTTGCATTTGCTTTAAAATTCGTTCTAAAATTTCTTCTAGCTTAAGTTTTGAACAAGCAACATTAAATCTTCTATACTGACTGTATCCTGTGCCAAATTCTGAGCCATGACTTAGAATCAATTTGCAATCATCTCTCCAAAACTTTTCCAATTCCACATCAGACATATTCAATCCACTACAATCCACCCACATTACATATGTCGAATCGCTATTTACAACTTTCAACTGCGGAAAATGCGTTTCAAAATATTCTTTAAAAATCCTCTTATTTTCCTGTATATAATACTTTACGGCTTCCAGCCATTCAATGCTCTTTGTATAGGCTGCAATAGTGACTCCCTCAACAAAAGCATGGGCAAATGGATATTTCAAATTTTCCATTATTGCTGAAATTTTATCTCTCATTTTTTTATCTTTAATTATCAACGAAGCACCACTTAGCATCGGAACATTAAAGCTTTTACCTGGAGAAATTACTGTAGCTGCCATAACACCAACTTCCTCTGCAATACTTGCTGCCACAGTATGCTGTGCCTGATTGAATATAAATTCATAATGCACTTCATCTGAGATAAGAGTCATCCCATGTTTTTTACAGAATAAACTAATATCTTTTAATTCATCCGTTGTCCAAACTGTTCCTGTTGGATTTTGTGGATTACATAACAATAATATTTTTGTCTTTTCAGAAACTTTTTCTTCCATTAACTCTAAACTAATGGTAAATCTACCCTCTTTTTCTATTAATGGACATTCCAATACTTTTCTTCCACATCCGGTAATAGTGCTAAAAAAGTTACCATAAACAGGTGTTAACAGCATAACTTCATCACATACTTCTGACGCAGCTTGAATATATGTACTTATGCCAATCATTGTATCTGCACAAAATAGTATTTCACTTGCATCCACCTTATAAGAATGTCTATTTTCAAGCCATTCTGAAATAACTTTAAAATACTTCGGTGTTAATGTCTCATATCCGAAAATCCCCGCCTCTACTCGCTCCTGCATCTGTCTCTGAATTGCTGGCGATGACTTAAATTCCATATCTGCGACCCACATAGGATAAATATCTTTGTCAATATCTGGTGTCTTTAAGTCTTTCCATTTATAGGAATTCATATAACGTCTTTCAATAATTTTATCAAAATCCGTATCATAAATGTCATCTACTTTTGCCTGTATAAACGATTTTGCACGCTCTGTCTGAGGATTTGTAAAAAATATATCAGGAGTAGCTTGTTCAACAATATTACCATTTTCCATAAATACAATTTCATCTGCAACTTCCCTTGCAAATCGCATTTCATGAGTAACAATCAACATTGTTGTATGCTGTTTTGCCAAATCTTTAATTACATCTAAAACTTCATTTACCAATTCTGGATCCAAAGCAGATGTTGGCTCGTCCAAAAGGATTACATCTGCATTCACAGCCATTGCTCTAGCAATTCCAACTCTTTGCTTCTCTCCGCCTGACAAAGTTTCAGGATACGCATTTTTCTTATGTGACATTCCTACTTTTGCAAGGAGTTCATCTGCTATTTGTAATGCTTCTCCCTTGTTCATTTTTCTTACAGTTATCAACGGCTCAATAACATTTTCAACAGCCGTTTTATTTCTGTATAAGTTTGAATTTTGAAATACCATTGCCATATGCATGCGAAGAGTCTGAATATCGCTTTTACTCATTTTAGTAAAATCAATCTCTTTATCTCCCAATACAATAGACCCTTTATCAGCCCGTTCCAAAACATTCAGACATCTAAGGAGTGTTGATTTTCCTGTTCCAGAAGGTCCTATGATAGCAAACACTTTTCCTTTTTCAATTTTTAAATCTATACCTTTCAATACAGATTTATCACCAAATGTTTTCCATAGATTTTTAATTTCTATCATTTCTATCTCCTGACTACTTCTGATATGCTACACCAATTTTTCTTTCAACAATTCTCTGAATCTTTCCTAATATCAAAGCTAATATCCAATAAAATGCCGCTGCTATGATATAAGTTTCAAAAGTTTTATAAGAAACCGCTGCTGAAAGTTGCGCCTCACCCATTACATCTTGAATACCAATTGTCATACCAAGTGATGACATTTTTATAATATCAATTGCTGAGTTTACAATTGGTGGAATTGCTGCAACCGCTGCTTGCGGCAACACAACTCTCGTCATTGTCTGTGTATGCGTCATTCCAAATCCAAGGCAAGCTTCATATTGCCCTTTATCAACGCTTTCAATAGCACCTCTGATTGTTTCAGCCATATATGCAGCACTATTCATTGCTAAACATATAATTAGAGCTAATATTTTAGGACATCTGACCATAATATCCATTACCATGGGTAATCCATAAAAAAACAAAAACAACTGAATTAATAATGGGGTACCTCTAAAATATGAGATGTATACCTTAGCAATGGGGTCTAAGATTGCAACATGATAATGTTGAATTATTGCCAAAATTACGCCCATAACAATACTTATAGCAAATGCTAATATAGATACAAATATCGTAATTTTCATTCCATTAATTAATAATGGAACAAGTTTCACCACATATGGCATTACTTCTTGAGTTAAATATTCCATAATTTATTTGCTTTCTACAGAAACGTCTGCACCAATCCATTTTTCAGAAATAGCTTTTAATGTTCCATCTTCTTTAATCTCTTTAATAAATGCATTTAACCCATCTAACAATTCTGTATTATCTTTCTTAACAGCAAGTGATCCACAAGAACTTTCAAATGCTGGAGTTACAACTTTACATTTCACTCCGCTCTTTTCAATTGCCATGTAAGCCTGTATATCCTGTGCTAACATACCATCTATTCTTCCCATTTCAACATCTTTTAACATGTTTTCAAGTGTTGCAGACTGATAGATTTCAAACTTCACTTCACCATTTGGGTACATAGCTTCAATGTCCTGCTGCATTTCATTTCCAGCTCCCACGCCAATAGTTTTTCCAGCCAGATCATCTGCGCTCTTGATATCTGTATTGTCATTGCTAACAACAATAACTGAACCATAGTATGTTTCTGGCTCTGTAAAAGCATACTTCTCTTCACGTTCTGGTGTTGGTGTAAGCTGAGCAGCTACCACATCTGCTTTTCCAGAATCAAGTAATCCAAGAAGACCAGAAAAATCAGCTCGTTCCCATTTTACTTTGATGCCTGTTCTTTCTTCAAATTCTTTCCACATATCAACATCATATCCCTGAAGTTCATTATCCTTGTCAAAACAGAATGGTTCATATCCTGAAGAAATTGCCACTACGATTGAATCCATATCAAGACCATACTTTTTATCAGTTGCTTCCCCACTATTTCCTTTAGTTGTCTCTTCCGTTTTAGTTTCTTCTTTTTTCGCTCCTTCTTTGCTACCGCATGCTGCCATAGATAAAACAAGCGCTCCACACAACAAAATACTGATTAATCTTTTTTTCATTCTTCTTCCTCCAAATCATTGTTTTTGTTTACCCTATAAAATAGTGTACTATGCTTATATATTGCACTTTAAATCCAATGTTGTCCAATTGATATTATGCATATTGCTTCTATCTATATCGTTTCTATCTATATCCATTTTATCTATACTAGTTCTAATTGGCTAACACTATAGTTTTTTATGATGCATTAATAATCTATGTGTCCATTGCGTTTACCCAATATATGTTGTTTTTCAGTCCGATTTCTCAATACGCAAACATTATCCATATCAGAATGTTATGATTTCAATGCAAAATTACTATCTTACATCTTATTTTTACTGTTCTATGATGATGCTGGTAAAAAAATATATGATTCGAAAGAGAGAGGTACAATATGGACGACAACAAAATGTGTCTTGAGAAACAACTGTTATCTCAGGAATTACTTGAAAAAATGAATGCCTACTGGCGTACTGCCAACTATCTGTCAGCGGTCAGCTCAATCTTCTGGACAATCCGCCCCGAAAAAATTATAATCAAATATAGAAAGCAATGAAAAATCTCTCGAAAGGAGCCGATACCCATGAAAAAATCTGCTGACAAACTGGCAATTGCATATGTAATTATATTATCCCTGATTCCGGTACTTGTTCTTCCGAATCTTACTTTCCAGAACCATGTACTTGATGCAATTCCATATGATGCCTCCGGCTTTGCTACTCTGCGGGGATTTTTCCTGTCAAACCTGCCTGCTATTATTTACATTCTGGCACTTTATATTCTTGGGATCCTAAATATCTGGAAATCTTTTTTCTCCTATGAAGAAGACGATTCCACCGCACTTATAAACCGCATGCTTATACATAAATACGGTCTTGTCGCATTTTTCCTGTTCAGTTTTATCACACTGTTCATTATGTACTTTTTCGCTGGTGCTGCACTGACTTTTATGACCGGCAGTCTGATTATACCGCTTATGCTCCCGGTCATGAGTGTTATGATATTTTTCACCGTCATTGCATTCTGGCTCACAATCCTTCCGGGCTCTTTTTACGCCCTGCAGGTAATCCGCATGACTTATAAAGCTGGAAAAATCAGCCTCGGAACTGCTATCCTGCATGGTATCCTGCAGTTCTTCTTCCTGGCAGATGTCTTAAGCGCCATGTACCTTGCAGCCGTAAAATGGAAACGTGCAAAGAAAAGCTCCATCGCAGTCGGAATTATATATATTGTCTGTGCAATTGGAGTCATTGTACTGGCAGCAGCAACCATTAAAGAATTTCAGGGGCTATAAGCTTCTAAGCCTGCCCCCTCATTTTATTTCTGCTAAAGCACCAACTATGCTTCCTTATTCTGTTAATCCTATTCCAAATGTCATGGTTCCTGTATAATTTACACCCGGTTCAATATTCATTCTTGGATCAAGTACTGGTTTTGCCGTATAAGTTACAGTTCCATTCCCTGTAAAGGAAGCTAACTCTGTTCCTGTTGCAGTATCATTACCAGTTGTTTCAATTGTGTTACCATCTGCTGCAATCAACTGATAACGAATAGTACCCGTATAAGTTGGCTTGGACGTCTTTGCCTGTAATACAAGCTGATTTCGATAATAATCAGTACCTGCGATTGTTACCGTTACTTTCTTCCCGTCCAGATCCGCGACATCTTTTGCTTCAATATTAAGGGCAGTTCCCTCCTTTGAAAGTGCCAGCGCTGAAGGTATAGATACCGTATATGTCGGTTCATTTTTCTGAACATAAGAAAATTCTGTTGACGCAGATGTTGTATTCTCTTCTGCATGAACCGGAAGCGCGAATGCAGATACGGTAAGCACCGCTGCAATCACTGCTGTTGAAAGCATTTTCATATTCTTTACAGATTTCATATTTAGTCCTCCCTCGTATAATTGATGGATAATCATTTATTTGATATCAGTTAAACCTACGCCATAGTCCATCCAGCCAGTATAATGAACGCCTTTCTGGATTGCCAGATTGTCCCCTTCTTTTCCTTCACGGTCCGGATAATCCTGCGCACATGGGTATATTTCATAATTTGCTGTACCATCCTCTGTAAAAGCAACCAGTTCCATACCTTTAATCTGCTTCTCCAATGCCCCCAGTTTAAAGTCTCCGCTTGTTCCTTTAATATTCAAAGTCATCATATATGGTTTTGCACCATTCATCTTATCTCCGACAAGATATAACCTTCCATAAGTTCCATTTCCTTTTTGCAGCGTTACTGTAATTTTCTTACCTTCCGGAATATTTTTTACATCGCTGGCCGTAATCGGTACCAATGTGTGTTCTTTTGCATTCAATGTTACCGTTTCTGGTACAGTGACTGTATAAACTGGATCATTTGCTACATAAAGGGAAAAATCAGTGTGTGCACTACCTGTGTTTGCTGCAAATGTCGGCGTTACCATCATCATTCCTGCCATAACACTTGTCATAACTGCTGCTGCGATTCTTTTCTTCATTTTCGTTATCCTCCTGAATAAAAATATTAATAAATATCTATATTTACAGCCACACTTCGAGCATATGCCCTTTGGGGGCCGTTAGTTTACAACATGTAAATCTGCTTTCACACTCGCTCCATTTAAGCGTGTATTTTTTCCATCCATAGAATATGTAGAAATGTTCATATATATTGTATAATCTCCTTCATCCAGCGCCTTATCGACCTGAAATTCACTGATTGCCTTTCCCGGTTCAATATAGTCAGACTCATAAATCGGAGTCTCATCATCTCCAATTGTAATGCTGTATTTAAAATAGCAGTCATTGTCCTTCGGATTTGCCAGGGTAATCTTCCACGTCTTATCTCCTGCCCCGACACTGAGTTCTCCGTATCCCGGCATTTTAATACCTGAATCCTGCTGTCCAGATAAATTATCTAAATCTTTGTCCCAGTCTGATGCATTCTGATCTACCACAACCCCATTGGAATTGTTTACAGATTTCTGCTGTCCCAGCTTATATGCAAATACAACTCCAAGCGCTGCGACAAGAATCACCACCACAGCGAATATCCATATTTTCTTATTTCTTTTTTTCTCTACTTTCATGCACCTAATCTCCATTCTTTTCTGTCTTCTGGCTTTTACGGATTATGACTCCCATGGTTCCCAATACTGCACTCACTGCAAGCATTATCTCGTAATCCAATATTTTACCTCCGGTGGTATCACCTGTCTTTGCCACAGAATTGTCCACCTTCCCGTTGTCAGCCCGGTTGGCAGTCTGATTATTTTCCTGTCTGTTATTCTGGTTGTCATCCGGTACATAAAGCTGAATATTCGTCCGAGTTTCCGCATAGGTGTTCTGATGCATAAAACCAGCCAGTACCGCAAAGCTTATAATGAAAATGTATTTTTGTACTCTCCGCCGTATTTTCATCGTAGTTTCCTCCTCGTTTCTTACTCTTCAACGATTCATTTATCAACCCTCTTCTGCCTTGATGCACTTATTGTAGCAACCTCTGTTTTTGGATTGCGACATATTCATGTAATTCTTTCGTAAAACTTTTTTAAGTTCACGTTAATCACAATCCATTATTAAAAAATAAGTTAATTTCCAATAAAAAAAGACAGTGAACCGCCTAAAAACAATCCACTGTCTTCATAATCTTCAAGAGCACTAACTATGATATTACATTTTTTCAACTAATATTTTTTCACTTTATTGCTCAAATACCCTCAGCGTCTATAAGCTTCCTGGCCTGCTCCTCATTCTTCGCCTCCACAAAAACATCGACACCGTAAAGTCCGAACCCTGCTGTACTATACACAGAAACACCATCTCCTGATTCCTGAGAAAATGCAGCAATTCCGTTCTCTTTTAACAACTCTATCATTCTTTCCGCCTCTATAATGTCATGCACATTACAAAGTTTCACACAATCGTCTCCAGACGCTGAATCCTTTTCCTTATGTTTGAAAAAAGCTCCCATCTTACACTCCTCCGTTTCTTATACTTTTGACATTTCCGCATTTTTTATATGATCATTTTACCACGTTTCCGCATTTTTTATATGATCATTTTACCATGTTTCCGCGTTTTTCAGGTAATCCGTTTTGTCTGCCTCTGTTATCTCTCGCAGTACCTTACACGGATTACCCACTGCTATAACATTTTCTGGTATGTCCTTTGGCACAACACTTCCGGCTCCGATAATTGTATTATCACCAATCGTAACTCCTGCCAGTATCTTTACATCTCCGCCAAGCCACACATTTTTCCCAATGCGAACTGGTTTTCCAGAACAGCCGCCTTTGATTCGCTCTTCTGCGTCTATTGCATGATTCACTGGATAAATGCCGATATTCGGACCCAGCAATGTATTTGCTCCAATCACAACTTCAGCACAGTCAAGAATAACACAGCCAAAGTTAATATACACATTGTCTTCGATAACAATATTCTTTCCAAACTCGCACCGGAAATCCGGCTCAATCCAGACGTTCTTTCCCACTTTTCCTAAAAGCTGTGCCAGAATTTCATTTCTTTTCTCAACTTCTTCGTCCTCAGTTTTGTTGTATGCCCGGAACAACTTTTTCGCTACGATTCTTCGCTGAAACAAATCATCAACAAAATCATTGTACATTTGTCCTGCCTGTAATTTTTCCCATTCTGTCATTTGTGATGTCTCTCCTAAATCCAACATATATAAAATACAGTTTCTGTCCGGATAAGTATACGGAACCGGTAATTCCTCTGTTTTAATCTTCCGAAATCCTGCTTTCTCATAGAACCGATGTGATGTATGCGCAACCGACGGTGTGTCTAATATAATATGCTTTACCTCTGCCTCTTTTGCAAATTCAAGCAGTTTCATGTATAAAGCAAGCCCGACTTTCTGTGACCGGTACTCTTTCTTCACGAAGAATTTCTTCATGATTGCACAGTGGTCAGCTTTTATCATCAGTCCAAGAGTTCCGATTACATTTCCCTGATCTAGCGCAATCCAGAATTCGCCTCCATTTTTCTGATAGGAGTCATGGATTGTAAGCAGATCCGGCTGCTCCTCAAGAGACAGATTAATCTTCGACTCATTATTCTGAATATCTAAAATTAACGAAATAATCTCATCATCATATTTTCCACTGTATGTTTCGATCTGCATTACAAATTCCTTCTGGCAATAATTTACCCTCTGTATACAAAAATGGGACGGTAGAACCGTCCCGCTGTTAAATTCACACTTTGAGTGACAAAACACTCTCTTTTAACTGTCTCACTTACGGGCTGAGATACGCCCACTCATAGCTGACTCCATTAAAGATTTTCAGCGTCTATAAGCTTTTTCGCCTGCTCCTCATTCTTCGCCTCCACAAAAACATCAACTCCATAAAGTCCGAATCCCACTGTACCATACACAGAAACACCATCTCCTGATTCCTGAGAAAATGCAGCGATTTCATTCTCTTTTAGCAGCTCTATGATTCTTTCCGCCTCTATGATATCATGCACATTGCAAAACTTCACACAACCGTCCTCAGACGCTGAATTCTTTTCCTTATGTTTGAAAAAAGCTCCCATCCTACACTCCTCCATTTCTTTTCTTTTGACATTTCCGCAGTTTTATATAATCATTTTACCACATTTCCACACTTTTTATATCTTCATTCTTTATTAGTTTACTCACCAGTAATATACTTATATTGAATTTTTTATACTATCATGTTATACTACAATTGCTGCCACCCTCCAAGCGAAAGGAGGTGAAGTCTTATGCACGAAACTCTCATCACATTTTTTGTTTCTGTTATGGCAAGTATTGTTAGCTACTTTATTTGCAAATGGCTGGACGGAAACGACAGGCAGTAACAGCCTGAAAGGTATAAGCCACCTTACATAAACGGAATAAAAACTCCCGGAAGTCTCGACCACTTCCGGGAGTTTTGTTTTGCTCATGCATGAAATTCATCACATTTCTTAGCTGTTATTATCATATGCTTTATTTTCATAAAAGTCAACCTATAAGTATATATTTTCCATTAATTTTTCTCTATCCCCACATCACGCCTGCAGTTTTTCCCATTCTGTCATACTCGCTTTTCCACTGTATGTTTCAATCTGCATTACAAATCCCTCCCGTCTGTTACTTATTATACTATTTACATTTTTCTTCCAGTAATAAAAAATCATTACATCTTTTTGACAAACTTGTAGATTTTCATTTTTAACCTATACAAACAATTAATTCACTCTTGATTCCATTCAGTTCAATCACGTTGTCCGCCTCCGGCGCATCAAACCGTTCCACCTGCTGCCCGGCTTTTTCATAAGAAATGCTTGTTCCAATGCCCTTTGCAACTGCCTGGAAAATCGCCTCTTTTGGAACATGTATTTTTGATGTCGCAGACACTTGATTAATTGCGATCTCGCCGTTCAATGAATCGCACAAAATCTCCATGTCAAGATTACAATCAACCTCCACCGAACCGACAACATTTTCCAAAATCAAATTTGTTGTCTTCACACCAAATTCCATATTTTCACATTCTATGGAACGGATTTCTACCGTTTCCGCATGAGCTTCACACTCAATCTTATCTATATACTGCACCGGAATCTGCACGAAAATATCAATTTCACTCTTCGCCATTGCTTCCGTGGCACCATTCTTTCGTTTTACATCTATATCAATTCGTTTCCGGATATCATCAATCTTAACCTTGAAATCATTCTGAAGAGTTGAAAATGTATTGGACCCCAGTCGGACCCGGATTTTCTCGCCCTCATATCCCGCCAGTATAAGCCGCTTCGCCCCTTCCAGCTTCATATCATAATGCTTCGATTCATCAATATCATACTCCGTAATACTCTCATACAAGTACTCCGTCTCCACTACCTTTTTTGAACCTCTTTCATTTGAAAGTAGATCGTCTATGGAAATGTCAAACAGTGCTGAAATCGCCATTATATTTTCAATATCTGGGATCCCCGCACCCGTTTCCCATTTTGTAACCGCCTGTCTCGATACACCAAGCTTCTCCGCCAACTGCTCCTGCGACATACCAGCCTGCTTGCGAAGCATCTTCACATTTTCTGCAAAAGTCATATCCATAATCTCCTTGTCTTTTCTTACCCGTTCGAGAGTCTTATCACAGAACTTAAGGTTGCTTCACAGACATATTTCTTATCCGAAACTATTTGTCTGGACAGCCTGCACTCTCTAAACATCTCCTAACAACTTACAGTATAGAAAACTGCACTTTACATCACAAGCACACAAAGATGTCATCAAAACATTTTCCTGCTACTTTGCGTAGCATCTCCCTTATTTCCCTATTTTATCATACCCACCTCGCGGTCGCCAAGGTCTTGAGCAAGCTCTGACTTTGGCTCGTCAATAGCGCAGCAAAATCTTCCCCTTTCACTCACACTTTCCCCTTCACACAAACTTTAAACTTCCACTTACATAAAAATACAGCTACCGTTGGCAATCCGCTCTGCCAGACTCACCCTCCCTCGCCTCTCGATACGATATAACTTCCACATATAGAAAAAGTACAGTTCACTGCTTCTCAGATGATTGATGCAATTTCCAGTATTTTGCGAGCATCATTAAATCTGGAGGTGCACTGTCTGAGCCGTTCCTCAGGCGAGTTTGCACATACAGATTTTAATAGATAGCGCAGCAAAATCTGCGAAATTCATCACATCTGAAAGCAGTAAACTGTACTTATTGTATTGTGTGAAATTATATCCTCGTATTCTTCTCCCTTGACACCTTCAACCGGTTCATGGCTCTTGCCAGGGATGCTTTCGTGTGATAGTATTCCTGGATACTCTGCTTCTGACGAAGTTTTTCTTCCATGACTTCACGCCGTTCTTCTGCTCTTCTGGCGTCAATTTCTTCCGGTTTTTCAGCGGTCTGTACCAGCATGGTAACACGGTTGTTAACAACCTCAAGGAATCCGGTTCCAACGGCAAGTGTCTCCCACGTTCCGTCTTCCAGCTGCATCTTCGCTTCACCGACTTCGATTGCTATGACCATATTCTCATGATCTGCAAGAATTCCCATCTGACCGCCGTCGGCTGCAGGTACGATCACCTTCTGGCATCGTCCGTTATACGCCACGCGGTCACTGGCTATGACTTTCAACCAAAATGTTTTCATAGTTTACGCACCTCTTACTCTCCGTCTTTCAGTGTCTTTGCTTTCTCGATAACTTCGTCAATCGTTCCGACATTGAAGAAGGCGGCCTCCGGATATTCATCCATTTCTCCGTCGATGATCATTTTGAATCCACGGATTGTCTCTTTCAGTGGTACATATTTTCCAGGAATTCCTGTAAATGTCTCAGCTACGAAGAATGGCTGTGACAGGAATTTCTGAATCTTTCTTGCTCTCATAACCGTTGCTTTATCTTCATCGGACAGCTCTTCCATACCAAGAATGGCGATGATGTCCTGAAGTTCTTTATACTTCTGAAGAATCTCTGTTACCTGGTTGGCTACTTTATAATGCTCTTCACCTACGATGTCTGCCTCCAGGATACGTGAGTTAGACTCCAGCGGATCTACAGCCGGGTAAATTCCCTGCTCAACGACCTTACGTGAAAGTACGGTTGTTGCATCCAGATGTGCAAATGTTGTTGCCGGTGCAGGGTCTGTTAAGTCGTCGGCCGGTACATAGACTGCCTGAACGGACGTGACAGAACCATTCTTTGTAGAAGCAATACGCTCCTGTAATTCACCCATTTCTGTTGCCAGTGTCGGCTGATAACCTACGGCTGATGGCATACGTCCAAGCAGGGCGGAAACTTCAGATCCAGCCTGTGTGAATCGGAAAATGTTATCAATAAAGAGCAGCACGTTCTGATGTTCTTTGTCACGGAAATACTCAGCCATTGTAAGTCCTGTCTCAGCGACACGCATACGAGCTCCAGGCGGCTCGTTCATCTGACCAAATACCAAAGCTGTCTTCTCAAGTACGCCAGACGCTTTCATCTCTGTCCAGAGGTCATTTCCTTCACGGGAACGCTCTCCGACACCTGTAAAGATAGAATATCCACCATGCTCTGTTGCTACATTTCGGATCAGCTCCTGAATCAGTACAGTCTTACCAACTCCGGCTCCTCCGAACAGACCAATCTTACCACCTTTTGCATATGGTGCAAGAAGGTCGATGACCTTGATACCTGTCTCAAGGATCTCGACAGCAGGACTCTGCTCTTCAAATGTAGGCGCCTGTCTGTGGATTTCCCAGCGCTCTGCATCTTTCTCTATTTCTTTTCCATCATCGATGGTCTGACCAAGCACATTGAACAGACGTCCAAGTGTCTGATCTCCAACTGGAACTTTGATACCGCTTCCAGTTGCACGGACTTCCATATCTTTGTGAAGTCCTTCACTTGCAGCCAGCATCAGACAACGTACTTCGCTGTTTCCCAGATGCTGTGCAACTTCCATAATACAAGTCTTGTCTCCGTTATCTACCTCAAGGGCATCTTTGATATTCGGAAGCTCTCCGTCTTCAAATAAAACATCGACAACAGGACCCATGACCTGTACAATTCGTCCTTTATTCATATCTGTTCTCACTTCCTTTTCCGTTTCTGTGCCTTCGCACCTGCGCATACCTCTGTGATCTCCTGCGTAATGGCTGCCTGTCTTGCCCGGTTATAAGCAATAGACAAATCTTTGATAATTGCCTCAGCACTGTCTGTCGCTGATTTCATAGCCGTCATTCTGGCATTATGCTCACTTGCATACGCCTCGACCAAACAACCGTAGATCATTCCGGTTACATAATTCGGTACGATATTGTCCATGACGCTCTCGACAGACGGATATAGCTGAATCGCCTCACGCCTTAAGTTTGCCGGAATGCTGTCCTCTCCGAATGCACTTCTCTCAAGCGGAAGCAGCTTTACAGTCTCCACCTCAGATACCATAGAATTCTCCATTCGCGTATAGACAACATACACTTCGTCCAGCTCGCCATTATTAAACTGTTCCATCAATGTCTCAGAAATAATTCTGGCTCTGCTCAGGTTCGGTTTCTGCACAGTATATTGGAAATTTTGTTCAATCTCATGTCCCTGACTTACAAAATAATGTCTTCCAAGCTCACCTACGACAAACAATTTGTGATGTCCCGGCATTTTCATAATTTCCTCTTCTGCTTTTTCTACATTGTGATTGTAAGCTCCTGCCAGTCCTTTATCACCGGTAATAACTACAGATCCGATTTTCCGTTCTTCTTTCGGAATTTCTTCCCTACTGTCAAAATACTGGTTGCTCACTTCCGGCATATGGCGCAGGATTCTGGCAATCTCAGCCTGCAATTTATAAAAATACGGCTCTGCATCTGCCAGTTTCTTTCTGGCCTGACGCATTTTTGTAGAAGAGATCAGGTACATGGCGTTGGTGATTTTCATCGTATCTTTTACACTGTTAATTCGTGTCTGTATTTCTCTGATATTTGCCATACATTAACACCTGCTCTTTTTGAATTCCTCTGCAATCTCCACGATCTTCTGGGACAACTCTTTAGACAGATCCTTTGTCTCCTCGATTTCTCTTGCGATTTCCGGATGTGCACTTGCAAAGTAACTTAACATATCCATCTGGAATCCTTTTACTTTTGCAGTTGGAATTCCAAGCATGACTTTATGTCTTGCAGCACAAAGTGTAATAACTTTATCTGCCAGTGACATTGGTTTTCCAAGCGGCTGCTTCAGAAGCTCCATCAGTCCGCCGCCATATTCCAGCTGTTCCTTCGTTGCATCATCAAGGTCTGAGCTGAACTGTGTGAAAACTTCCATCTCACGATACTGGGCCAGATCGATACGAAGACTTCCTGCTGCCTTCTTCATAGCCTTTGTCTGTGCATCTCCACCTACACGAGATACAGACAATCCTACGTTGACCGCCGGACGCATTCCTGAGAAGAACAAACTGCTTTCCAAGAAAATCTGTCCATCTGTAATGGAAATAACGTTTGTAGGAATGTATGCAGATACATCTCCGGCCTGTGTCTCGATGATTGGGAGAGCCGTGATAGATCCACCGCCTTTTTCCTCACTCAGACGGCTGGAACGCTCCAGAAGTCTTGAATGCAGATAGAATACATCTCCAGGATAAGCCTCACGTCCAGGAGATCTTCCAAGTAACAGTGACAATGCACGGTACGCAACTGCGTGTTTGGAAAGATCATCATAAACGATCAGTACATCTTTTCCTTTGTACATAAAATACTCTGCCAGTGCAGTTCCCGCATAAGGAGCAATGTACTGAAGCGGCGCACAGTCGCTTGCTGTTGATGCTAATACGATGGTGTGATCCATAGCTCCTGATGTCTTAAATGTATTTACAACTTTTGAAATCGTTGATGCCTTCTGACCGATGGCAACATAGATACAGATCACTCCATTTCCATTCTGGTTCAAGATCGTATCTGTTGCGATAGATGTCTTACCAGTCTGTCTGTCACCGATGATCAGCTCTCTCTGTCCACGTCCGATCGGGAACATGGAATCGATAGAAAGGATTCCTGTCTCCATAGGAACGCTGACGGATTTTCTGTCAATGATTCCAGGTGCTTCATTTTCAATCGGGCGATAATCATCTGCCTCAATCTCTCCGGCACCGTCGATTGGTGCACCAAGGGCATTGATAACTCTTCCGATAAATTTATCTCCTACCGGGATTCCGGCTTTTTTCTTTGTACGTGCAACCTTTGTTCCTTCTTTGATTCCTGTATCTGATCCAAATAAGATACATCCGATCTCGTCTTTCTGGATATCCTGTACCATACCCTTCAGACCATTTTCGAAGGTAACGATCTCGCCGTACATTGCATGATCGATTCCGTAAATGGTAGCGATTCCGTCTCCGACTGTTACAACAGTTCCGACTTCGCTGTCTTTACTGATCTCATCAAAATTCTCTATTTCACTTTTCAGAATTGAAATAATTTCATCTGAATTGATTGAACTCACTTACGTTCACCTCCAGGTCAATTTTTGTTCTAACCGGTTCATTCTTCCACGAATGCTCCAGTCATATTCGTCACTGCCCGCTCTCAGGATAAATCCTCCAAGCAGTGACGGGTCTTTTTCGACCTCCAGATTTACCTTCGATTTATGATATTTATCCATAATAAATGTTTTCATCTTCTCAGCCTGCTCTTCGTCTGGCTCGTCTACACATACTAAAGTCGCAGTCATAACTTGCTGCTGCTCCTCACAATATTTATCATAGCTTTCGAAAATGTCCCAAAGCATGCCCATTCTCTGATTCTCGCATGTTACCTTCAGGAAATTACAAATAGACTTTGGAAATATCTGTTCGATAACACTGTATTTGTTCTTTGCCGTAATTACCGGATTTAACAGTACTTCATATACTTCCGGTACCTGACAGAAGATTTCTTTTGTTTTCTCAATATCTGCTTTCGGAATTCCCAGTTCGTACAGAACTCTTGCATAGCGCTTCGCTGCCGGCTGAACGAACTTTACTGTATTACTCGTCTTTGCCGTCATGAGCGTCACCTACGCTTTCCAAAAACTGATCATAAATCGCCTGATTTCCTTGTTTTCTTGTCTCTTCATCTACAATCTTTCTGGCTGCCTGCATTGCAAGTCCTGCAATCTGTGTCTCAACGCCATCCAGTGCCTGCTTTCGCTCAGTCTCGATGGTCTTTCTGGCACGTTCGATCGTGGCATCTGCTCTTCTGTCCGCATCTGCAAGAATCTCATCTGACTGTCTCTTAGCCTCTACACGGGCATTTTGAACGATTTTAACCGACTCCTCTTTTGCACCGGAAAGAGCTGACTCATACTCTTTTTTCAGAGTCTCTGCCTCTTCCTGTCTGTCACTTGCATTTTTCAGTCCGTCGGCAATCATCTGCTCACGCTTTTCCATGATTCCCATAACTGGTTTGAACAGGAATTTTTTCAGTAATAGATAAAAGACTACAAGGTTTATTATGGTCCAGAGAAGGCTCAAATCTACTTTTATCACCTTTTCCCACCTGCCTTTCTTCTTTTCTCCTGCTTCTTTACGAACTGCTAATTATTTCAGCATCAGGATAATCAGAAGACCGATGATAAATCCATAAATAGCTGTTGCCTCTGCAAGGGCACAACCAAGAATCAGGTTCTTGCTGATCTTTGACTCAGCCTCTGGCTGTCTCGCGATAGCGTCTACTGCCTTGCTTGTTGCAAGACCAATACCAATACCTGCTCCTAAACCTGTTAAAACTGCGATACCTGCTCCAATTGCTACTAACATAATCTTAATCTCCTTTTCTTCTTGTCTAAAAATGTTTTCTTAAATCCCTTTTAAGTCTGTTCGTCTTATCTTCCGGCTTTACTCCTGTTCCTCATTCATGAACAGCGCCGTCAGGAATACAAATACATAAGCCTGTAAGAATCCATCAAATATATCAAAATAAAAACTAAACGGGATTGGTATAATCGCCGGAGCTACTATTTTTAAAAGCTCCATGATTACAAATGCTCCCAGTACATTACCGAACAGTCGCATGCACAAGGACAATGGGCGGATTACAATCTCCAGTACCATGATCGGTGCGACGAACGGAACCGGCTTTGCAAAATGTTTGACCCAGTGTTTTAATCCGTTTTTATGTATTCCGGAATACTCGATCAGACACATACTCATAACAGCCAGCGCTATTGTGACATTCAGATCCTTTGTCGGCGGTTTAAACCCAAACAATCCAATGATATTGGCAATTCCGATATAGATCAGCACCGTGATAAGATATGGGATATATCTTCGGTTTTCTTTGCCCATAACATCTTCAAAGAAGTCCACTCCTTTTCCGATTGCGGATTCCAATAAAAGCTGAGCTTTCCCCGGATTCTCTACACTGAGATTCCTTACGAATATGACACACAGCAGTACCACTACAGCCATAATGATCCATGTAACCGCCACGGACTCACTAATCTTAATTCCCCCGAATAACGGAATGGTAAATGCTGTATCACAATTCAGCTCTTCCAACAGACTCTCTGTTAATTTCTCCGTATGACTCCCTCCCTTTCTTCTTCAAATTTCATGATTACTTTACTCTTCTGTTTTTTAAATGTCAATCATTTCTTTTATTCTTAACAATTATTTTATTTTACAATTTTTAAGCATATTCTCTTATTGGAGTTTTTTCATTTGTCCAAAATTTAGTCACTTTCCTTCCGTTTTTATATACCTTCTCCTTAATATGTCGAAAATTCGCACAAATTATTTGTGTTTTTCATAAAAATTTTAGTCGTTATGCATATTCCTTTCGGCAATATGCTATAGATATGGCCGCTATACACCATTGAGTTTGACTTTTTTTGCCAAAACCTGTAAACTAAGGCAAGGCAAGAATCTCCCGGATTTGGGAAGTTTGCAAATAAAGAAATACAACAAATAAGGAGATCATATATGCGACTTAGAAATATACCCCGCGCCGAAGGCGTGTTAAAAGAGTGCAGTCAGGTTATCGAGACTCCGGAAGAATTCCGTGGTCACTGGGCATCTGATGTATTCCAGAATGACTACCCGGTCCACATTGAAATCGGCATGGGAAAAGGCCGTTTTCTCATGGCACTGGCTCAGAAAAATCCACAGATCAACTACATCGGAATCGAGCGCTACACAAGCGTCCTTCTCCGTGCTGTGGAAAAGTTAAACATATATATAGAAGAAAACGAAAGCACTCTGCCAAACATTCGCTTCATTTGTATGGACGCGCAGGACATAGCAAATGTGTTTGCTGAAAATGAAGTTGACCGGATCTATCTGAACTTCTCCGACCCATGGCCGAAAGCCCGCCATGCAAGAAGGCGCCTCACGTCACCGGATTTTTTTGCACGTTACGACAAGGTGCTTGTCCAGGACGGACAGGTAGAATTCAAGACAGATAACCGTGATCTTTTTGGTTTTTCCGTTGAGTCTTTAGGGGAATCCGAAACATGGGGCATTTCCGAATGTACTTATGACCTGCACCATGATGAAATTATGAACGTTGGAAATATTATGACAGAATATGAAGAGAAATTTTCATCCATGGATCACCCGATTTGCAAGCTCATTGCTAAAAGAAGATGTCTGCTGTGACTTTCTTAGCGCTACAGCGCATATATTATTAATGAGAAAGCCTTCGGAGTCTGTTCGCAATGAGCCGAAATTGTCATAACAAAAAAAACTTCCGACAAAAGTTTTTTGAATACACTTATCGAAATCGGTGTCTGCACAGGTGGATCAATTGTTTCAGAAAATCCTTGAAAGAAGTATATGATATTCTGAACCACGGTTCTGACTGCCGAAGGCACTGATCAGAAAGGTTGATTTGATGTTACATTTAACTGCAAAAAATTTTCAAATAGAAGTAAAAGATACCTCTCTCCCGGTCGTCGTTATGTTCTACGCTATCTGGTGCGGGAAATGTGCCATGATGAAGCCGGTCGTGGAGGATATCGAAAAGAAATACGCCGGAAAAATCAAGTTCTGCGAAGTCGAAATTGAAGAATCTGCAGTACTCGCCGCAGAATACGCCCCGGAAATCGTCCCGACATTTGTTCTCTTCAAGGATAAAAAGGCAGTCGGTGTCATGGGTGGAATGGTGAATGAACACACATTTGAATCCAGAATGCTGGAAATCCTGTCTTAGTCCACAGATGTACAAAGGCCGTAACAAAATCTTTCGAAATAGTTAAGAATTTTTTACTTTTTACTTTTACACAAGTATGCTATTATTGGGTGTACAGAAAGGAGATGTGGCGTCTGACACCACAGGATAATTATGAGTATGAAAAAATTAAAAAGGGTTCTGCCGTTTAGCCTGGCAATCATTCTGGCATCTGTAAGCCTGCCGGTAACTGCCCTGGCTGACAGCGCAAAAGTAGTCACTCTCGGAGCGAACTTATCCGACGAGCAGAAAGCTTCTATGTACAAATACTTCGGTACTTCCGCCGATCAGGTAGACACAATCGAAGTCACGAACACAGACGAAAGAAAATATATGGAAGGGATCGCGACCGAATCCCAGATTGGTACAAGAACATATAGCTGTTCTTATGTTGAGCCGACAGACAGCGGCGGAATTCAGGTAAAAGTCGCAAACCTGACATTTGTAACAAGTTCTATGATCGCCAGTACACTTTTGACTTCCGGCGTTGAGAACTGTAACGTTGTTGCCGGATCTCCAATTGAAGTATCCGGAACCGGTGCACTGACAGGTATTATGATGGCTTACGAAAAAGCCAGCGGAAAAGAACTTTCCGAAGATCAGAAAGCAACTGCAACAGAAGAGCTGGTAACAACCGGTGACCTCGCCAAGGATCTCGGTCAGGATACAGCATCTGATCTGATCAACGATGTCAAAGAATCCGTTATTGAAGACAAACTGACTGATCCGTCCGATATTCAGGACGCGATTTCTGACGCAGCCGATAAACAGGGAATTACACTGACCGATGACCAGCTTGCGAAAATCACAAGTCTGATGGAATCTATTTCCCAGTACGACTACGATGTCAAAGCACTGAAAAAGACTCTCGACAACCTGGACGGGAAATCCGGAGGATTCTTCAGCAACCTGTGGTCCTCCATCAAAGGCTTCTTTGGCGGAGATGACTCCAACGGCGGAATTATTAACAATACAGATGATGCAGCACTCGGAAATGATGCAATCATCGACAGCACATTAGATGCCGTAAAAAACAAAGCAAACGATGCCGTAAATCAGGCAAAAGAGGAAGGACTTTGGGATAAAATCGTAGGATTTTTCAAGGATCTGTTCGGAGGCGATGATACCGAAAACTCCGATAATACAGATAGCACTGACGCAGTCGAAGAAAATACGGACAACAACACCGATACAGGCAGCACCGACAACAATGCTAATAACGACACTTCTACAAACGCAGAATAAAATTAATTCATAACTTTAGCAGGGAGATGGAATACTTAAATTCCATCTCCCTGTTTCTCTTCCACACCTCCCGGCGTAAATCCTATCATCCGCAAGCAATAAGCCAGCGCAGAAAATATAGAAAATCAGCTCAGATTTTAGAACTGTCTGGTGCCTCCGGCAGGGCGCACATTGTCCGGTGGACAATGGTTTTGCGCCGACCGAAACGGAGTGTAGACTTGCAGAGGTGCGCAGTAGAAGTATGTCATGCA
>QWCK01001020.1_pt1 | contig 76627 bp, 64 predicted proteins | sample 1972571 | NCBI WGS metagenome assembly QWCK01 (sample SAMN09866710, study PRJNA288562) | Human gut metagenome isolate term2_stool, whole genome shotgun sequencing... | isolation source: gut | host: Homo sapiens | place: USA: California | reverse complement strand
GCTTATGTCAGTGGGAGTTAAAAGCTCCCACTGACAGGTCGCAAAGCGACTGCGTTCATGAGCAAGTAGCGAAAGCGGATTGCGAATGTCCGCTTTACCTAATGAGGAACATAGCGTTTAGGAAAGTAAACAGAGATAAATAATGAATTGGAGAATTGTATATGAGAATTATTTTAGCATCAGCATCCCCACGGCGGCGGGAACTGCTGTCTCAGATGGGAATGGAATTTGAAGTATGCCCGTCACAGGGAGAAGAAAAGATTACAGAAGTGCTGCCGGAGCGTGCCGTGATGGAGCTGGCGCAGCAGAAAGCAGAAGAGATTGCAGCAAAAACGGAAGGAGATGCATGGATTCTGGGCGCGGACACAGTTGTAGTTTATGACCAGAAAATCCTTGGAAAGCCAAAAGATGCAGAAGATGCAAAATGGATGCTTCGCATGTTACAGGATAACAAGCATCAGGTGTATACGGGTGTGTGCATCTGGAAAAAGGAAAATGGAACAGAAGATGTGCGATGCTTTTTTGAAAAGACCGATGTGGTCTTTTATCCGATGACAGAGGAAGAAATTGATCAGTATGTAGCTACCGGAGAGCCGATGGATAAAGCCGGTTCTTATGGAATTCAGGGTGTAGGTGGTCTCTATGTCCGTGAAATCCATGGGGATTATAACAATGTGGTCGGTTTGCCGATCGCACGGTTATACCATGAACTAAAAAATAGAAAATAGAATCGCAGCGTGGCTGAGAATCACATATTGCTCTGGTATGAAATTTGTTGAAGATTATTTTGGAGTAACCATGGAAACAGGGAACATCTGTTTTTGTTGCGGGAAATCCACAACAATGGTATATTAAAAACAGTGGCGTCTGGTTCTGATTGATAGAATGGAGAGAAGCCGTATGAAATGGAAACGAAAATTTTGAACGCAGAATAAGCATTCTACCGCTGCGTAGAGCACTAAGCGGTGGGTAAGGGGGATGCTTATGTCAGTGGGAGTTAAAAGCTCCCACTGACAGGTCGCAAAGCGACTGCGTTCATGAGCAAGTGGCAAAAGCGGATTGCGAATGTCCGCTTTACATGGAGGACAGTAGAATGGGCGAATACGATAAAGTATGTATTGAAACATTTTTAAAAGACCAGTTAAAACTTTTCCCGGAGAAAGTAGCAGAGACTCCGGAAGAAGCGGAAGATTTTCTGGATATGTGCATGGCAGTTGTATGCAAAAATATGAAAGAAGTACGGGAATATTTTGACGAAACCGGAGCAGATATTGCCGGCATGAGCAAAGAAGAACTGGAACAGGCTGATGAAGTGTTCAAACTGCCGGACGGACGTTATCTGGTTGTAGATGCCTGAGAAAACGTTAAGAGGAGAACAGTTGATTGAAAAGTAGAAATATAAGAAAAAAAACAGGAGCGCTGGCAGTTGTTCTGGCTTGTTCTGCGATGCTTGGTGCCTGTGAAAATCCGATGGAAGCAGTCGTTGCAAAGCCGGTATTTAAGGTTGGCAGTGAAAGTTGCAGTAAGAACGATGCAAAAGTGATCCTGATGAATTATCAGAAAGAATACAGCAATCTGTATGGCATTGATATGTGGGAGCATGATTACGGACAGGAGCAGAGTTTGGAAGATTATATCAAAGACCTGACACTGGCGCAGATGGCACAGGTTTATACATTGGATATCATCGCTTCTGAAAAAGAAGTGACACTTTCCGAAGAAGAGCAGAAAAAAGTGGCGGAAGCAGCGAAAACATATCTGGATGGTCTGGATAATACCGAGCGCGAGTATGTCGGCGTAAGTGAGAAGCAGGCGGAAAAATTATTTGAGCGTTATCTGCTGGCAGATAAGATTTATGAGTCGTTGAAGACAGATGTGAATCAGGAGGTCAGTGATGATGAAGCAAGAGTAATGCGTTTAAAACAGATTTACACAACTGATCAGGCAAAAGCACAGTCTTATCTGACACAGCTTCAGGGCGGTACAGATTTTGAAACACTGGCACAGACGGTCAATGAGGCAGATGCAGTGGATATTACGGTAAACCGTTCCACATTTTCGGATGAAATCACGCAGAAATTGTTTGCGTTGGCGGATGGGGAGATTACCGACATTATTGAGGCAGACGACGGATATTACATTTTTTATTGCAGCAGTGCGTTTGATGCAGAACTGACGGATGAGCATAAGAAAGATGTGCTGGAGCAGCGTATGTCAGATGCGGTGACTGACACATATGCAGATTATATGAGTCAGTTGAGTTCCAAAGAAAATCAGGATGTATGGTCGGAAGTAATCGTAGATACTTCTCTGAAACTGGAGAGTGCATCTTTTATGGAAGTATATGAGCAGTATTTTGAGACAGAACAACAGTAAACAAGCAGGGAAAAGTGTAGAGTGAAAATGAACAGATGGAAAAAAATAGTTGCCCTGGCTTTGGTTACAGGAGCAGTTTTTACAGGTATAACAGCACCTTTATCTGCAAAGGCCGCAACCCGGACAACTGTGTTAAACGGTGTTTGCAAAGACTCAAAGACAAATCAGTGGCATTTGTATGTGAATGGAAAAATTGATCGGACAGCCAATACCATCAGTAAAAATGAAAATGGCTGGTGGAAGATTATAAACGGTGATGTAGATTTTGATTACACCGGTGTAGCAAAAAATGAAAATGGCTGGTGGCTGGTGCGTGATGGAAAGGTCGATTTTACGGCAAATACGGTAGCAAAAAATGAAAATGGCTGGTGGCTGATTCGTGATGGAAAGGTCGATTTTACAGCGAACACGGTAGCAAAAAATGAAAATGGCTGGTGGCTGATCCGTGATGGAAAGGTCGATTTTGCAGCGAATACGGTAGCAAAAAATGAAAATGGCTGGTGGCTGATCCGTGATGGAAAGGTCGATTTTACAGCGAATACGGTAGCAAAAAATGAAAATGGCTGGTGGCTGATCCTTGACGGAAAGGTCGATTTTACAGCGAATACGGTAGCAAAAAATGAAAACGGCTGGTGGCGTATCGAGGATGGAAAAGTAAACTTTAACTTTAATGGTACCGCAGAAAATGAAAATGGAATCTGGTATCTGGTGGATGGAAAAGTTGATTTTTATTATAATGGAACAGCGAACTGGAATGGTACAGAGTGTCAGGTTATCAACGGAAAAGTACAGTATGTAGATACAGGGAAAGATGAAAATAAGACAGACTATTTATGGCCACTGACAGGCTATAAAACAATCAGTTCTTCTTTTGGAAGCCGTATCTGCCCATATCATGGTCAGGAGTTTCATAATGGAATTGATATTCCGGCACCGTCGGGCACATCCATTCAGGCTTGTGCAGCCGGAACCGTAATCAAAGCAGAATGCAGTAACAGTTTTGGCAATAATATTGAGATCGATCATGGAAATGGTGTACATACGATGTATTTACATTGTTCTTCTTTGAATGTGAAGGTAGGACAAGCGGTAGCGCAGGGAGATGTAATCGGATATGTTGGAAGGACAGGTGATGCAACTGGAAATCATCTGGATCTCAGATTCAAAGTATCTGGAACATATGTTGATCCGTTAACGATGGTAACGCCAAAATAGCAGGTTTCAAAACGTAAATAGAAGCCTTGTATTTTGCATCAAAGCAGGCGTCTGAGCCTGAGTGATGCAAAATACAGGGCTTCTTTAAATTAACTATAAAATCTCATTAAACTTTTATTTATCAGCCAGAATCATCATAACCTCATTGCTTCGGTTAATGAATGCTGTCATAGCCTCCGGTGAAAGCGGCTGGTTGGAAAGCATTGCCAGATCGTAAAGCTGTTTACAGAACATCGGTACATGTTCACCATCCTTGTGATCAAGAATGTACTGAACCAGTTTGTTGTTGACATTCAGAACCAATGTCTCATTGCCACCAAACATGGACGGATCCATGCCGTACATATTGTACATCTTCATCATATCCTGCATACGGCGTCCATCTTCGGAGAGTGTGATCATGGATGAGATAGAAGTATCTTTTAATTTTTCTACTTTTACATCCAGATTCTCTTTGCCAAGGGCAGTGCGGAATGTTTCTGTCAGAGTATCCAGTGTGGACTTCATATCTTCCTCAGATACATCTTCTTTCAGTGCATCGGTTACATCAGCATCGATACGCATGAATTTGTAATTCTGGTTGCGCTGCTCTAACTGAGTGATGAAAGAAGTATCAATGTTGTGATCAAGGATGACTGCGTTCATATCGGATTCCTTGAACATACGAATGTACTGTCCCTGCTGATTCTTATCTGTTACATAGTAGATTGTCTCGCGGGTATCTTTATCTGCATCAGCGTTATCAGCTTTATTCTCAGCATTTTCATCTTTAGCTTCTGCCTCTTTTTCCTCTTTCTCTTTTAAGAGCTCCGGAAGCGTCATGTATTTGTCATTGATATCTTTGAAGAGGATGTAATCGTTCATACGGTCACAGAATTTCTCATCTTTTAAGCAGCCGAATTTGATGAACGGGCTGATGTCATCCCAGTATTTCTCATAGCTTTCTTTATCTGTCTTGCACATACCTGTGAGCTTGTCAGCCACTTTCTTGGTGATGTACTCGGAGATTTTCTTTACAAAGCCGTCGTTCTGAAGTGCACTTCTGGATACGTTCAGCGGCAGATCCGGGCAGTCGATAACACCTTTTAAGAGCATCAGGAATTCCGGAATAACCTCTTTGATATTGTCTGCGATAAATACCTGATTGTTGTAAAGCTTGATGGTTCCTTCAATGGAATCGTACTCGGTATTGATCTTCGGGAAGTAGAGGATACCTTTTAAGTTGAACGGATAATCCATGTTCAGATGAATCCAGAATAACGGCTCTTTGTAATCATGGAATACGTTGCGGTAAAACTCTTTGTAATCTTCATCGCTGCACTCATTTGGATGTTTTGTCCAGAGTGGATGAGGATTGTTGATCGGAACCGGGCGTTTTAAAATTTTTAACTTCTCGGTACGCGGAGATACTTCTACAATCTCTTTTTCACCGTTCTCGTTTTCTTTTTCCTCTGTTTTTGCCTCTTCGATGATGGTTTCAATAACGGTATCTTTGTCTGTTTTTTCTTCCGGAAGGATGGTTTCATATTCCGGTTCTGCAGTTTCGTTTACCAGATAGATCTCTGTCGGCATGAAAGAGCAGTATTTGTTCAGAACCTCTCTTGCGCGGTACTCGTTGGCAAACTCCAGGCAATCCTCATTTAAGAATAAGGTGATCTCGGTACCAACGGTTGTTTTGTTACCATCTTTCATATCAAATTCTGTACCGCCGTCACATTCCCAGTGAACCGGTGTAGCGCCTTCTTTATAAGAGAGAGTATCGATATGAACTTCATCAGCTACCATAAATGCGGAGTAGAATCCAAGACCGAAATGGCCGATGATCTGATCATCGTTGGATTTGTCTTTGTATTTCTCGAGGAAATCAGTTGCTCCGGAAAATGCAATCTGGTTGATATATTCTTCTACTTCATCGGCAGTCATTCCGAGACCGTTATCGATAAATTTTAATGTTTTTTCTGTCGGGTTGACACGTACTTCCACTTTTGCTTCGTAATCGTCTGGCAGTGTGTATTCACCCATCATATCAAGTTTTTTCAATTTTGTGATGGCATCACATCCATTGGATACAAGCTCACGATAGAAAATGTCGTGGTCAGAATAGAGCCATTTTTTGATGATCGGAAAAATGTTGTCACTGTTAATGGAAAGACTTCCATGTTTGTTACTCATACTTATCACTCCTGTTTCTTTTTATAAATATTTTGAAAAATTAGCGTTTTTGGTTCAAAAATCCTGATAAATACAGGGACTTCTGAAAGCATAAATACACTATAATACTGATAAAATGAAAAGTCAATAGAAAATCAGCACTCTTTTCAGATGAGTGCTAACAGGGCCCGCTAGCGGGCGATACTTCTTGAACTTGCTTGCGATTTTTATAAAAAGACGGTATACTCACTACGGGATAAATATAAAAAGGGGTGAATAAGCATAGTAGGAGAGAGAAATTATCATTTTGACAACATAAAAGCATTACTGATTTTTCTGGTTGTATTTGGACATATGATCAGTACATTTGCGGATACGCCGGAAGTGGATGTTATCTATAAGATTATTTTCAGCTTCCATATGCCGGCTTTTATTTTTGTATCCGGGTATTTTGCAAAAGTAGAACCAAAGAAGATTTTATCAAGGATTTTTCCGCTGTATATCGTATTTCAGCTGCTTCGTTTTTTGCTGGATTTCATATTGGACAGTATTCAGTGGGGACATCCGGTGAAAATAGACATGCAGTTTTTTACACCGCGCTGGACCTTGTGGTATCTGATGGCCATGATCATTTACCAGCTTTTGCTACCGGTATTTGACACAAAAAACAAGCGGCACAGGGTAGAATATCTGCTTTTATCTATGATTCTTGGCATTGTGATCGGTTACAATCCAGATACGGAAAACTTTATGGCAATGTCCAGAATTATGAACTTTCTTCCGTTTTTCCTGGCAGGATATTATGAAAAGGATGGCGGTTTTTTCCTGCACTATGGAAAAAAGAGAAATCCGAAAGAATCTAAAATCGCTACGATGTTTCTGGCAGTTGGAATTATTGCTGGGTTTATTTTGATCAGCAGAGTGAGTACAAGAAAGTTATTCTGGGGAACAGAGAGTTTTGATGGCGGTGTATATACCTGGTATACACGAATCCTGGCATGGATCATTGCCTTTTTGTGGATCTGGATTCTGATTGTATGGGTACCAACGAAGCGGATTCCGGTGATTGAAACAATTGGAAAAAATACGTTGAGCGTTTATCTGTTACATACAATCGTAATTTTGATTTTGATGTATACACCATTTAAGGACTGGATATTTAATAAAATTGGATGGCAATTGGCAATTTCTGTGGTGTTGACACTGGCACTTTCCTGGAATGGATTTGAACGATTGCTAAGAAAAATTTCGATTCCGTATTACGGAAATCAGAAAAAGTAAAATAGGAGCATGAATATGCAATATCGATATGACAAAGAAAAAAATCCAGTATCCATGCTGGCTTATGGCTGCATGCGCTTTACAAAAGAAAATGGAAAAATCAATCTGGAAAAAGCAGAATCTGAGATTTTGGAAGCGATGAAGCTTGGTGTCAACTATTTTGATACCGCTTACATTTACAGTGGAAGCGAAGAAGCCATGGGAAAGATTTTTGAAAAAAATCATTGTCGGGAGCAGATTTACATTGCGGATAAACTTCCACATTATCTGATTAAGTCTGCGACAGGTCTGGAAAAAACGTTTCAGGAGCAGCTGCGCAGATTACGGACGACTTACATCGATTTTTATCTGATGCATATGCTGACAAATCTGGAGACATGGGAAAAATTAAAAGGACTTGGCATTGAGGAATGGATTGCGAAGAAAAAAGCTTCCGGGGAGATTCACCGGATCGGTTTTTCCTATCATGGGAATACAAAGGATTTCTGTGAGCTGGTAGATGCTTACGACTGGGATTTCTGCATGATCCAGTATAATTATCTGGATGAAAACAGTCAGGCTGGACGGAAAGGGTTGCAGTATGCCGCTGCAAAGGGACTTCCCGTGATGATCATGGAACCGCTGCGGGGAGGCAAACTGGTAAATCTGTTGCCGGAAGAAGCAAAACGGAAGGTGGCAGCACATCCATCCGGACGCAGTGCGGCAGAATGGGCATTTCGCTGGCTCTGGAATCAGCCGGAAGTCACAACGGTACTTTCCGGCATGAATTCTATTGAGATGATACGGGAGAACTGTCGGATCGCATCTGAGACGCAGGCAGGGGCATTTACGGAAGCTGAGATTGCTTTTGTCAATGAATTGAGGCATGAAATCAACCACAGCATGAAAGTAGGTTGTACCGGCTGCGGTTATTGTATGCCATGTCCGAAAAACGTGGATATCCCGGGCACGTTCAGTTTTTATAATCTAATCTACAGTGAAAATAAAAAGACGGCACGGAAAGGATATATGCAGTGTACGATCTTCCGCCAGACGCCGACCAGTGCTTCTCAGTGTGTGGGGTGTGGCAAATGTGAGCAGCACTGTCCACAGGGAATTCCTATCCGTAAAGAGCTGAAAAACGCGTCAAAAGAACTGGAAAATGTGACGTATAAGCTGGCGGGGAAGGCAATACGACTGTTGAAGTTGTGGTAAGTAAACAAGAAAAAGCTGTCCGTATCAAAGATGCGGGCAGCTTTTCTTTTAAATAAGCTGTATGCAGATCTGAAAGACATGCAGGAATTATTTTCCTACGGCATAGAACATGGATTGCGAATGTCCGCTTTACTATATAAAGTGATATGTAAGTTGAAAAACTTTGGTATTATAAGATGCGTAAATTAAAAATCTCCTGTATTTTTTCTCAGCGAGCGATTATTAGCCGCGGAGACAAAATACAGGAGATTTATTCATAACCTAAAAATTATTCACAAAAGATGCCTTTTAAGCGTCCTGTTTCTGTGACTTTTTCAGATTTTTCTGCGCCGTAGACAGCATCAGTTTAATACGGTTCAGCTGGTTTACCTCGCTGGCACCCGGATCAAAGTCGATAGCCACGATATTGGACATCGGATACTGATGACGCAGTTCTTTGATAACGCCTTTACCAACGATGTGGTTTGGCAGGCAGGCAAATGGCTGACAGCATACAATGTTGTTGACACCGGAGTTGATCAGCTCCACCATCTCGCCGGTCAGGAACCATCCCTCACCGGTCTGGTTACCGTGAGATACAATGGATTCTGCATTTTTTGCGGTCTCGTAAATATTTGCCGGCGGTGTGAAATGCTTACTTTCTTCCAATGCTTTATGCGCAACTCCACGCAGTTTTTCAATCGCCCAGATACCGAGATTTGATTTTGTCTTGGTAGATTTCTTGAATCCAAGGACGTCTGTCTTGAAGTTGTTATTGTAGAAGCAGTAGAGGAAGAAGTCCAGCAGATCCGGAATGACTGCCTCAGCACCTTCAGATTCCAGCAGATCAGCAAGGTAGTTATTAGCCATTGGCATGAATTTAACCAAAATCTCTCCTACGATACCTACCTTCGGTTTCTGAATATCAAGTCTTGGAAGTACATCAAAATCATGCACCATCTCACGACAGTACTGTTTATACTTTTTATGACTGACGAGTTTATCGGTAGATACAAAGTCTGTAATTTTCTGTACCCATTTCTTGTGCAGTTCATTTGTGGAACCCGGAACTGCTTCATATGGTCTGGTTGCGTAGATACAGCGCATCAGGATATCACCGAATACCAGACAGTACATACCTTTCTGGATCAGAGAGGCATTCAGCTTAAATCCCGGGTTGGATTCCAAGCTGCTCAGGTTCAGTGAAATAACCGGAATCTGCGGATATCCGGCTTTTTCCAGTGCACGACGGATGAATCCGACATAGTTGGAAGCACGGCAGCCGCCACCGGTCTGTGACATGATGATGGCCAGATGGTCTACATCATATTTGCCGGAAGTTACTGCATCCATGAACATACCAACGGTGATCAGGGACGGATAGCAGGCGTCATTGTTTACATATTTTAATCCTGCATCGACAGCAGCTTTGTTGTCATTTCCGAGAACGACCAAGTTGTAACCGGAAGCCTTAAATGCAGGCTCTAACAGTTCAAAATGGATCGGAGCCATCTGCGGAGCAAGGATTGTATACGTCTTTCTCATTTCTTCTGTAAAGACGGCACGCTGGTAGCTGGAAGGAACAATCTTACGCTCTTTCGGATTTTTCTCTCTGGTGCGGATGGCAGCGATGAGAGAACGGATACGGATACGTGCAGCACCAAGGTTGTTTACTTCATCAATCTTCAGGCAGGTGTAAATCTTGCCGGAATGAGTCAGGATATCGCTGACCTGATCGGTGGTAACAGCATCCAGTCCACAACCGAAAGAATTCAACTGGATCAGATCCAAAAAGTCGGTCGTTTTTACATAATTTGCAGCTGCATACAGTCTGGAGTGGTACATCCACTGGTCAAGTACGATCAGCGGGCGTTCTACCTGATGCAGATGGGAGATGGAATCTTCGGTCAGAACTGCAAATCCGTAGGATGTAATCAGTTCCGGAATACCGTGGTTGATCTCCGGGTCAATATGATATGGACGGCCGGCAAGTACGATACCACGGCGGTTGTTGTCTTTTAACCACTGGATGGTTTCTTCGCCTTTTTTGCGCATATCGTTACGGGCGTTTGCAAGTTCCTGCCATGCAACGTGTACAGCAGCTTTTACTTCAGCAGCTGGAATATCAAAATCTTCTTTCATGATTTCTTCGAGACGTTTTGTTAAAGTTTCCTCATCTGCGAATGACATGAATGGATTGTATAATTTTACTTTTCCGGATGTAATGTCATCTACGTTGTTTTTGATATTTTCTGCATAAGAAGTAACAATCGGGCAGTTGTAGTTATTGCCTGCATCCGGGAACTCTTTGCGCTCATACGGGATACATGGATAGAAGATGGAGTTGATGCCTTCTTTGATCAGCCATGTAATGTGTCCGTGGGCAAGTTTTGCCGGATAACACTCAGACTCACTCGGGATGGATTCAATACCAAGTTCGTAAATCTTTCTGGTGGAAGCCGGAGAAAGTACGAGACGGAATTTCAGTGCCTTGAAAAATGTTGCCCAGAACGGATAGTTTTCGTAAATGTTCAGGACTCTTGGCATACCGAGAGTTCCGCGAGTTGCTTCTTCCTCACTCAGAGGTTCGTAGTCAAAGATACGATGCAGCTTATATTCAAACAGGTTTGGGATCTGTTCTTTGTTTTTCTCTTTACCGATACCTTTCTCACATCTGTTTCCGGTAATGTACTGACGGTTTCCGGAGAATTTGTTGATGGTGAGCAGGCAGTTGTTGGTACATCCACCGCAGCGGGCTAGTTTTGTTTCAAATTTCAGATCGTTGATCTGGTCAATGGACAGCATGGTTGTTTTTTTGCCTTCGTAACGGTCGCGGGCAATCAGTGCGGCACCGAATGCACCCATGATACCGGCAATGTCCGGACGGATTGCTTTGCATCCGGAAATAGTCTCAAAGCTTCGCAGTACAGCGTCATTGTAGAAGGTACCACCCTGAACAACAATGTTCTGACCAAGTTCTGTCGGATCGGACAGCTTGATTACTTTAAATAATGCATTTTTGATAACAGAGTAAGCCAGACCTGCGGAAATATCAGCAACAGATGCGCCTTCTTTCTGTGCCTGTTTTACTTTGGAGTTCATAAATACGGTACAACGTGTTCCAAGGTCGATCGGGTTTTTCGCAAATAATGCTTCTTTTGCGAAATCCTGTACGGAATAGTTCAGAGATTTTGCAAAAGTTTCGATGAAAGAACCACAACCGGAGGAACATGCCTCATTTAACTGTACGCTGTCAACGGTGTTATTTTTGATCTTGATACATTTCATATCCTGACCACCGATATCGAGGATACAGTCAACCTTCGGATCAAAGAAAGCAGCAGCGGTGTAGTGAGCAACGGTCTCTACTTCACCTTCATCTAGCATCAGAGCAGCTTTTACCAGTGCCTCGCCGTAACCGGTGGAGCAGGAAGATACGATGTGCGCATCTGCCGGAAGCTGTTCGTAAATCTCTTTGATAGCAATAATGGAAGTGGCCAGCGGGCTTCCGTTGTTGCTACTGTAGAAGGAGTACAGCAAGGTACCATCTTCTGCAACCAGAGCAACTTTTGTTGTAGTGGAACCTGCATCAATTCCAAGATAGCAGTTACCACTGTATGTAGAAATATCGCCTTTTTTTACACATGCGCCATTGTGGCGAGCAGTAAATTCATCGTAAGCGGCCTGATCTGCAAACAGCGGATCCATACGTTCTACTTCGAATTCCATGTGGATCTCACCTTTTAATTTGCCAAGAAGATCTTCTAAGGATACCTGATTTTCTTCCTTGTAATTTAAAGCAGAACCGATAGCTGCAAAAAGGTGGGAGTTTTCAGGAACGATTGTATGCTCCTCATCCAGTTTCAGGGTGCGGATAAATGCTTCTTTCAGCTCAGATAAGAAATGAAGCGGACCACCAAGGAAGGCTACGTGACCACGGATTGGCTTACCGCAGGCAAGACCACTGATGGTCTGGTTTACGACTGCCTGAAAGATAGAAGCAGACAGATCTTCGCGGGTTGCACCTTCATTGATCAACGGCTGGATATCTGTTTTTGCAAATACACCGCAACGGGCAGCAATCGGGTAGATTGCTTTATAATTTTTGGCATATTCATTCAGACCGCTGGCATCTGTCTGGATCAGGGAAGCCATCTGGTCGATAAAGGAACCGGTACCGCCGGCGCAGATACCGTTCATTCGCTGCTCGACATTGCCGCCTTCAAAATAAATGATCTTGGCATCTTCACCACCAAGCTCGATAGCTACGTCTGTCTGTGGAGCTGCGTCCTGCAGAGCGGTAGACACAGCGATGACCTCCTGTACGAAAGGTACACCGAGGTGTTTTGCCAGTGTCAGACCACCGGAACCGGTGATCATAGGACAGAGTTGGATCTGGCCAAGTTTTTCATATGCTTTATGAAGCAGATCGGTGAGCGTTTCGCGGATATTTGCGAAGTGGCGCTCATAATCGGAAAAAACTAACGTATTCTGATCATCCAAAATTGCAATCTTTACCGTAGTTGATCCGATATCAATTCCAAGTTTGTGTAATTTAAAATTATCCATTTTACCACCTATATATGTTGATTGGTTGTCTGAAATCGTTGATTTTCAGTAAAAACGGATTTCAGAAGTTTCATATTATATGTATAACACCTGTCAGATTACAAGCGAACTTCATTATACGACAGGAAATAGCAAAATACAATCTTTTTATAATATTTTAACAAATTGAGAATGGTTCCTATTTAAAACCCGAAACCAATAAAATAAGCGGTGCAATTTTAAGAAAAACGCATATTCTAAAAGAAAAAGGAAATCGTTATGAATCCTTATTTCGAATCCGAATATGGAGAATCCCGCATGATGCACAGCTGCCCGGGGCTGATTCATGTGGTAAAAGAGGGGGATACTTTATATAAAATTTCACAGTATCATCATGTGAGTGTGACAGATATATTGCTGGCAAATCCGTATGTGAACGTATATAATCTGCAAATCGGAGACGAATTGTGCATTCCGGTTGGAAAAAAGATCATGCGGGATGAAGCATAAGTAGTAGATGTGTATGGTAGCAAGGTGCTCGATTTACCTGTCAGAGTGTGACGAAGTTTGTGTTGTCTGTATGCTCCAAGAACAAACAATGGGATGATGAAAAATGGCTGTGGCAGGTGAATCGGACACCAAAATTTCAAAGTTTGCCAAGTTGACAAAGTGATAGTCGCTCTATATAATCAAAAGATAGCCATCTTTTTCTCGCAAATATTTGTATGGAACGCTTGCGAAAGGCAAATGAATCAGCGAAAAAAGTGCTAAAAATAAAACGAAAGTAGGAAACAGAATGCATTTTCTAAATAAAATGGAACGAAAGTTTGGCAGATTTGCCATTCAGGGACTGATGAAATACATTATTCTTTTCTATGTGGCAGGATATCTGATCGAATTTCTGGCCCCGCAGGCATACAGCTTCCTGACATTGGAGCCGTTTATGATTTTCCATTACGGACAGGTTTGGCGACTGGTGTCCTGGGTATTGATTCCACCACCAACCGGAAATATCATTTTTATGCTGATCATGGTAGTGCTTTATTATCAGCTTGGTACAGCATTGGAGCGTACCTGGGGAGCGTTTAGGTTCAATGTATATATTTTTGGTGGTATGATTTTTACTGTGCTTGGCGCATTGCTCCTGTTTGTAATCTACGGTGTGAATACACCTGTTTCAATGGGATCCAGCTTCAGCACATATTACATTAACATGACAATTTTCCTCGCATTTGCGATGTGTTATCCGGATATGCGAATCATGCTCTGGTTCATTATTCCGATTAAAATGAAATGGATGGCAGGTTTTTATGCAGCACTGATCATTTACAGTATGATTATTTCAAGCTGGGGAGGCAGAGTTGCTATTATCGCATCTATTCTGAATTTCCTGATTTTCTTTTTCAGTACACGCAACTATCGCAGTGTATCGCCAAAAGAAGTACACAGGAAGCGGACGTATCACCGTCAGGTACAGCAACCGAAAGGTGTCACACGCCACAAATGTGCGATTTGTGGACGGACAGAACTGGATGATCCGAATCTGGAATTTCGTTTCTGTTCCAAATGCAATGGAAATTATGAATATTGTCAGGATCATTTGTTTACCCATGAACATGTAAAATGACAGGAGTTCTGTGAATAAAAGGTTAAAATGCTGAATGTGATCATATTTTAGCTTTAAGGGCAGTTTTATGGGATCTATAACAGCAAGATTCTTACTTAAAATACAGGAGAGAGAGGTTTGATTATGGAAAATGAAGCAATTTCCAGAAATTTTATTGAGCAGATTATTGACAAGGATATAGAGGAGGGCAGATGTGAGACCGTATGTACCCGTTTTCCACCGGAACCGAACGGATATCTTCACATCGGACATGCAAAATCTATCCTTTTAAACTATGGACTTGCGCAGGAATATCATGGAAAATTCAACATGCGTTTTGATGATACCAACCCGACAAAAGAAAAAGTAGAGTTTGTTGAGTCCATCAAAGCAGATATTGAGTGGCTTGGCGCTGACTGGGAGGACAGACTGTTCTTTGCATCCGATTATTTTGACCAGATGTATGAAGCTGCCGTAAAACTCATCAAAAAAGGAAAAGCGTTCGTCTGCGATCTGTCTGCAGAGGAGATCCGTGAGTACCGCGGAACTCTGACAGAGCCGGGTAAAAACAGCCCGTATCGTGACAGAAGCGTAGAAGAAAATCTGGAATTATTTGACAATATGAAAAATGGCATGTATCAGGATGGAGAGAAAGTTCTGCGTGCAAAAATCGATATGGCTTCCCCGAACATCAACATGCGTGATCCGGTCATCTATCGTGTAGCTCATATGACACATCATCGTACTGGAGACAAATGGTGCATCTACCCGATGTATGACTTCGCTCATCCGATCGAGGATGCAATAGAGGGTGTAACTCATTCTATCTGTACATTGGAGTTCGAGGATCATCGTCCTCTGTACGACTGGGTAGTAAGAGAGCTGGAGTATCCGCATCCACCAAAACAGATCGAGTTTGCAAAACTGTATCTGACTAACGTGGTAACCGGAAAACGTTACATCAAGAAATTGGTTGAAGATGGTATTGTAGACGGATGGGATGATCCGCGTCTGGTTTCCATTGCAGCACTGAGAAGAAGAGGTTTTACACCATCCTCTATCAAAAAGTTCGTAGAGCTGTGCGGTATTTCAAAGAGCAACAGTTCTGTGGATTATGCAATGCTTGAGTACTGTATCCGAGAGGATCTGAAGTTAAAAGCATCCCGTGCCATGGCAGTACTTGATCCGATCAAACTGGTAATTGATAACTATCCGGAAGGGCAGACCGAGGAACTGGAAGTAGATAACAACATGGAAAATCCGGAGCTTGGCAAACGTGTCGTTCCGTTTGGCCGTGAGGTTTATATTGAGCGTGACGACTTCATGGAAGAACCACCGAAAAAATATCGTCGTTTGTATCCGGGCAACGAAGTTCGTCTGATGAACGCATATTTTGTAACCTGTACTGGATTTGAGAAAGACGAAGATGGAAAAGTAACCGTAGTACATTGTACTTACGATCCGGAGAGTCGCGGAGGAAACAGCCCGGACGGAAGAAAAGTACGTGGAACGATTCACTGGGTATCTGCAGCAGATGCAGTGAAAGCACAGGTTCGTCTGTATGAGAACATCATCGATGAGGAGAAAGGTGTATACAATGAGGACGGAAGTTTGAATCTGAACCCGAATTCTCTGACCGTACTGGATAACTGCTATGTGGAGCCATCTTTACTGAAAGCAGAAAAATACGACAGCTTCCAGTTTGTAAGAAATGGTTTCTTCTGTGTAGATGCAAAAGATTCCACATCGGAGCATCCGGTATTCAACCGTATCGTATCCTTAAAGAGCTCATACAAACTGCCGACACAGGCTTAGGAGAAAATGAAAGAATTAGCGATTACGCTTGATACGGAAAAAAAACAGCCTTTATATGAACAAATTTACGAAGCCCTGCGGGAAGCAATCTTGCAGGGCCGTATTTTACAGGGGGAAAAACTGCCTTCTACCCGGTTTGAGGCGGATTATCTGCAGGTGAGCCGCAGTACTGTAGAGCTTGCTTATGATCAGTTAGTTTCCGAAGGTTATATACATGCCGAACCATATCGCGGTTATTTTGCCTGTGATGTGCGGGAACTGTATGATCTGACGGATATTCATACAGCAGATACACAGAGCCAGAGTATATTGACAGAAATCAGATCTGAAATAGCCGCTGAGAAGGATCAAAAGGAAACCTATCGGATTGATTTTTCACTGAATGCGTTGGCATTGGAGAGTTTTCCCTATAATGGCTTAAGTAAAATTATGAAAAATCTGCTTCTGGACGAAGGGGAACAGATCATGAGTAGCGGAAGTGCTTTCGGAGAGGCAAATCTCAAAGAGACCATCTGTGACTATCTGTTTCATGCGCGAAACGTCCGGTGTGTGCCGGAACAGATCGTGATCGGAGCCGGAAATGAATATTTGCAGCTTTTACTGGCGCAGATGCTTGGAAAAGAACATTGTGTAGCAATGGAATCCCCTACATATCTGAGGGCATACAAAACTTTCCGGAATATTGGTTTTCCGGTGCAGGAAGTAGCATTGGATGAGTCCGGAATGCGGGTGGATCTGTTGCGGGAAACAGATGCCAGCATTGCCTATGTGATGCCATCGCATCAGTTCCCACTTGGAATCGTCATGCCGATGAAACGCAGACTGGAACTGTTAAACTGGGCGATGGAAGAACCGGAACGTTATATTATCGAAGATGATTATGACAGTGAGTTCCGCTATAAGGGAAAACCGATTCCGGCTTTGCAGGGGATTGATCGTTTTGGACGTGTGATCTATCTGGGAACCTTTTCCAAAAGTGTGGCACCTTCTACCCGTATCAGTTATATGGTGCTTCCAAAACAGTTGTTATCCAGATTTCGGGAATGTTGCGGATTTTATGCCTGTACCGTGCCGAATCTGATGCAGCAGGCAATCTGTCAGTTTATGAAAGCGGGATATTTTGAAAAAAATCTCAACCGTATGCGTGCGATTTATAAGGCAAAACATGATTTTATGCTGGCAGAATTGCGTAAGTATCCATGGGTGTTAAATATCATGGGTGAAAATTCCGGCTTGCATCTGTTAGTGGAAGTTGGCACGACACTGACAGAGCAGGGTGTGATTCAGAAATGTGCAGAGCAGAAAATTCGTGTGTATGGATTGTCAGAGTATTACATCAGTCAGAATCCGAAGCGGGAGTATCCGATTTTGCTTCTGGGATATGGCGGGCTGACAGAGGAACAGATTGCAGATGGATTGCAGATGATTGATGGGGTTTTGGCGGAAATGGCGTGTCAGACTCTGTGAATCTATGGAATGCAAGTTTGGGTAAAAAATGAATAAGTAAAGGAAAGCAGCTCTTATGTCGCGTGACATAGGAGCTGTTTTTCTATGCTTAAATTGAGAAAATTTCAAAAAAATTTTCAGAGTACATAAAGAATACAGATTGATTTTATATAATAAAAACAAGAAAGAAAGACATGAAACAGAAGTGTAGAGTGCAGTGATTCCGAGAAGAATATGTCAGCTTACGCTGACCAGAATCACGCACCAAGTCTCACGTGAGTTCGACTTGAATAATGTATACGGAGAGTCACTTACCAAAAAATATATCTGAACGGAAAATTTGGGGGTGAGATGTTATGATGCGAAACATACGGATAGAAGTACAGAAAATTTTACATTTGCCATATTTATTACTTGGTGTGGCAGGAATCATTGCTTTGTGTCTGACTGCAACGGGAGACATGAACGTTGGCGGCAGTCAGATATCTATTTTTTCATTGATGATAAGACCAGAAGTTACTAACACTCCGCATACTGCATTTGAATTGTGGCGGGCAGGCATCGGAGGCTGGCTGACCGTATTTGCACCGATGCTTCTGACATTGGGATATATGATCTCACTGTCCGGGGAAAGGCAGAATGGTCAGATCCGATTTGCGCTGATGAGATCCGGGAAATTGCGATATTGTATTTCCAAGGTTTGCGGTGGAGCGTTGGCTGGAGGAATTATTTTCCTGATCGGTTATGCGGTGTTCGGGTTGCTTATGGTGATTCGTTTTCCATCGTTAAATACGCTGCCAGTGAAAGAACAGGAGTTTTATCTGATGGGAAGCACGCTTGCGGCGGAAGTTGTGAAACGTCTGATTGGAGCATTCCTTTATGGTATGATGGGCAGCCTGTTTGGAATTGGTGCGGCAATTGCTTTTCGGGATAAATACATGTTGATCTGTCTGCCGTTTATGATCAATTATATTTATCAGCAGGTACTTGGAAAACTGGCGTCAGATTGTATGGTGGCAGAAAAATATGAAAAAATTACATGGATCGAGGCTATGAGACCAGAATCGATTATGAATATATCGGGAAGTGTGACCTGGTTGATTCCGTTTGTGGTGATGTTGGTCATTTATCTAGTATTAATTGGTGTATTTTATCTCAGTATGAAGTTAAGTACAGTTCAGTGATGGAATATTTGTAAAAATACAATGTGATTTGAGGTGAATTTATTTTGGGTACAAATAGTTTCAAGCGAGGATGAACAGGAATTAGTAAACGCAAAAAAATAAAATGATTTGGGGAGGAGCAAAAACGATGATCGAGGTTAAAAATATTTCTCTGGCTTTGAATAAACGACAGATTTTAAACAATGTTTCACTGACCTTAAAGGAAGGCAACATTTATGGTCTGGTAGGAAATAACGGCAGCGGAAAAACAATGCTGATGAAGTGCATGTGTGGATTTATCCGCCCAACGGAAGGTACGGTGGAATCCAACGGAAAAGTGATCGGACGGGATGTGGATTATTTACCGGATGCTGGAGTGATCATCGAAACACCGGGATTTATTCCCTATTACAGCGGCTTTCAGAACTTGAAAGTGCTTGCCGGAATCAAAAACAAGATTTCTGCAAAGGAAATCTGGGAAGCAATACAGACAGTCGGGCTGGATCCGGATCTGAAACTTCCGGTGAAAAAATACAGTCTTGGAATGCGGCAGAGACTGGGACTGGCGCAGGCAATCATGGAAAATCCGTCGGTATTGATCCTGGACGAGCCGATGAACGGATTGGATAAGAACGGGGTGGAAGAAATTCGAAAGCTGTTGCTATTCATGAAAGATGAGCGCAAGATCATTGTGATTGCCAGTCACAATGCAGAAGACATTCGTGTACTTTGTGATGAAGTACATGAGATGGAACAGGGAGAGTTAATTTAAGCATATGTTGATTCAGAGAGAATAACGTAAATGAAAGAGAATGCTGAAAACATGATTTAGGAGAAGTCGATATGTATGTGGGGAGGGAATTACTATGACAGAAAAAGGTACGATTAAACAGACATTATTAGGTGGGCTGACCGTAGGATTACTCCTTTTATTATTTGTATTATGTGGATGTGGAAATACGAAAAGTCAGCAGGAAGACAAGAATCAGCAGTCACAGAGCGCAGAGACAGAGACGAAAAAAATAAATTTTTCTGAGGAAAAGTATGAGGAAAAAATCGTAGATAACAGAATTGCTATAGCAGAATATCCAAAGCGCTATGAGCAGGAAATACAGGAGATTCAGAACTTATCCTATCCGAACATTCATTTTACAGAGGATTGTACATTTGATCCGTTTCCAGAAGAACTTTCGAGATTATCTGTATTTTATACGACAGCACATGGAATGTCTGTGCAGGAAGGGCTTGAGACATTAGAAAACTGGCTGGTAAGCATCGGAAAACAGGAAGAGATTGATCTGGAAAAAGAAGTACGTGTCATGGGAGCTGATTTAGAAATGGATGAAAGTAAAGGTGCACCGGAATGTTATCCGCTATTGTCAGATGTTTCAATCGAACAGTTAGGAAGTGGAGATGCGTTACTTCTGGATACGAAACAGTGCTACGCTATGGTTGGCGTAGAGGGGATTTTTATGATGAGCGATGGAAAACTCAGTGCGTATCTTGGAGAAAACCCGAAACCAATCAACGATATCTATATGAAATATGATCTTAAGCTGCTTCAGTCAGGAAGCCTGGAGGAGCTAAAAGAAGAAGTCTATCCTCTCATTTCCGGAGACTATAAGATTGGGGAAAGTGCAAAACAGGTAAAAGAATATTTTGAAAAAGGGACACCATTTCCGATGGCAGAAGGAGTAAAAATTGACATTCCGGATGTAAGTGTGTATCGGTTGGATGCGGATACCTGCATGTATACTTTTAATGTCAGAAGATGGTATGAAAATATGGCTTACCTGTATTTGCAGGATACCGATATCGCAAATTCTTATGAAGGCTATGCAATTGAGGAGTCGATGAAATATGTCAATGTCGTTGATGATACAGGCGTATCTACATTTAAAGGACCGTCAGAGTCTGATGTGGTTCACCCGCTGTATCAGGATACACAGATGGTTGGAGTGGAACAGGCGCTAGATATTGCAAGCAAAAAACTGGCATCCTTTTTGAAACTGGAGGTGCAGGAAGTAAAAATTGGTTATGCAAGTTATATGACGGACACTGGTCAGGGATTTAATGAAGATACGGCAGTTTATTATCCGTTCTGGAAATTCAGCGGGGTAAATACTGTGAAAAATCAGGTGTTGAATGTCTATGTCGATATGATTTCAGGGGCGGTATATTATACATTCGGTAATGCGTAAATAACGGACTAGGTCATGTTAAAAAATATAAAACATAAATAAGAAAGATGTATTGGAATATTTGAACGCAGAATAAGCATTCCCCCACTTCAAGTACGTAGAGCACTAAGCGGTGGGAAGGGGGATGCTTATGTCAGTGGGAGTTAAAAGCTCCCACTGACAGATCGCAAAGCGACTGCGTTCATGAGCAAGTAGCGAAAGCGGATTGCAAATGTCCGCTTTACCGCAGAATAAGCATTCCCCCGCTTCAAGTGCGTAGAGCACTAAGCGGTGGGGAAGGGGGGATTGAGGTGAAAAGTGGTGAAACCGGAAAAATTAAGGGAAACATCAGAGCAGTATTTCACATCAGCAGGGTAGAATTTCAGCGCTGGATGCGCAGCAGCCGCCTGATCATTCTTGGCGTGATGCTGGTGTTTATACATATGCAGATTATTATAACATTACAGGATTGCGCAGTTCGTATGGGGGAGCCGGTAACGATATTGGAAGCATTTGTGGCATTGGGAAATTCCGGTGTAATCGTGTTGATTTTACCGGCATTGTTTCTGGTGCTGTTATCTGATTTTCCACAAAAAGGCGGTATTGATTTTCTGTATCAAATGCGTTGTTCCAAGAAAACGTGGATATGGGGGCAGATTTTATTTGCACTGGAAGCGGTCGTATTTCTGGTAGTTTTTCTGATCGTATCCTCCTGCATTATGATGAGTGGAAACGGTGTCTGGCAGATGCGATTCAGTAATGCGGTAACTTATTATTCCAGTACTTTTCCGGAACGGACAGGCGATTATATCTTGCAGTTACTTCCGGAAAATCTGTATCAGCAGATGTTGTTTTCAACTGCGGTACTACACACCATATTGATGTTGTTTTTATATTTTTTTCTGCTGGCAATGATTTTACTTTTTGCAGCACTGTGTAATCGGAAGTTTGTAGGAGTTCTGGTGGATGGAATATTAATTGTACTTGGAACAGTAAGCTGCTCAGCGAATGCGGCTTGGATGTGGTTGTTTCCGATGGCAAATGCAATTCCCTGGCTTCATTATGAAAAATATCTGCGAGCGCAGATATTCCCAATCTGGGGATCTTATCTGTATCTGGCAGGAAGCAGTGTGGGACTGATGATTGGATGTATGTTTGCGGCGAAGAAATATCAGGCGGGAAGGTAATAACAAATAATAAAGGAAAGGGGCAGTGTTATGAAACATAAAAAACATTTACTTGGGGTTGTGATGATTGGAACCATGCTTGCGGTAAACGTATTATCCGGCTGTGAATCTGGAAAGACGGAAAAAACAGAGAATGTTTCACAGGATAATTTGGTAACATTAGAGGAAGCACGCAAGCAGGCAGAAAATTTTGAATCAGAATACAAAAATCTGGACTTTTCTGAAACACAGATAAAAATCCCGGATGTACAGCAGGTTTATGAGATGGAGTTCCCAATATCTACAGACTCTTTTGAGCGTCAGGTGGAGAAATTTGAGGAAAATATCCGGTTGTATGAAGGACTGGATGATATGGTGGATCTGAAACAGCATATGACACTGATGTACTGGGATGTGCCACAGAATGACCGGCTTATTATCCCGATTTTGGAAGCAACAAATGAGCAAAAGGAGCAGGTGCAATATTTGGGATATAACGATGGAACCTGCTCTGAACTGGTGATATTTTCCACCTTTATGCTGGAACTGGGAGATTATTCCGTGCCGACAGCACTGACGGGAGAGGAAGAGGATTATTCAAACAGACCTTATGGTTATCGGGGTATGAATCTGGGACATTCTGTTCAGAAATATGATCTGTCAAAAGATGATATCACTGGGATCAGCTATCCGTTATCTGATGGGGAGCTTGCGTTGACGGATGCAGTGCAGTTTGTGGAACAGCATATGAAAGAGGATTATTATTTTGTAGGTTCAGAATATCTGGATTATCATGTGTTACAGATTGATGTGCGGCAGCTGTCGGATAAGATCTATTATTATGAATTTGATATGGGAACTTCCTATGAGGGGCTTGCTTTGAATTACGATGATGCAACGGAGGTAGAGAAGGAGGGCGAAAGTGATGATGTGTTGAAACCGGAGGCTTTTGGAACGAATCATTTTGTGTCGATGTTTCAGAAAGACAGGCTTGGATTTATCTGGAGTTGCTGTCAGAATTTCGAGTCTGTAAGTGTGAAGGAAACATATGAGAAAATTTTACCGTTGCAGGATGTCTGTGAACTGCTGAGCAAATATGTCTCAGCGGATAAAGTATTTCGCATTAGTTCTGTAGAGTTGGAATATCAGACAAAGTTTCAGTATGAGAATGAGAAAAAAAGGCAATTGGGATATGTAGAGTCAGTACAGTGCCGGCCAAGTTATCATTTTTCCATCAAAAATACGCAGCTTTCAGAATTTAGCAGACTCTATTTTGATGTGGATGCGATAACCGGAGAAATTACAACAATGGGATTTTAAGTTAGGAAAACAGGATGAAGACAATTTGGCAGATGATAAAACTTAAAGTTATAAATAATCGAAAACTGTGGATTTGCTGTCTGTGTATTGTAGCAATGGCGTTATTGTGTTTCTTGAGTCCGTTTCCAAGTGGTGATCCGGATGAAAAAGAGACCGTGCTGAAAGTATGGCTTAATACTGACCGTGAGCAGTTACTGCAAATGGATGAAATGGCAAGTATTTATTCTGTGGCCGCGGGATTTCGAAACATGGAGTGGTTTATTGTGCTGCTGCCACTTGTGACGGTGGTTCCGGGAATTTTTGAGTTTTCGGAAGTATGGTTTGGTGGAAATTTTTATTTGAATGCATTGCGGGGAACGAAGAAGCAGTTTGCAAGAAAATGGCTGACAGAGAGTGCATGGAAAGCGTTTTTATGTGTTGGATGTGGGATTGTGCTATATATTGTGTTGGTTGCTGTTAAATTCTTGCCGCTGGATGCGTATGTAAATGATGTAAGCGAAAGCATGGTTGCAATAGTTTATGGAGAAACGATGTTTCAGAGAATTGGCTGGCTGCTGATTGCAATCGTGCATACGGGACTGTTGGGTGTCGTTTTTGCTATAACGGCATTGGTTTTGACAGTGTTATTGGGAGACAATTTTTTTGCAATCAGCAATCTGGTGTTACTGGAATATTTCAGTAAAAAAATGGCATCCGGTTATGTGGGCGTTGTATATGAGCGATACGAATCTGGCGGACTGCCTGTACCACTTAAAGTGCGGCTGGTGGAGTTCCTTTTTCCATCGAATCATTTATTTTATGATTGTTCATTTCAGTATGCGTTTGGAATTCCTTATTTTGGATATGCAATATTCATCGGTTTGTGGATTGGTGGAATTGCCTTATTGTTTTACTGGCAGGTGAGGAGAAGAAATGTGTAAAATGCATGAAATTGCCTGGATCGCGGGCATGGAATATCGAAAATGGTTCAGTCTGAAAAAAATGTTAATTTTATTGTTTTCCATTCTGTTTCTGGGAGAATATATTTTTTCAGATATGGCGAGAGTGGCAGAGGAGACAGGCCTTTCGATCAATATTTTGGAGCCAATGGATCTGGTGTTGTCCTTTCAGTTTTATATGCTGGTGATACCATTGATCTTTATTGTGCTGTTGTCTGGCTTTCCGGATAAAAGTGGGGGAAATATTTTTGTTATGATGCGTGCAACGCGTAGAATCTGGCTGGCAGGGCAGTTTTTGTTTGGACTGCTGGCGGGAGTTACCTGTCTGGGATCCTTTTTTGCAGCAAGTTTTCTGTGGATTGGGCGTGGAGCTGTCTGGCAGAATCAGTGGAGCGGATTTATGACAGACATTTATGAACGTTTTCCGGAAATCTATGGACAAAATGACCGTTTGTTTTTGGAATCTGGAACGATGAGTCATGGTACGCCGGTGCGTGTAATGATGATGGGTGTGTTGCTGATGCTGGCATATTTGCTGGTGATGCTTCAGATTTTGTGTCTGTTTCGGCTGATGGAACGGAGAAAACTGGGGTTACTGATCGCCATGGGAATTACAGTGTTAGGCGCTACGGCAGTTTCTTATATAAAATCATTAAAATGGATTTTTCCGCTTACGCATGCAATTTTTGGAGAACATTTTGATAAGTTTTATGCGCAGCCGTTGGTTCCGTTATGGATTTCGGCATTGTATTTTACAGTATTAAATGTTGGATTGCTATTTGCAAATTTGTATTTGGTAAAGCGGTGTCAGATTGCAGATGAGGTATAAAGATTAAGATTATATCGAGTGCACCAAAAAAGAAACGCGCAGCCCGTCTGAGTGTTTTATTAGAAATCCCCTGCCGATATGCGTAGGGGATTTCGTTTTTTTATTTATCTACAATAGTTTCTGCTGTTTCAGATTCTTCAGAAGTATCAACCTCTTTCAATCTGGTTACATCCGCAAAGAACGCATTGAGTGCTTCTTCGGTATCAAAAGTAGCCAGATACATCTGATTTCCCATGGCATCTGCCAATGCATCCGGCATACGTTCTACCATCTTGAGTTGCTCCGTGTATTTTTCGATAATAGCATCCGGTGTCATAGCAAAATCCTTGCCATCCCGCAATCCTGCAAAGGCACAGAAGTGGTGAGCACCGACCGGTTTTTGTGTGGAATCATAGGCAACCATGTCTGCCCAGATTTTATACACATCGGTTTCACGGGCAAAATTGATCATATCCGGGGTAAATCCGCCGGAAGGACGCATATTGACTTCCAGTGCCATCAGATCGCCCTTTTTGCCGAGCCCTTCATGGTCAGAGAGCAGGCGAAAAAATTCAAAATGCACGAACCGGCTGCGCACACCAAAACTTTTTACGGTTTCTCTGCCGAGATGGCGGGTGTCATCTGCCAGATCTTTCACAATGTAGAAAAGCGCGTTGTCGGCGTTGTTTACGATATCCATGATAGACATCGGTGTAACATTTCCTGCTTCAAAAATCGGATTGCCGTGAGAGTCGATGATCGCATCGTAGGAATTGATCTCAGCGTTGATAAATTCTTCCATGATATAAACGGTATCATCCCATTTGTTGGCGAAGAAATTGCCAAGTTCTTCATCAGAAGAAATTTTGAACGTATGGGAGGCTCCGACACCGTTATCTGGTTTCGTAACAACAGGATATCCAACTTCATGAATGAAATTCAGACAGCCCTCATAGTTGTCTACCATGTGATAACGGGCCACCGGAATACCGACACGCTGATAATATTCTTTCATACGGGATTTGTACTTGATACGCGGCATGTCCTCATTGTGAAAACCGCTTGGAATATTGAAATCCGTACGCAGCCGGGCATCCTGCTCCAGCCAGTATTCATTGTTGGATTCTAACCAGTCAATCCGGCCGTAATGCCAGATAAAGTAGCCGACAGCACCATAGACTTCGTCGTAGTTTTCGAGACTGTCTACTTTATAATATTCCTGCAGGCTTTCCTGAAGCTCCGGGCGCAGGTCATCATAAGGGCAGTCACCGATACCCAGAACATTCATGCCATTTTCTTTTAATTCATGGCAGAAGTGCCAGTAATTCTCCGGAAAATTCGGAGAAATAAAAATCACATTTTTCATAGTTATTCACTCTCTATCTGTTGTATTCTAATTTATTTATTATTTATAGCAAAAGTTACAATTTTGTATTCAATAAAATATCATTAATAAGTGCAAATCGGTATCCTAAAAATATAAAATCCGTAAAATGCTCAAAATTTTTTATCTACACCGGATCGTACAGCAAATGTGGTACAAAATAAGTCACCTGCTTATACCACCAGTCCCAGTCATGTGCACAGTCATATCCCCAGAAGTCCACCCATGCCGGAATTTGTTTCTGCTGAAGAATATCCCGAAGCTGATAGGTGCTGACAGGTTCTTCCCATGGACCCTGCCCAACACAGATGATTGCCTTGCGGTGGCGGTATAGCTCCATGTAAGGATGATCTGCCGGTAAATTTGGCAGATAATGAACTGGTGAGTTCATATAAACCAGATCATCCATATAAGAACCAAATCCGTAGGACGCATCGTAAATACCGCTTAAGGCCAGCAATCCGTTAAAAAGATCCGGGCGACGGAAATACAGGTTGGCCGCATGGGTAGCACCAAGACTGCATCCAAAAGCAATGATTCCCTTATTGATATAATCAGATTGGTATTCCTTCATTTTTGCATGGATAAAAGGAACCATCTCATTGGTGAGATAGCGGAACCAGTCTTCGTGGCGGCAGATGCGCCAGCGCGGGTCGCCGTTTGTATTGGACCAGGTCTCTGTATCAATGGTATCCACCGTAAAAATGGTGACTTCCCCGGAGTCGATCCATGGTGCCCATACATTCGTCATCTGGAAGTTTTCAAAGTCGAAAAAGCGTCCGTCCTGGCAGGGGATAAAAAGGATCGGCTGTCCGCCTTGACCGTACAGTTTGCATTCCATATCCCGGCCAAGTGCGGGACTGTAATTTTTAAAATATTGTATGTTCATGTGGAAAAATACTCCTTCCAATAAGTATCGGACAATCATAAAAGTGATTAGGACACAGTGGGTAGAATTTGTGTTTCTTCTATATTATTTAAGCGTTTGTGTGAACAGATTGCATGTATGTACAGGTATCATGAAATTATATTCATGTTATTATAACTGATGATCGTAAGAAATTTTATTACAGATCATACATCAGTGTATTCATAAAAAACGGAATCTGTTTTTTCCAGCTTGCCTCACAATGTTCGCCGTTCGGTACGATGCGGCAGTCCAGATAAATGTTTTTCTCCAGAAGAAGATTAGCCGCCTGACCAAAAGACTGGTCCATTTTTCGATGCTGTTTCATTTCACGGCTTCCATAGTCCATGTATAAAATGCTTCCAGAAAGCGGGCGGGAACGCCGGATCATCTGCATAAAGTCGTTTGGCGCAATCCACAGGGACGGGGAGAGTGCTGCTGCACGGGAAAAAAACTGATTGTAGTGCAAAAGTGCGTAAATACTCATCAGTCCACCCATGGAACTTCCTGCGATAAAGGTGTGCTCCCGATCTGGAAGCGTTCGGTAATGTGTATCAATGTATGGTTTGAAGGTGCGGGTCAGCCAGTCCATGGTGATCTTGCCCTTACCGGTTATTTTGCCTTCCTTTGGTAAAGTAAAGTCATAAGGGGAATATTCCTGCAACCGTCCGTGATCCGGGCTGTGGTTGCATTCGATGCCAACGATGATCAGCGGGGTATGGGTGTATTCCATATATTCTTTCAGTCCCCAGGATTTTCCATAGGTGGCATGAGTGTCAAAAAAGAGGTTATGCCCGTCAAACATGTACAGTACCGGAAACCGCTGGTTGGTGTCGAACGTGTATGTTTCTGGCAGACAGATGTATGCACTTCGCACTTCGTCTCCGGTGAGTTCCGGAATAGTGATATCCCATTTTTCTATCATAAAAAACCTCCGTTATTAATTCAAAAATTGTGTGATCATTCAGAAACATATCGATGTGTTGGCTCTGAATTATTACAATTTATCATAGCACAGTGGCAAAGAATTGGCAAGAAAGTACAGACTGTCATTGCAAAACAAAATTATAGATGTTATGATGAAAATGTTTTGTGTCTGCCGATAGGCAGCGTGTAAAAAAAGAAAATAAGAGGTATGAAAATGAAATCAAAAGAGAATGCAACAATCGGTAATATTTACCGGTTGAATGGGCGTGTGCCGCTGCTGAAGGCAATTCCTTTCGGCCTGCAGCATGTGCTTGCAATGTTTGTATCGAATCTGACACCGATCACCATGATCGGTCTGGCTTCCGGTTTGAGCGGTAAGGAACTGGCGGTTTTGTTACAGAATGCTATGTTTGTTGCAGGTATTGCGACGTTGATCCAGCTGTATCCGGTATGGAAAGTCGGTGCAAAACTGCCGATCGTTATGGGGGTAAGTTTTACCTTTGTGACCATCTTGAGTTACGTGGGTGGAACCTATGGATATCCGACGCTGATCGGTGCCGTTTTGGTCGGTGGTGTCTGTGAAGGTATCCTTGGTCTGTTTGCAAAATACTGGAAACGTTTTATCACACCGGTGGTTTCAGCATCCGTAGTTACCGCCATCGGATACTCTTTGTTTACCGTAGGTGCCCGTTCTTTCGGCGGTGGTTATACTGATGATTTCGGATCTGTACAGAACCTTGTGCTTGGACTTGTGACATTGGCTGTCTGTCTGATCTTTAATGCCGTGGCAAAAGGATATTTAAAGCAACTGTCCGTACTGGTCGGACTGATCGTAGGATATATCATTGCGTTATGCATGGGACAGATAGATCTGTCCGGTATGTTGGAGGGAGGTCTGATTTCTCTGCCGCATCTGATTCCGTATCGACCGGAATTTAACCTGAGTGCGATCATTTCGGTTGCTATTATTTTTATGGTATCCGCAGCAGAGACAATTGGTGATTCCACAGCACTTGTTTCCGGTGGTCTTGGTCGTGAAATCACAGAAAAAGAGATTTCCGGAGCATTGGCCTGTGATGGTTTCGCAAGCTCTATTTCCGGATTATTCGGATGCCCGCCGGTTACTTCTTTCAGCCAGAATGTTGGTCTGGTCAATATGACAAAAGTAGTCAACCGCTTTACCATTATGACAGGTGCTGTCTTTATGATCCTTGCAGGTCTGTTCCCGCCGATCGGTAACTTCTTTGCAAGTCTGCCGCAGTCCGTACTGGGCGGTTGTACCATCATGATGTTTGGTACGATCATGATCAGCGGTATCCAGATGCTGGCAAAAACAGGATTTTCTCAGAGAAACGTGACCATCGCAGCATTATCACTTGCTGTCGGAATCGGATTTACATCCACCAGTGAAGTGGAGATCTGGAATATTTTCCCACAGATTGTCAAAGATGTATTTTCTGCAAACTGTGTGGCAGTTGTATTTGTGGTAGCAATTATTTTAAGCTTGATTCTGCCGAAAAATATGGAGATTGATAAAATCGGCGAGTAGCGGGAAATAAAAAAACAACATCTGTGGAGTGAGTACAAAAGTGAGGAAAAAATATGAATATGATTTTGTTTGATATGGATGGAACTCTATTTGATACGGAAAAGCATTATCAGTGGGCGTGGCGCAAGGCAATCGCGGATGCCGGATATGAGCTGGATGCGTCAGAGGTGCTGAAATTGAGAAGCCTTGGCGCACCGTATAATGTTGCCAAATTTCAGGAGTGGTTTGGAGAAGACGTGGATTACCATGCGATCCGTCAGGAGAGAATAAATCTGATGAAGAATATGCTGACAAATGAGATTCCGGTGAAGCCGCAGGTGCCACAGACGCTGGAAAAACTGCGTCAGATGGGATATTCCATGGCAGTTGTGACAGCCACCGGACAGGAACAGGCAGTCAGCAATCTGAAACTGGCAGGTCTGCTGCCGTTTTTTGACCGTGTGATCAGTGCATCTATGGTAAAACGTGGAAAACCGGCTCCGGATGTGTATCTGCATGCCTGCGAGGTATTAGAGGTTCAGCCGGAAAACTGCTATGCGGTTGAGGATTCTCCAAACGGTGTGATGTCAGCACATGCAGCCGGATGCCGTACCATTATGATCCCGGATCTGACCCAACCGGATGCAGAGCTTTCCCGGTTACTGTATCGAAAGCTGGACTCTTTTGAGGAACTTATAAATATACTGGAACTGTAACAAAATATTCGCAAAATAGACAAAATCGGGTAAACCATACACTTGACAAAGAAAATAGATGTTGCTAGAATGTGCAGTAACGTAGAAAGGTGGTTTTCACATGAGAAAACAGGTGTTATCTCTGTTAGTTGAGAATACTTCCGGTGTTTTAAGCCATATTTCCGGACTGTTCAGCCGACGTGGATATAATATAGACAGTTTTTCCGCAGGTGTGACAGCAGATCCGAGATTTACCAGAATTACAGTAGTTTCCAGTGGAGATGAACAGATTCTGGAACAGATTGAAAAGCAGCTGGCGAAACTGGAAGATGTAATTGACATTAAAAAACTTCAGGATGGAGAGTCCGTATGCCGTGAACTGATCCTTGTAAAGATAAAGATCAATGATACACAGCGTCAGGCAGTACTTTCTGTTGCTAATATTTTCCGGGCGAAGATCGTGGATGTCTCTAATGATTCCATGGTGATCGAATTGACCGGTGGCCAAAGTAAGCTTGATGCTTTTTTGGATTTGTTGAGAGGATATGACATTCTTGAACTGGCTCGTACCGGAATTACCGGACTGAGCAGAGGTTCATTGGATGTTACTATTATAGATTAAATAATCATTTGCAAATGGAGGATAAGACAATGGCAAACGCAAAGATTTATTACCAGGAAGATTGTAACCTTTCTCTTTTAGAGGGCAAAACAATCGCAGTTATCGGCTATGGCAGCCAGGGACATGCACACGCATTAAACGCAAAAGATTCCGGATGTGATGTAATCATCGGTCTTTATGAAGGAAGCAAATCCTGGGCAAAAGCAGAGGCACAGGGCTTCAAAGTATATACAGCAGCAGAGGCAGCAAAAAGAGCAGATATCATTATGATCCTGATCAATGATGAGCTTCAGGCAGATATGTATAAAAAAGACATTGAGCCGAACCTTGAGGCAGGTAATATGCTGATGTTCGCTCATGGTTTCAATATTCATTTCGGATGCATCAAACCGCCAGCAGATGTTGATGTAACAATGATCGCTCCGAAAGGACCGGGTCATACAGTAAGAAGCGAGTATCAGGCAGGCAAAGGTGTTCCGTGTCTGGTAGCTGTAGAGCAGGATGCTACAGGAAAAGCTATGGATCTTGCACTTGCTTACTCACTGGCTATCGGTGGAGCAAGAGCCGGTGTTCTTGAGACAACATTCCGTACAGAGACAGAGACAGACCTCTTTGGTGAGCAGGCAGTACTTTGCGGTGGTGTTTGTGCATTAATGCAGGCAGGTTTCGAGACTCTGGTTGAGGCCGGCTATGATCCGAGAAACGCTTACTTTGAGTGTATCCATGAGATGAAACTGATCGTAGACTTAATTTATCAGTCAGGTTTCGCTGGAATGAGATATTCTATTTCCAACACAGCTGAGTATGGTGATTATGTAACAGGACCGAAGATCGTTACAGAAGATACAAAGAAAGCAATGAAGAAAATCCTTTCCGATATTCAGGATGGTACATTTGCAAAAGAGTTCTTACTGGATATGTCTCCTGCAGGACGTCAGGTTCACTTCAAAGCTATGCGTAAATTAGCAGCAGAGCATCAGTCAGAGGCTGTTGGTGCTGAGATCCGTAAGCTTTACAGCTGGAACGGCGAAGATAAGTTAATCAATAACTAATCAGAAATACAAGACGGGGGTTGCGCATGCGCAGCCCTCTTTTTTAACTAAATGAAGGAAGTCCTCCTGCTTTGATTGCGTAAAGCAATAAGCAGGGAAGGGCTTCTTTGCTCATAAAAAGGCGCTCCCTTCATCACTATGTATCCAGGTAATTCCTCATGCAAGCATGATCATTACCTGAATCCATGTGATGAGTGAACTGTAACGCAAGTAGCGTAAGCGGATTGCGAATATCCGCTTGACTCTTGTATTCTGAAAATGTGTATGATAAAATATTGTTTAATGAGTTGATTTACTACAGTAAAGTGATAAAATATATTTTACTGTGAAACATAAGGAGGAACATACAATGGGAATGACTATGACACAGAAAATTCTTGCTGCCCATGCAGGACTTGATTCTGTAACAGCCGGTCAGTTAATCGAAGCAAAACTGGATGTTGTTATGGCAAATGATATTACAGGTCCGATGGCGCTGCCGATTTTTCGACAGATGGCAGACAAAGTATTTGATAAGGATAAAGTAGTACTCGTACCGGATCATTTTACGCCGAATAAGGATATCAAATCCGCGATCAACTCCAGATCTATTCAGGATTTTGCAAAAGAGCAGGGACTGAAATGGTATCTGGTACAAGGAAAATGTGGTGTAGAGCATGCAATTTTACCGGAGTATGGAATCGTTGTAGCCGGTGAATGTATCATCGGTGCAGATTCTCATACCTGTACATATGGTGCACTTGGTGCATTTTCCACCGGTGTAGGAACTACTGATATCGCAACAGGTATGGCAACCGGAGAACTCTGGTTCAAGGTTCCGTCCGCGATTAAATTTGTACTGACTGGAAAACCGGGTCCGTATGTCAGCGGAAAAGATGTTATTATCCACATCATCGGCAAGATCGGTGTAGATGGCGCATTATACAAATCTATGGAGTTTGTCGGCGATGGTATCGCAAACCTGACCATGGATGACCGTTTCACTATGGCAAACATGGCGATTGAAGCAGGTGCTAAAAACGGTATCTTTATCGTAGATGACCAGACCAGAGCTTACATGGACGCTCATTCGGATAAACAGTATACCGCTTATGAGCCGGATGAAGATGCACAGTATGATCAGGTCGTTGAGATTGATCTGTCTGAAGTCCGTCCAACCGTTGCATTTCCACATCTTCCGGGCAATGCAAAGACAATTGATGAAGTAGAGGCTATGGAGCCGATAAAGATCGATCAGGTAGTGATCGGATCATGTACAAACGGACGTATTTCCGATATGAGAAAGGCGGCAGCAATTTTAAAAGGACATACCGTTCATCCGGATGTACGTGTTATGGTTGTTCCTGCTACACAGGAAGTATACAAAGAATGTATCAAAGAAGGTCTTGTTGATATCTTTATCGATGCAGGCTGTGCATTTAATACACCAAGTTGCGGACCATGTATGGGCGGTCATATGGGTGTTATGGCTCCGGGTGAGAAATGTGTATCTACCACAAACCGTAACTTTGTCGGAAGAATGGGAGATGTAGAGTCCCTGATCTATCTGGCATCCCCGGAAGTGGCAGCAGCTAGTGCGATTGCAGGTTATATTGCAAATCCTGAGAAAGTAGGTGACAAATAATGAAAGCAGCAAAAGGACATGTATTTAAATATGGTGACAACGTAGATACAGACGTAATCATCCCGGCAAGATATCTGAATTCATTTGACGCTCAGGAACTGGCAACCCACGCAATGGTTGACATCGATCCGACCTTTACACAGCGTGTACAGCCGGGTGACATTATCGTGGCAAGAAAGAACTTTGGATGCGGTTCTTCCAGAGAACATGCACCGTTATGTTTAAAGACCGCAGGTGTAAGCTGCATTATTGCAGAGACATTTGCACGTATTTTTTATCGTAATTCCATCAATATCGGACTTCCGATCATTGAGTGCCCGGAAGCATCCCGTGAGATCGAGGAAGGCGATGAGGTAGAAATCGATTTCGACAGTGGTAAAATCTATGACCGTACAAAAGGAACCGAGTATCAGGGACAGGCTTTTCCACCATTTATGCAGAAAATCATTGACAGTGAAGGTCTGGTAAATTATATTAACAGCAAACGAAAATAATTGTGATCTGTCGGGTGTTTTCCAGAACAATAGCTTCTGCGTATGATCAGGAGAAAATTGTGGAAATACCGGATGAAAATTTTATGTGAGAGTAGAAAAAGCGAGACAGCAGACAGAAAGGAAGAAATTATGGCAATTTTATATGCAAATACCAGAGATGCATCAGAGAAAGTAACTGCCTCCCAGGCAATTTTAAACGGACTGGCAAAGCATGGAGGATTGTATGTGCCGACAGAGATTCCGAAACTGGACATTCCGGTAGAGGAATTGGCAAAAATGAGTTATCAGGAGACTGCATATGCAGTGATGAGCAGATTTTTAACAGATTTTACAGAGGAAGAACTGAAAAACTGTATCAATCGTGCGTATGATTCCAAATTTGACACACCGGAGATCGCACCGTTAGTAGAAGCAGACGGCGCTTATTATCTGGAATTATTCCACGGCGCAACGATTGCATTCAAAGATATGGCATTATCCATTCTTCCGCACCTGCTGATCACAGCAGCCCGCAAAAATGAGGTAAAAGAGGATATTGTTATTCTGACCGCTACTTCCGGAGATACCGGCAAAGCAGCGCTGGCAGGTTTCGCAGATGTAGAAGGAACCAAGATCATTGTATTTTATCCGAAGAACGGTGTCAGCCCGATCCAGGAAAAACAGATGGTTACCCAGAAAGGTGATAATACATTCGTTGTAGGAATCCACGGAAACTTTGATCAGGCGCAGACTGGTGTAAAACAGATGTTTTCTGATCCGGAGATGAAAGAAGAACTGCTTCAGGCAGGATACCGTTTCTCCTCCGCAAACTCCATCAATATCGGACGCTTGGTTCCACAGATCGTTTACTATGTATATGCATATGCAAAAATGTATGCAAACGGCAGAATCGCTGAGGGTGAGCCGATTAATGTAGTAGTTCCGACCGGAAACTTTGGTAATATTTTAGCAGCATATTATGCAAAAAATATGGGACTTCCGATTGCAAAACTAATCTGCGCATCCAATGAGAACAAAGTATTATACGATTTCTTCCGCACCGGAGAATACGACAAAAACCGTGAATTTATCCTGACTTCTTCACCGTCGATGGACATTCTGATCTCCAGCAACTTAGAACGTCTGATCTACCGCATTGCCGGTGAGAGCGCAGATGAGAATGCAAAACTGATGGCAGCATTATCCAAAGATGGAAAATATGTCATCACAGACGAGATGAAGGCGCAGTTAGAGAACTTCTACGGCAATTACACAACGGAGAAAGAGACAGCAGACGTAATATCTTCATTATATGAGAAGACAGGTTATGTCATTGATACACATACAGCAGTAGCAGCCGGCGTATACGGAAAATATAAAGCAGAGACAAAGGATGAGACAAAAACAGTCATCGCTTCAACTGCAAGCCCGTTCAAATTTACAAGAAGTGTTATGGATGCTATTGATGAGAAATATGATTCCATGACAGATTTTGAACTGGTAGACGAACTCTCCAGGATTGCGAACGTTAAAGTTCCGCAGGCCATCGAGGATATCCGCAGTGCGGAAGTACTTCATAAGACCGTATGCGAAGTTGCGGAAATGCCGAAGGTGGTAAAAGAGTTTCTTAAAATGGGAGAATAAGAGTAGGCATGGTTGTAGCAGCAGCGCTTAATAGAGACGGGGTTATGAGCATTGTAGATGTGATTTTGATTATTTGCGGCATTTACTGTCTGTTTACTGCAGGCAAGATGAAATGCGAACATCAGATTCCAAAATGGTTGTTTTCCGAACAGGAACTGTATCATATTCGGCAGCCAAAAGAGTTTTGTGAAGTAATGTCACCAAAGACCATTATTTTTGGTGTTTTGTGTATGCTTTTTGGTGCATGGGGACTGATTACAGAGTTTCTTATTACGAATAAATTGGCAGAAGCGATTGGAATTGGTATTTTTCTGGTTGGAATTGCATGGTACATGGCTCAGCTTAGCAAAGCAAAGAAAATATATGGATAAGAAATATATGTAGAAGTAAAAACAGACAGAAGGGTTCAGGGAATATGGAGTAATTTACATTTCCTGAATCTTTCTTTTTTTTATTGAAAAAAATTTAATGATCATTTTTCCGAAACACAGTATATATTAATTCACATCTGTAAGCAAGATGGCATTGAAAGTAAGTTCTATTATAAGTGATGCAATAATTAAAAAAACAGACTGCCTTATGATATTAATAAGTTATAGTAATTGTTGCCCGGAAACAGAAGGAAAATGCATATTTGTTGTGACAATTTCTGAAAATATCAGTAAGTATAGATTTTTTGTACAAAATGTATTATGATTGATGTATTCGTAAAAATGAGGTAAAGATATGAAGAAAGAAGAATTGTACAGATTTGTCGATCATACTGCATTAAAAGCAGTAACGACATGGAAAGAGATTCAGCAGTTATGTCAGGAAGCGCGTTTCTTCCGCATGGCTTCTGTATGCATCCCAAGCAGTTATGTAAAGCGTGCACATGAGTATTTCCCGGAATTAAACATTTGCACAGTTGTTGGTTTTCCGCTTGGCAATGCGAATACAGAGGCAAAGCTGATGGAGACACGTCAGGCATTGGCGGATGGCGCCAGCGAGATTGATATGGTGATCAACCTTGGCATGGTGAAAAACGGACAGTATCCGCAGGTAACCGAAGAAATTCGGCTGCTGAAACAGGAAGTTGGGGATAAGATTTTAAAAGTTATCATCGAAACCTGTTATCTGACCGAAGAAGAAAAAATCGAAATGTGTCATGCTGTTACTGCAGCTGGAGCGGATTTTATCAAGACATCTACTGGATTTGGAACCGGAGGAGCAACTTTGGAAGATGTTTGTCTGATGAAAGAGCATATCGGACCGAATGTAAAGATCAAAGCTGCCGGAGGTATTCGTTCAAAAGAAGATATGGAGCAATATATCGAGGCAGGATGCAGCAGGATTGGTACAAGCAGTGCAATTTCCATGCTGCAGGACGGAGAATAAGATGGATTTGTCAGAATTGATCCAGAAAGCACAGGAAGCAAAAGAAAAAGCATATGTGCCGTATTCTGGATTTCATGTTGGCGCAGCACTGCTGTGCAAAGACGGTACTATTTTTACCGGATGCAATATCGAAAATTCTGCTTACGGACCGACAAACTGTGCGGAGCGTACCGCGATTTTTAAAGCGGTTTCGGAAGGCTATCGTGAATTTCAAGTGATTGCAATCATCAGTGACAGCAAGGAGCTGACGTCACCTTGCGGTGTCTGTCGACAGGTGATGGCAGAGTTTTGTGAACCGGATTTTGAAGTGATCATGTTAAGCTGTGATGGCAAATACAAAGCAGTTACACTGGAAGAATTACTACCCTATGCGTTTTCCTTAACGGAAGAGCAATTGGCAACTGCTCCAGAACTTTCCTGAAAAAAATTTGAATTTTTTATTGTCAAGATGCACATAGTAAAGTATAATCATTTATAGCGAAAGCGATTCCTGGGGTGTGCGAGAACCCTGCTATTTTGAACCTACATTTTCTTTTATGGGAATCCTAAATTGTCGGCTGGATGCCAGGCCACCGAATATGCAGTGGAAGGCAGAAGACCGGTTGCGGAATCCCCCCTAGCGTTGCTAGGAGTCAAAATTGCAGGAACGGCACTCTGGGATTACAAAAGAGAAAGAACTGCGTTACAAAAGAAAAATCATAAACTACAAAAGAGAATCACCGGATATGATGTGAATGCATCATATCCGGTTCTTTTTTTGGCCGTAAAACCATAAGGTGTTACATCAGATATGAGATGATGTTTTTCACAGACAGGATTATTGTAAAGCGGACATAAGTATCCCCTTTTCCCACCGCTTAGTGCTCTGCGCACTTGAAGCGGGGGAATGCTTATTCTGCGTTCAAAATGATCCGATGAAAGAGAATTCTCATTTTTATAGGAAACGTGCAACAAAATGATAACAGTGGGTAAAAAGAGAGGGATTGTGACAATGATGAGGCAGCAAAAAACGGTGGTAAGTTATGGACGGGCATATGTGATGAGACAGAAGAACAGGCGCAGACGCCGCAAATATAGATGGTTGTGTCTGGGAATCGGTCTGCTTTTTGTGCTGTGTTTCTTGCTAAAACCAAATGTACAGGCGGTGGAGAATGCAGATGGATGGTCAGACCGTGTCAAATCTTCAGAACTGGCTGGATACCTTCAGGCTGCCAATCTGACACCGGAGGAAACAAGACGGCTGCTGCTCCCGGAATTGCGGGAATATGTGACAACAGAGGATGTGCAGCTGATATTAGAAAAACTGGGATTCGGGGAGTATGAAAAAGATGTTCTGGGACAGACACAGCTTGCCGCAGGAGATGTTTTAAGCCGGGCACAGTGGAATGTGGTTTATGAATTTTTACTGGAAAAGCTTCAGGTAAAGGATACGGTGTCTCAGGTTACGTTACAGTATCTTGGAAAAATATCCGGGGAAGCACGGATTATGGCAGATAATGGGAATTATGACTGTGATCTGGAAAGCTGTCAGATGGAATATGGAAAAAAATATGTGGTATATGTGCAGGGCAATCTGATCCTTGGAATTTATGCACAGGAAGAACAGAAACAGACGGAGGGAAGAAATCGTGGAAAGAGGGAAAACGGGGCAACAGAACAGGGAGCGGAAACGACGGATCAGATCACAGTTCCGGATATGATCCGGGTACTTCTGACACAGGATCAGAAGAAGGTTTTTCGGGAAGATGTCTGGATTAAATGTGATGTGGAATGGAAGCTTCGTGCCGGAGAAACGGAAGATGTGATCCCGGCTGGAGAAGTACGAAGCTGTAAAGCATGGATGGAGACACACCAGACCGATCAGGTGCTTGCGGAAATTTCCGGAGACAACAGATTGAAATTATGCGATGCGGACGGAAACGAAAAAGGAAGCTATGCGGGAAATCTGCATGTGTATCGTGGAGATTCCGGATTATGGCTGGTCAATGAATTGGGAATGGAGGCATATCTGTGTGGTGTAGTTCCCGGGGAAATGCCATCTTTCTTTGCACCGGAGGCATTGAAGGCACAGGCAGTCTGTGCCAGAACGTATGTTGCCATACAGGCGCTTGGAACCACATATGAAACTTATCATGCAGATGTGGATGACACGACCGCATGTCAGGTGTATCTGCCTGCCAATGAAAATCAGGCGGCGACAGATGCAGTAAATGCAACAGCAGGTGAGGTTTTAAGCTATGAAGGACGGCTGGCATCGGTTTATTATTTTTCAACTTCCTGTGGTTATACCACCGGTCTGGAAGTATGGCAGCAGGAACCGTTGGATTATCTTGGAAAAGTAAGCCTGCTGCTTTCCGGGGAACAACCGGTTTCTATGAATGATTTTTTGAAAGACTGGTCGGTGCAGGCATATGACAGCGAAAGCAGATTTTTCCGGTGGAAAGGGGAACTTCAGGTGTCTGAACACAGGGATCAGCTGATGAAAAAAATTGAAGAAGCTTTAAATCGGCAGGATGGGAAGCTGATAGCTGTGTCCCGGAACGGACAGCATGTGGCGACTGTATCTGATTTTGGCAATTGTACCGGAATTAAGATTTGCGGCAGGTCAGATGCCGGTGCAGTAACGGATCTGGCAGTGATTTTTGAAAATGGGGAGGTACATGTATACAATGAAAATCTCATTCGCAATCTGATTTGGCAGATCTGCGTGTCTTTGTCGGATAAAAACGGAGAGAATGCCAATACTATTACCATGCTGCCAAGTGCGTTTTTTACATTGCAAGAACAGGAAAATGGCAGATATGAGATTATTGGCGGCGGACTGGGACACGGGATCGGTATGAGCCAGTACGGCGCAGACGGCATGGCACGGACAGGCAAAACGGCAGCTGAGATCTTGCAATGTTTTTTCCCGGGGACAGAACTTTTTGGGGAAAAATAGCAGGGCAGAAAGAAAGGAAAAATGCAAAGGGAGTATGGCAAAAAGAAGAAAAAACTTGCTGAAATGGATAAAATCTGGTAATCTATCGAGTTGTAAACATATGAGAACGGTGCACTTTATGCATCAAAGGGGAGAAAATATGGACTATAGGCATTTGATACGGTTCTTTTTGGCGAAATTGAAAAAAGATAATATTGGAGCTTATGCGGCACAGGCAGCGCTGTTTATCATTATGTCAGCAATCCCATTTTTACTGGTATTTTTGTCACTGCTGCGGTTTACCCCAGTGAGTGAGAGTACCGTTCTGTCCGTGATCCAGATGGTGCTTCCGGGACAGATCAAGATCACACCGATGTTGATCAATATCGTGGATGAAGTGTATACAAATTCAGCGAAAGTGCTGCCAGTCGCGGTGATTTTTGCAATTTATTCTGCAGCAAAATCTATCCAGAGTCTTCGTTATGGATTGAATATTGTATACGATACTGATGAGACACGAAACTGGTTTGTACTGCGTTTCCGTGCAATGATCGAGACATTCGTATTGATTCTGGTCATTATTTTACTGATGGTATTTCTGGTATTTGGTCAGAAGATTCAGAACATGCTGGTGCAATATGCGCCGATTTTGTCCATCGTGACACATATTGTATTAAAATTGCGTATGTTGATTTTGTTTTTTGTGCTGATCGTATTTTTTATGTTTATTTATAAAGTGCTGCCAAACCGTACGGCTACTTATAGAAGTCAGTTGATCGGAGCGGTGGGATGTTCTGCTGCATGGTATGTATTTTCCTTTGGACTGTCCATTTATGTGAATTATTTTAATGGATTTTCTTTGTATGGCAGTCTGACAACGATTTTGTTGTTGATGTTCTGGCTTTACATCAGCATGTATATTTTTCTGGTGTGCGCGGAAGTTAACAACCTGTTTGAAATTTTGCTGGTGGAGATTCAGGAAGCGCGTCGCAGAAAAAAAGAGCGGCAGCAGGACAAAAATACTTGATGTTTTAAATAAGCTATGCTAGAATTAATGCTAGTTTTGATTCGAATATATGGATTTGCAGAGATGTGAAAAAAATATATCATATATTAAATGATGCGTCTCTTGCATCAAGAGTGTGAAGAATATTTTTGAATACTATGTTTGGATCGGTCCTGAGTCATAATCAGGAACATATATTTTTAAAAGCTGAGAAGATGTCAGTAGGCAGATGATCGGATTACAGAGAGAGTGTACGTTGGCTGAGAATACACTTAAGGAAAGACATCTGGTGAAATTCCCATTGGAGCTGCTGTTTTGAACAATGAAACGATAAGTAGGAACAGACGGGTCATGCACGTTACGCATCAGAGTGTCCGATGCATGTCGGGAAGCCGGGTGGTAACGCGGAAATTTTTCGTCCCTTTTTTATGAAGGGACGTTTTTTATTTGCAGAAAATGATACTGGATTTCCTGTGAAAAGCACTTTGTGCAAAGGCGCACTTATATAAAACGAAATTATTTATATTAAAGAAGGAGATTAAAGATGAAAGACAAGTTAAAGCAGATCAGAGAAAAAGCACTTGCTTCTATCGAAAGTTCTGAGGGATTAAACGGATTAAATGATGTCCGTGTCGCTTTCCTTGGGAAAAAAGGTGAACTTACTGCTGTATTAAAAGGAATGAAAGATGTCAGCCCGGAGGAGCGTCCGCTGGTTGGTCAGATGGTAAATGAGACAAGAGCAGCCATCGAGCAGAAATTGGAAGAAACTAAAAAGAAAATGGAAGCTCTGGAGTTGGAGCATAAACTGAAAAAAGAAGTCATCGACGTAACACTTCCGGCAAAGAAAAACCGCGTGGGTCATGGTCATCCAAATACCATCGCCCTGGAAGAAGTAGAACGTATCTTTGTTGGTATGGGATATGAAGTCGTAGAAGGACCGGAAGTAGAGTATGATTACTATAACTTTGAAGCTCTGAATATTCCGGCAAACCATCCGGCAAAAGATGAGCAGGATACTTTCTATATCAATGACAAGATCGTACTTCGTACTCAGACTTCTCCGGTACAGGTTCGTGTTATGGAAAAAGGCAAATTGCCGATCCGTATGATCGCACCGGGACGTGTATTCCGTGCCGATGAAGTAGATGCAACCCATTCTCCGTCCTTCCATCAGATCGAAGGTCTGGTCATTGACAAAGGTGTTACATTTGCAGATCTGAAAGGAACTTTACAGGAGTTTGCAAAAGAGCTGTTCGGACCGGAGACAAAAGTAAAATTCCGTCCGCATCATTTCCCGTTCACAGAGCCGAGCGCAGAGGTTGACGTAACCTGCTTCAAATGCGGTGGAAAAGGATGTCGTTTCTGTAAAGGTGAGGGTTGGATTGAGATTCTTGGCTGTGGAATGGTTCACCCGCATGTACTTGAGATGAGCGGCATTGATCCAAAGGAATATTCAGGATTCGCATTTGGTGTAGGTCTGGAGCGTATTGCACTGTTAAAATACGAAATCGACGACATGCGTCTGCTTTACGAGAATGACGACAGATTTTTGAAACAGTTTTAGCGTTAGCTTTGAGAAGTGCAGATAGGCAGTGATTCATCCACCCTTATGCAAGCACAGGTGGACTCAGACCTTTTGACACTGTAATCTAAAAAATTAATATAGGAGAAAGAAACATGACAACTTCATTATCTTGGATAAAAGCATATGTTCCGGAATTAGAAGTAGAGCCGCAGGAATACATGGATGCGATGACACTTTCCGGTTCAAAAGTAGAAGGATATAAAAAATTAGATGAGGATCTGGAAAAAATCGTCATCGGTCAGGTATTAAAAGTAGAGAAACACCCGGATGCAGACAAACTGGTGATCTGCCAGGTAGATATTGGTGGAGAGACCACACAGATTGTAACCGGTGCACCAAACGTATTTGAAGGCGCAAAAGTTCCGGTTGTATTAGATGGCGGACGTGTTGCCGGCGGCCATGACGGAAAAGTCGTAGAAGGCGGCATCAAAATCAAAAAAGGTAAATTAAGAGGCGTAGAGTCCAACGGTATGATGTGCTCCATCGAAGAACTTGGCTCTACGACCGATATGTATCCGGATGCAGCTGAGGACGGACTTTACATTTTACCGGAAGATGCTCCGGTTGGTGAGAGTGCAGTCTCTTACCTTGGATTAGATGACGTAGTCGTGGAGTATGAGATTACATCCAACCGTGTAGACTGTTTTTCCATCCTTGGTATTGCCCGCGAGGCAGCAGCTACTTTTGGAAAAGAGTTTGTTCCGCCGGTAGTAACAGAGACTGGAAATGCAGAGGACGTAAACGACTACATTAAAGTATCTGTAGAAGATGCAGATCTTTGCCCGCGTTATACTGCCCGTGTGGTAAAAAATATTAAACTTGCACCATCACCGAAGTGGATGCAGCACAGACTGGCTTCCCATGGTATCCGTCCGATCAACAACATCGTAGATATCACAAATTATGTGATGGAAGAGTTTGGTCAGCCGATGCATGCTTATGATCTGGATACTATCGCAGGTCATGAAATCCGTGTTCGCCGTGCAGCAAAAGGTGAGAAATTCGTGACATTAGATGGTCAGGAGCGTACGTTAGATGACAGCATCCTGATGATCTGTGACGGAGAGAAAGCAGTCGGACTTGCAGGTATCATGGGTGGCGAAAATTCCATGATTACAGACAATGTGCAGACCATGCTTTTCGAGGCAGCCTGCTTTGATGGAACAAACATCCGTCTGTCCAGCAAAAAAGTAGGTCTTCGTACAGACGCTTCTTCCAAATTTGAAAAAGGTCTGGATCCGAACAATGCGATCGAGGCTATGAACCGTGCCTGCCAGCTCATTGAAGAACTTGGTGCAGGTGAAGTTGTTGGCGGTGTCGTTGATGTTTACAAGAAAGAAATGACAGGCAGAAGAATCACATTTGATCCGGATTGGATCAACGGTCTGCTTGGAACCGATATTTCCGCTGAGACAATGATCGGATATTTCAAAAAAATCGACCTTGGATTTGATGAGGAGACACAGGAAGTCATCGTTCCATCCTGGAGACAGGATCTGCTTCGTGACGCAGATATCGCAGAGGAAGTAGCACGTTTCTACGGATATGACAATATCCCGACCACACTTCCATCCGGAGAATCCACAACAGGTAAACTTTCCTTTAAACTTCGTGTAGAGGAAGTGGCAAGAGAAGTTGCCCAGTTCTGCGGATTTTCACAGGGAATGACATACTCCTTTGAGAGTCCGAAGGTATTTGATAAATTATTACTTCCGGCAGACAGTCAGCTGCGTAATACCGTAACTATTTCCAATCCGCTTGGAGAGGACTTCAGTATTATGCGTACAGTTTCTTTAAATGGAATGCTGACATCTCTTTCTACCAACTTCAATCGTAGAAACAAAGATGTTCGACTGTATGAATTAGGAAATATTTATCTGCCAAAACAGGAGCCTGTTACAGAACTTCCGGAAGAGCGCATGCAGTTTACACTGGGATTCTACGGTGATGGCGATTTCTATACCATGAAAGGTGTTATTGAGGAGTTTCTGTATAAAGTAGGTATGAATCTGAAACCGGAGTATGATCCAGAGTCGGAACTGTCCTTCTTACATCCTGGACGTCAGGCAAATGTTATTTATGATGGTCAGGTAATCGGCTACCTCGGTGAGGTTCATCCGACTGTTGCAGCAAATTACTCCATTAAAGATCGCGTATACGTTGCTGTCATTGATATGCCGGAAATCGTTTCCCGTGCAACTTTTGACCGCAAATACGAAGGCATTGCAAAATATCCGGCTGTAAGCCGCGACCTCAGTATGGTTGTTCCGAAACATGTACTTGCAGGCGATATTGAGAAGGTATTTGACGAGAGAGGCGGCAAGATTCTTGAGTCTTATGAATTATTTGATATTTATGAGGGCGCACAGATTAAAGCAGGATTCAAATCTCTGGCTTATAAACTGACCTTCCGTGCAAAAGACCGTACGTTAGAGGAAGCAGATATCACTGCTGCCATGAAGAAGATAATGAACGGTCTGGAGCGTCTTGGTATCGAGTTGCGTCAGTAGAAAGTTGGTGTCTGTATTGAACGAAAACGAAATGAAGGTAACAGATTATTATTTTGATCTGCCACAGGAGCAGATTGCGCAGGACCCGCTGGAGGATCGTTCATCCTCCAGACTTCTGGTCCTGGATAAAGAGACTGGCGAGTATTCTCATCATATATTCCGGGAAATCACAGAATTCCTGAAACCAGGTGACTGCCTTGTCTTAAACAATACAAAAGTAATTCCGGCCCGTCTGTTTGGTGAAAAAGAGGGGACTCAGGCAAAAATTGAAATTCTGTTGCTAAAACGCAAGGAAAATGATGTCTGGGAAACGCTGGTAAAACCGGGTAAAAAGGCAAAAGTCGGCACAAAGATTATTTTTGGTGGTGGACTTTTAGTCGGTGAAGTGATTGATATCGTGGAAGATGGCAACCGTCTGATCAAATTTACTTATGAAGGAATTTTTGAAGAAATTCTGGATCAGTTAGGTCAGATGCCGTTACCGCCATATATCACACATCAGTTAAAGGACAAGAACCGTTATCAGACTGTTTATGCAAAATATGACGGTTCTGCAGCAGCTCCGACTGCAGGGCTGCATTTTACACCGGAACTGCTTCAGCAGGTAAAGGATATGGGCGTTGATATTGCAGAGGTAACACTGCATGTCGGACTTGGTACGTTCCGTCCGGTAAAAGTGGACAATATCCTGGAACACCATATGCATTCAGAATTCTATATGGTAACACAGGAAGCCGCTGACAAGATCAACAATGCGAAGAAAAACGGTCATCGTGTGATCTGCGTCGGAACTACAAGCTGCCGTACCATTGAGTCCGCAGCGGACGAAAACGGTATGCTGAGAGAAAGCAGCGGATGGACAGAGATTTTCATCTATCCAGGTTATCAATTCAAAGTGCTGGATTGTCTGATCACAAACTTCCATCTGCCGGAGTCAACGTTGCTGATGCTGGTTTCTGCACTTGCAGGAAGAGAACATGTGCTGGCGGCTTATGAGGAAGCTGTGAAGGAAGGATACAGATTTTTCTCCTTCGGGGATGCGATGTTTATTCAGTAGAAATAATTTCTAAGAAAATATAGTGGGATAAATAGTACCTGTGACAGCGTGTGGGCTGTCGCGGGTGCTATTTTTGCGAGTGCTGATTTTTTCGATATAGAAGAAAGAGCATGAATAATAGAATTACTGGAAAAATAAGCCCGCATCTCATGCCGCTCCTAATATTATTCCCGGCGTTCTGGGTGATACGGCCAACAATTCCAGGCCCGATACTGCCGCCTAAATCTCCTGCCATGGCAAGGAGAGAGAACATAGCTGTCCCCCCTTTTGGAAACGTTTTTGAGGAAATACTGATCGTTCCCGGCCACATAATTCCAACTGAAAATCCACATACTATACAACCGATAAGTCCGATAATCGAATTAGATGACAAGGCAGAAAGAAGATAGCAGATAACACATAATATGCCGGAACCACCCATAAACTTCATTAAATCCAGCTGTTTTCCATATTTCCCAAAAATTATGCGGCTGATGCCCATGGTGACTGCAAACATACATGGACCTGCTAAATCTCCCAGTGCTTTTGACAATCCCAGTGCAGATTCGGCATAAGCAGATGCCCATTGAGCCATTGCAAGTTCAGAAGCTCCAGAACATACCATCAGACATATCACAACCCAGAAAAAAGGTTTGGCAAATAGACTTTTAATTCCCATCCCAGTGCCATTATCAACCAGATGCTCAATCGGACAGGTCATGAAATTATAAGTGTTAACAGCAGGAATCAGTGCCCATATCACGGCAAGCCATTTCCAGCTGTTTATGCCGAATATCAGAAAAAACAAGCTGGAAATCAAAATTGTTCCAACAGCTCCCCAACAGTAAAAGGAATGGAGCAGGCTCATCGTTGCTTCTTTGTTTTCAAATGGACAGGCTTCAATAATAGGGCTGCAAAGTACTTCGATTAAACCACTTCCGATAGCATAAACAACGACACTGCATATAATTCCAATGAAAGGATCAGGTAAAAGATCAGGTAAAAATGCCAGTCCAACCAGACCAAGTGAAGCAAATATTTCTGATGCAACAACGCAAATACGATATCCGATATAATCTACAAATTTGGCACAGAACAGATCAACCAGAAGCTGTGTGAAAAAGAAGAAAGTGGATATCAAAGCAATATTACCGAGAGAAATATGATAGTCATTGTGAAATTTCAAAAAAAGAAGCGGTGCAAAGTTTGCCGCAATAGCCTGCGTGATAAAGCCCATATAACAGGCAATTTTTGTCTTATGATAGTCAGTTTTCTTTACAACATTCACTTTCTATTTCCCACTCCGAATATTTTTAACAGTTCCTTCTTCACATTCGTCAATGCTGCCACAAAAAAAGTCTGTTTTGGGTGGTGCGGTTATTTCAATTCTGTCTCCTTCAATGCTGATCTCACTTTCATTCATCCATTTAAAAATCATACGAATACCTCTTTTCCTTTTTTTGTTTGATTATATAGCAAACAATAAACATATGCATTGAATTAAATCACCAGAATACTGTATAATATCGTAAAAGGAAAGAATGTGATATGGAGATGGATTATAATAAAATACTTACAGACGAGGACTTTATGGAAATCAAACAGCATGGAACCAGTGATTATCCATTTCAGTATTATTATGATGATCTGGGGTTATTTGATTTTCATTGTATTGAATGGCACTGGCACAGAGAATTTGAGTTTTTATATGTTGAGTCTGGACAAATTATATGTGGAATAGGTGAAAAACAGATTATATTGTCAGAAGGAGATGCAATTTTTATCAATTCTAAAATATTGCATCGGTTTTATGCATCATCAGGTGGTGTCATTCCTAATTTTGTATGTATGCCTGAATTTATTGCACCAGAGAATAGTTTGGTTTATAAAAAATATATTTTACCAATCATTTCATCGAATATGTCTTTTCAGTGTTTTCAGATTGCTGAACCATGGCAGGCAAGGATTATACAAATCATGATAAAAATAATGAAAACACAGGAGAATGAGAAAATAAGGGAGCTTTCTACGTTGTCCTTGTTGCAGGATTTATGGCTGATTTTTTACGAAAATGTAAAGTTATTGGATAAAGAAAAAATGCAAACAGTTGACGAGACTGCACAGAAAAGAGTTCAGTTGATGATGCAATATATACATGAAAACTATAATCATGAGCTGTCACTGGATGAAATAGCTTCATATATCGGAATCAGCAAAAGTACTGCGCTTAATTTGTTTCAACGATTTTTACATATTACACCGGTCAGTTATTTGATAGGATATAGACTGCAGGCAGCTTCCTGGCTATTGAAAAATACGAATAAAAAAGTAAAAACCATTGCCTATGAAAGTGGATTCCGTAATGTCGATTACTTTTGCAGATTGTTTAAAAAACGTTATCATTTAACACCATCAGAATATCGTTGCGCATGTTAAAACGGTATATCTGTAAGTGACCGTTAGATGAGTCAACCACAATATACCAGTTTGTTATAAAAAAAGGAGTACATATGCAATTATTAATTCAACAACGTGTATTTTCCTGGTCGGATACATATGATATTTACGATGAACAGGGAAATCAGAAGTATTTTGTAAAAAATGAACTTATCTCATTAGGACACCGCCTCCATGTATATGATGCGGCGCACAATGAAATCGGATTTATCAAACAGAAATTATTCTGTTTACTTCCAACTTTTGAAATCGAATGGAATGGACAGTTGATGGGGCACATAGAGCAGCGTTTTGCTTTGTTCCGCCCAAAATATGATGTGGATTTCATGGGATGGCGTGCAGAAGGTGATTTCATGGGCTGGGATTATGATGTGTATGAAGCGTGCAGCGCAGTTGTTCATGTACATAAAAAGATTCTGAGTTGGGGCGACACCTACGCCATCGAGTTTGATGATCCGAAGCATGAAATTCCGGCATTGTTACTGGTACTGGCCATTGATGCGGCAAATTGTTCACAGAATAATTCTTAAATGTCCATTTTACAAAGGCTGAGAGAAATAGAACAAAAAGAAGAAAGAGAATTAGCAAAAATATGGGAAAAACATTAGTCATTGCCGAAAAACCTTCCGTTGGGCGGGATATCGGCAGAGTTTTAAAGTGTGGAAAGAAAATTGACGGAGCTTTGGAAGGCAGTCAGTATATCGTAACTTGGGGATTAGGCCACTTGGTTACATTGGCAGATCCGGAGCATTACGATAAAAAATACAAAGACTGGAAAATGGAAGATCTTCCGATGCTTCCGGAGAAAATGGATATTGAGGTCATCAAGCAGACTGGGAAGCAATATCAGGCAGTAAAACGACAGATTTACCGTAAGGATGTATCGGATATCGTCATTGCAACTGATGCCGGACGAGAGGGGGAGCTGGTTGCCCGCTGGATTCTGAAGAAAGCAGACAATCACAAGCCGTGTAAGCGTCTGTGGATTTCTTCTGTGACAGACAAAGCAATCCGCCAGGGATTTGAGCATCTGAAAAATGCAAAAGAATATGATAATCTGTATCATGCGGCTGTCTGCCGTGCAGAGGCAGACTGGCTGGTGGGATTAAATGCGACCAGAGCATTGACCTGCAAATACAATGCGCAGTTGTCCTGCGGCCGTGTGCAGACACCGACCCTAGCCATGATTGCAAAGCGGGAAGAAGAAATTCGGAAATTTGTTCCAAAATCATACTATGGGCTGCAATTGCAGGCAGAGGGTGTGGTATTTACCTGGAAAGATGAAAAAAGCGGCAGTTATCGTAGTTTTCAGAAGGAACGGATAGAGAATATCCAGAAGAAACTGTCTGGAAAGAAACTTCAGATCATAAAAGCGGATACAAAAGTGAAAAAGCAGGGCGCACCACAATTATACGATCTGACACAGCTGCAACGGGAAGCGAATCAGAAATTTGGCTTTTCGGCAAAAGAAACACTGAATATCATGCAGCGGTTGTATGAGAACCATAAAGTGCTGACTTATCCGCGAACGGATTCCCGTTATCTGACAGCGGATGTGATGGGAACGATCAAAGAACGTCTGCAGGCAATCAATGCAGGGGTTTACCGGGAGTTTGCAGCTCCGCTGATCCGACGGGAACTGCCGAAGAAACCGGCATTTGTCAATGATTCGAAAGTCAGTGACCACCATGCCATCATTCCGACGGAGCAGGCACCAAATTATATCCATATGAGTAATGAGGAACGAAAAATCTACGATATGGTAGTGCGCAGATTTCTGGCAGTTATGTATCCGGCGTATGAATACGAAGAATCTGTATTGACCGGAGAAGTGGCAGGGGAACATTTTTATGCCAGAGGAACCCGTCCGCTGCATATGGGATGGAAAGCGGTTTATGAAAATCAGTCCGAAGATGAGGAAGAGGAGGAGTTAAAACACCAGAATCTTCCTGTGATGCAAAAAGGGCAGGAATTTTCCATTTCCAATATCCGCCTGACAGAGGGGAAGACAAAGCCACCGGCACGATTTACCGAAGGCACTCTGATCGCTGCAATGGAAAATCCGGTACGTTATATGGAAAGTGGCAACAAAGAAATGGCAAAGACGCTGGGAGAAACCGGTGGACTTGGAACAGTTGCTACCAGGGCAGATATTATTGAAAAATTGTTTTCCAGTTTTTTATTAGAGAAAAAGGGTGAAGATATCTATACGACAGCGAAGGCACGTCAGCTTCTGGAACTGGTTCCGGAAGATCTGCGCAAGCCGGAACTGACAGCACAGTGGGAAATGAAGCTCTCAAAGATTGCAGAAGGAAAACTTTCAGACCAGAAGTTTATGACTGAGATTCGGACTTATTCAACGGATCTGGTAAAAGAGATCAAGACAGCAGAAGGAACTTTCCGACATGATAATATGACAAACAAACTTTGTCCGAATTGCGGGAAACGTCTGCTTGCTGTAAATGGCAAAAACAGTCGGATGCTTGTATGCCAGGATCGGGAATGTGGATACCGCCAGACGATTGCGAAGACTACGAACGCCCGCTGTCCGCAGTGTCATAAACGAATGGAACTGATTGGAAGCGGTGAGAATGCTTCTTTTGTATGCAAGTGCGGATACAAGGAACGTCTGAGTAAATTCCAGGAGCGCAGGAAGAAAGAGGGCGCAGGAGTTTCCAAGCGAGATGTACAGAATTATCTGAAGAGACAGCAGAAAGAGGCAAAGCAGGAGACTGGCAGTAATGCAATGCTGGACGCATTGAAAAACATTAAATTGTAAACAAATAAAAATATTCAACCAGAGCGGGAAGGTTCTGATTGAATATTTTTTATTTGTCGAAAAAAATCGAGTTAAAATCTATGAGAGAATCATCCGGTCATTAGAAAATTCCTCTCCGCTGGCTGTCTCAAATTTTTCCATCAGATCAGAAACCTGAAGAGCGGATTTTTCTTCACCTCTGACATCATAGATAATCTGTCCTTCATGCATCATGACAAGCCGGTTACCATAATGAATGGCATCACGCATATTGTGGGTGATCATAATGGTGGTCAGATTATTTTCTGCAACAATTGTTTCAGTTAATTTTAGAACTTTGGCTGCTGTTTTCGGGTCAAGGGCAGCAGTATGTTCGTCTAATAATAATACTTTCGGATTCTGAAGCGTTGCCATCAGCAAAGTGATTGCCTGTCGTTGACCGCCGGAAAGAAGGCCTACTTTTGAGGACATGCGTTTTTCTAATCCCAGGTCAAATTGTGCGAGTTTTTCCTGATATATCTTTTTTTCCTGAGCGGTGATTCCCCAACGAAGTGTTCTTTTTTTGCCGCGGCGGCTAGCCATGGCAAGATTTTCCTGAATTTCCATATCCGCAGCTGTACCCATCATCGGATCCTGAAATACACGTCCAAGATAAGTGGCACGCTTGTAATCTGGCTGTCTGGTTACGTCAACGCCGTCAATAATGATTTGCCCCTTATCTACCGGGTAAACACCGGCAATCATATTCAACATGGTTGATTTTCCGGCACCATTGCCACCAATGACAGTGACAAAATCACCAGTTTGCAATGTAAGATTGAGGTTGTTTAATGCAACTTTTTCGTTGATTGTACCTTTGTTGAAGGTTTTATGTACATTTTGAATATTCAGCATTATTTTGCACCTCCTGCTTTACGGAAAGATGATTTTCGTTTTCCGCGAACGTAAGGAACAGCAAGGAAAACTGCAACTACGATTGCTGAGAAAAGTTTCATATCTTCGGATGGAAGACCGAGCCAGAGTACAAAAGTGATAACTACATAATAGATAACAGCTCCGAGAATTACAAAGGCCATTCTTCCGATAAAGTTTAATTTTTTTCCGAATAATGATTCTGCCAGAACCATACCAATAATAACAGCAGCAAGCCCAATAACGATAGCACCACGTCCCATGTTAACGTCAGCATTTCCCTGATATTGTGCATATAATCCACCGCAGAGTCCTACAAGACCATTGGAAATAATAAGGGCAGCAAGTTTTGCCTTGTTGGTATTGACACCCTGCGCACGGGACATATTTGGATTGCATCCTGTGGAACGGATCGTAAAACCAAGTTCTGTACCGAAAAACCAGTATAATACCGCAATGATAATAACTAAGAAGATGGCAATCGTTGCGATCGTTTTTGGAATGTAACGTAAAGATACAACCAGAGGGTACTGGTCGACGCTGACAGCGACATTCGAACATCCCATAATATTCAGATTGATGGAATATAAAGCAATTTGTGATAAAATTCCGGCAAGGATATCAGGAATACCAAGAGTGGTATGCAAGAAGCCGGTTACCAGACCTGCAAGCATTCCGGACAGGCAGGAAATAATCAGTGCCAGTGGAGTCGGAATCCCGCTGGTAATACACATAACGGCAACAGCGCCACCGGTGGCCAGCGTACCGTCTACTGTCAAATCTGCAAAATTTAAGATTTTGTATGTAATGTAAACTCCGAGAGCCATAATACCCCAGATCATACCCTGGGCAAATGCTCCTGGAAGAGTTTTTAATAAAGCTAAGGCGCTTAATGAGAGTACCATATTTCTCACTCCTGTTTCATGTTTTTTTGTGACTTTTTATAAAATCATAATTCAGGAATGCTGTTAACATTCCTGAATCGAGAGCAAATTAAACAACGTAAATGCTTTATTCTTCTGGAAGAGGTTCATATCCTTCCGGAACAGTAATGCCAAGTGCTTCACAGTTTGTTTTATTATACATTTTTGTTGTTTTTGGAGCTGTTTTAATCTCCATTGTTTTGATATCTGCACCATTAACCAGAATTTCGTAGGCCATTTCACCAGTTTCATAACCAAGGTCATAGTAATTGATAGATAAGGTAGCAATACCGCCGTCACAGAGTCCCTGTTCACCTGCAATCATCGGAACTTTTGCCGGAATTGCTATATTCTTAATAACGTCTACGGATGCGGCCATAGTGTTGTCAGTTGGAACATATAAAGCGTCACATTCAGAGCATGCGTTTGTTGTAGCTGACTGAATCTCATTGGAATCTGCAGCAGTATATTCTTTGTAAGCAATGCCTTCTTTATCAAGATATTTTTCAATCTGAACTGCCTGATATTTGGAATTTGGCTCAGCAGAACAGTATAGAATGCCGACCTGGGTGACATCTGGAACTAAGTCTTTAATCATAGCAGCCTGCTGATCTAACGGAGCAATATCAGATGTACCGGAAATGTTTTTACCGGTAGAGCCAGTAAAATCTTTCATACCGAGAGCGGTCGCATAATCAGTGATAGAAGTTCCGAGAATTGGAATCTGGTCTGTAGCGGAGGAGGCTGCCTGAAGTGCACCTGTAGCATTTGCAAGAATTAAATCTACATCATTGGATACAAATTTGTTGCAGATTGTACCACAGTTAGTAGCTTCACCCTGTGCATTTTGTTCATCAAAAATTACTTTGTCACCAAGTTTTTCAGTTAGTGCATCTTTGAATCCTTTGGTAGCTGCATCCAGTGCCTCATGTTCCAGTAACTGGCAGATTCCAATCCGATACGTGTCAGTATCCTTTTCCGCAGATGCACTTGCAGTTGATTTTGCATTGTCAGATTTGCCTGAGCTCCCACATGCTGTCATACTAACAGCTAATGCGGAAACTAATAACAGTGATACAAATTTCTTTTTCATGATTTAATTCCCCTTTATTCATTATAATTTAGTGGTTTAAACTTTTACACTTTTATGCGTAAAAGTGCTAACGAGATAAATTATAAGTATAAAACAGACATTTGTCAACAATGAATGCACAGAATTTGCAAATTACGAATGTCCGCTTTACCTGTATCTGTTTTTGCTCTGCTTTGTGTTTTTTGTGTACCTGAATTTCATTGTCAGATACGATGCATTAAATTGTTTCATCTATAAAATGAAAAAAAATCACTTTATCTCTTTACAATCAAAAAACACACCGATATAATGTTAAATGCTGATAAAAACCAGCACATCAGAAATTGTAGTTACGAAAAGAGGAGAGAGATAGATCATGAAAAATGGAATTGAGATCAGATGGCATGGCCGTGGCGGTCAGGGTGCCAAGACTGCAGCACTGCTTCTGGCAGATGTAGCTTTTAAAACCGGAAAACATGTACAGGGTTTCCCAGAGTACGGTCCGGAGCGTATGGGCGCACCGATCACTGCTTATAACAGAATTAGTTCAGATGTGATTCGTGTACATTCCAATATTTATGATCCGGATTATGTTGCAGTTGTTGATGAGACATTATTACATACCGTTGATGTAACAGCCGGATTGAAAAAAGAAGGTGCCATCATCGTAAATACAGCAAAATCAAAAGAAGAAATCATGCCGCAATTAAACGGTTATGAGGGACGTGTAGTTACTATTGATGCCAGAACAATTTCTGAGGAGGCACTTGGAAAGTATTTTCCGAACTCTCCAATGCTGGCAGCTGTTGTTGCAACTACAGGTGTTATGTCGAAAGAAACATTTTTACAAGAGATGCGTGCTTCTTACAAACATAAATTTGCAAAGAAACCGGAAGTTATCGATGGAAATATGAAAGCATTGGAAATGGCTTTTGCAGCTGTAGAGGAAGCATAGAGGAGATAGAAGATGAGAACAGATATCAATAAAATCAATGAACATACTCCGCATACAGGGCTGACGGAAGGAATGCAGGTATTTGCTGCAGGAACTTCCAAATATTTTAAGACAGGTGAGTGGAGAAATAATACACCGGTTTATTTAGAGGATAACTGCAAACAGTGTCTGCTGTGTGCACCGGTCTGTCCGGACAGTTCCATTCCGGTTAAAGACCAGAAGAGAGGCGCATTTGACTTAGATCACTGCAAAGGATGCGGTATCTGTGCAAAGGTATGTCCGTTTGGAGCAATCAAAATGAAGGAGGGCGTAGAATAATGGGAATCAAAGAACGTATGTCAGGTAACGAAGCTGTTGCCTACGCAATCAAACAGGTAAATCCAGATGTTATGCCGGCATTTCCGATTACGCCGTCCACAGAGATTCCGCAGATGGTATCCACATATATTGCAAATGGCGAGATTGATACAGAGTTTATTCCGGTCGAGAGTGAGCATTCTGCAATGAGTGCCAGCATTGGAGCAGAGGCTGCTGGTGCAAGGACACTGACTGCAACTTCATCTGCAGGTTTGGCTCTGATGTGGGAGGAACTGCTGCTTGCAGCTTCCAACCGTATGCCGATCGCTCTGACACTGGTAAACCGTACCCTTTCCGGCCCAATCAACATCAACTGTGATCATACCGATGGTATGGGAGCCCGCGATACCGGATGGATCCAGATTTATGCAGAAAATAATCAGGAAGTATATGATAATTTTATTCAGGCATACCGCATTGCCGAACATAAAGATGTCCGCCTGCCAATCATGATTTGTCAGGATGGTTTTATTACCAGTCACGCCGTAGAGAATATTGAATTATTAGAGGATGCACCGGTCAAAGAGTTCGTTGGTGAATATCATCCGGAGGAGTATTTGTTAAATCCGGGGAAACCGGTTTCTGTTGGACCGTATGCAGTATCTAATTTTGTAATGGAAAGTAGAAAAAATCAGCTGATTGCGCTGGAGAATGCAAAACAGGTTATCTTAGATGTAGCCAAAGAGTTTGCAGGAATTTCCGGCAGAGAGTACGGTCTTTTTGAAGAATATAAGACAGAAGATGCAGACTATGTGATGGTTATTATTGGTTCCGCAGCAGGAACAGCAAAAGAGGCTGTAGACGAGTTGCGCGAGGAAGGAAAGAAAGTCGGAGTTCTGAAATTGCGTGTGTTCCGCCCGTTCCCGGCTGAAGAAATCGTAGAGGCAATCAAAAACTGCAAGGCTGTAGCTATCATGGATCGTTGCGAGAGTTACAACGGAAACGGTGGACCGCTTGGTTCTGAGATTACAGCAGGTCTGTACCGCACAAGAACTTATATGGAAGCAATTAATTATATCTACGGACTTGGTGGACGTGATTTTACTGTTGAAGAAGCAAAAGATGTATTTGCAGAACTGGAAGATGTAGTAGAAAATGGTAAACCGGTAACACAGTATCAGTATATCGGTCTGAGAAAGTAGGAGGCAGAGTGATGAGCGAATATAAATTTAAAGAAGTTATGAGCAAACCGGAACGTCTGGCTCCGGGACACAGAATGTGTGCGGGATGTGGCGCAACTATCGCAGTTCGTGCTGTATTGCGCGCACTTCATGAGGGAGACCAGGCAGTTATCGGTAACGCAACCGGATGTCTGGAGGTTTCTTCCTTTATGTATCCATATACTGCGTGGGAGGATAGTTATATCCATAACGCATTTGAAAATGCAGGTGCTACATTGAGTGGTGTTGAGACTGCATACAAAGCGTTGAAAAAACGTGGCCGTCTGCCGGAAGATGCCACATTTAAATTTATTACCTTTGGTGGTGACGGCGGTACGTATGATATCGGTTTCCAGTCTCTTTCCGGAGCAATGGAGCGTAATCATGATATGGTATATGTCTGCTATGACAACGGTGCGTATATGAACACTGGTATCCAGCGTTCTTCTGCAACACCGATGTATGCGGATACCACAACCACGCCAGTAGGTACACAGTCCAACGGTAAAATGCAGAACCGAAAAGATCTGGCATCTATCATCGCAGATCATGATGTTCCGTATGTTGGTCAGACAACCATGATCGGCAATTTCTCTGATCTTCACAAAAAAGCTGAAAAAGCGATTTACACAGAGGGAGCTGCGTTCTTAAATATCATGACTCCATGTCCGCGTGGATGGCGTTATGATACAGCAGACATTATGAAAATCTGTAAACTAGCAGTTGAGACCTGTTACTGGCCGATGTTTGAGGTAGAGCATGGAAAATGGCGCTTAACTTACGAGCCGAAGAAAAAACTGCCAATCGAGGACTTCTTACGCGAGCAGGGCAGATTCAAACATCTGTTCAAACCGGGCAATGAGGATCTGATTGCACAGTTCCAGGCTGAGGTTGACCGTCGTTGGGAAGAACTGCAGTACAAATGTGCACGATAATCCGGGAGGAATAAATATATGACTTTGTTATCCTATCAGGTATTTCAGACAGTGGTGGGACAGGGAAGTTTCCAGAAGGCGGCAGAGATTTTAAATCTGACGCCTTCTGCAGTCAGTCATGCAATCGCATCGATGGAGCAGGAACTGGGATTTTCCCTGTTTACGAGAAATAAGGCTGGGGTTGCTCTGACTAATTATGGAGAACATCTGCTCCCTTATGTGAATGCAGTATTAAACAGCGATGAGAGCCTGCAGCAGGCAATCGCGGGACTGAACGGACTGAAAATGGGAAATGTAAAAGTGGGCTGTTTTTCCAGTGTATGCACAAATTGGATGACAGACATCATCCATTCCTTTCATCAGCGTTATCCGGATATTAATATCGAATTGTATCAGGGAACCTATGCAGATGTGTCTTACTGGATTAAAAACGGCATTGTAGACATCGGTTTTCTGTCCCTGTCCTCTGCGGGAGACTTGCCAATCGAGCCACTGTACCGAGATCCTCTGCTCTGCGTTGTTCCAAAAGGCTATCGCAAACGGGAAGATACTCCATACATGACACCAGATGAAATGAAAGACGAAGTCTTTGTCTCACAGATGGAGACCACCGATGCGGATATTGCAATTTTTATGAAACAGAATGGATTGGGAAATGTGCGGATGGACTACCATGTTGTAGATGACCTGTCCACCATCGCACTGGTGGCCGCAGGACTTGGCATCTGCATCATGCCAGAACTGGTCATGAACGACATTCCATACGCAGTAGACCGTTATCCGATGATGCCGGAAGCATATCGTGTCATTGGCATATCAGCATTAAACCTGAACTTCCTTGCCCCGGCGGTTAAAATGCTTTATCAGCATGTTATAGAAAAGTATAAGATCATAGAAGAAGCATAAGAGAGTTACGATTCCATTTCATAACCTTCCGTATAGAAAAAATTGTGCTCTGGTTGAATTACACAAAAATAGTGCCAAAAAATGCGATGATTCGCCAGATTGCATAAATTCACAAAAAATTAATAAATTTTATTGACTTTTCATTTCAATGAGGGTAATATTACAGACATCAAAGGCAAAGGTGCTGAGAAGAATAAACTTCCGGTGCCTTTTTCTATTTTCCGGGATAAGAATCCTGCAAGGACAGATAACAGAAATTGCGAACAACTGTTAGTTGTTTTACAGTAGGTTTCAATGCCCGGACAATAGAAAAACTCTGATAGCGACACAACGGGGTGTCATCTGCAGGCTAGCGGCAGGTGATGCTCCTTTTTTATTTCCATAAAAAGTGTCGTTTTAAGTAAAGGTTCTTCGGAACCAAAAAACCAGGAGGTAAGTTATGACGCAGGAGATTATGACTTTTATTAATGACAACATATTTGGTGTCTGGTTTCTGATAGGTGCCGCATTAGTATTCTGGATGCAGGCAGGTTTCGCAATGGTGGAGGCAGGTTTCACCAGAGCAAAAAATACCGGTAACATTTTGATGAAGAATTTGATGGACTTTTGTATTGGTACTGTAATGTTCATACTGATTGGTTTTTCCTTCTTACTTGGTGAAGATGCGTTAGGATTTATCGGAAAACCGGGATTTGATCTTTTCTCATCCTACAGTAATTTCAGTTTTTCAAGTTTCGTATTTAACTTAGTATTTTGTGCTACCACAGCAACCATCGTTTCCGGTGCTATGGCAGAGAGAACAAAATTTTTATCCTATTGTATTTATTCCGGAGTAATCTCTGCATTGATTTACCCGATTGAAGCACACTGGATCTGGGGCGGCGGCTGGTTAGCACAGCTTGGCTTCCATGATTTTGCAGGATCCTGTGCAATTCATATGGTTGGTGGTGTCAGCGCACTGATTGGTGCATGGCTTCTTGGACCACGTATCGGTAAATTTACAAAAGACGAGAATGGCAAGATCAGAAAAGTAAATGCTATTCCGGGACATAACCTTGCACTTGGCTGCCTTGGATGTTTCATTCTCTGGTTTGGCTGGTATGGTTTCAACGGCGCAGCAGCAACAAGTATTGAGCAGTTAGGTTCTATTTTCCTTACAACAACCATTTCACCGGCAGTTGCAACGGTTGTTTGTATGATATTTACATGGTTAAAATATGGTAAACCTGATGTATCCATGTGCCTGAATGCTTCTTTGGCAGGTTTGGTAGCAATCACAGCTCCTTGTGATGTTACAGATGCAACAGGTTCTATCGTAATCGGTGCTGTAGCAGGTTTATTAGTAGTATTTGGTGTATGGCTTCTTGATTATAAGTTACATGTTGATGATCCGGTTGGTGCCGTAGCCGTTCACTTTATGAATGGTATCTGGGGTACATTTGCAGTAGGTCTTTTCGCTACAAACACAGCTCCGGGTTATGCAATCGCAGATAAAAACGGAAATGAGCTTGTCGGTCTGTTCTATGGCGGCGGCGTAAAATTATTAGGTCTGCAGTGCCTTGGTATCATAACCGTTCTGGCATGGGCAGCAGTTACAATTACAATTACATTCCTTGTAATTCGTGCAACAATCGGTCTTCGTGTCAGCGAAGAAGAAGAAATCATTGGTCTGGATCAGACAGAACATGGTCTTGCAAGCGCTTATGCAGACTTTGCATTAACATCCAGTATCAACAACTTCTCATCTGCTACTCCGGTTAAACTTCCGAAAAATGCAGTACCAATCGATGAGGCTGTTCCGGTACAGGTTCGTACTCCGGATCCATCTATTGCAACTGGCAGCGATGTAAGTATTACAAAGATTACAATCTATGCAAAACAGAGCAGATTCGATGCCCTCAACGAGGCAATGGCTGCAATTGGTATCAATGGTATGACCGTTACAAATGTACTTGGTTGTGGTGCTCAGCACGGCAGAACAAGCAAATATCGTGGTGTTACTATGGATATGAACTTACTGCCTAAGATCCAGGTTGATATCGTAGTAAGTAAAGTTTCTCCTAGAACTGTTATTGAAGCTGCCAAGAAAGCACTGTATACCGGTCATATCGGTGATGGTAAGATCTTCGTATACAACGTAGAAAATGCAATCAAGATCAGTACCGGTGCAGAAGGTTACGATGCACTTCAGGACTAACTGTAAAAGGCAATAGTAGTAATAATAAGCTGATACAATTTCGGTAATTTAGTAATTCTTCAAAATCCTTATATAAAACCTTAACGAAAAAGCAGATGCTTCGGATTTTTGTCTGGAACATCTGTTTTTTATCGTAGATCTAAATTTTATCATGAATCAAAAGTTCAAGCAGACGATGTGCAGCCATGCTCATGGGATGAGTCTGATCATACACAATGCTGACCTGGCGGGTAGGAAGTGCCTCTCTCAATTTCAAAGAAACTACAGAATTGTTCTGTAATGCATCCGTAACCATTGGCTCAGGAAGAAAAGCAAGTCCAAGCTCATTTTTGACCAGGGGAAGAATCTGATCTGTCGTGGCCGTTTCAATATCCGGGACCAGACGCAGACCATGAGAGAAAAAAAGCTCATCATAAAAATGCCGGGTAGCAGTATTCACCCCCAGACAGATAAATGGATAGTTTTTCAATTCAGAAATCGATAAAATTTTTTGCTGAAGAGGACGGAAGGTAGTTCCTCCGACAAGGATATCCTGAAAAGGCTGCAAATTTACCTGAATCAGCGGTGAAGTAACGGTCAATGGAGTTGTCACAACTGCGAAATCAATTTCACCGCTTTTGAGAGATTGAATAGCCTGCGGTGTAGAATGATTTGCAATTTTTAGCCGTACTTTTGGATAATCTATATGAAACTGACGTAATCGATGCAGAAGATAGATATTCAAAGCGATTTCACTGGCACCGATTGAAATGCTGCCATATTCCAGACTTGCACTTTTCGTCAGTTCATCTTCCGCAGCCTGCAATTGTGTCATGGCAGCCGATACACGTACATAAAGCTGCTGGCCTTCCGGTGTCAACTGTACGCCTCGGTTGGTGCGCACAAATAATGTGCACTGGATTTCCTGCTCCAGAGCATTCATGGCCCGCGTAATATTTGGCTGACTGTTGTGGAGTGCATGTGCTGCTTTCGTAAAATTACAGTATCTGGCTACATAATAAAAAATTTTGTAATATTCAAAATTTACATTCATAATGAAATCTCCTGTAAAAATGATAGTTGATGACGGAAACAGATATATCAAAATATTATAATAAGCATGTCAATAATATCTTTTACTGATTGCTGATTTCCTATTATAATCGACTTGAATAGAAAAAACAACTGTCATAAAAAATGAATAGGAGATGATTGTATGTCACTTGTTTTACCAAGAGAAGAGGAAGTTGAGAAAATGTTTTCACGCATTCTGGCATCCAGGGATGCATGTGAACGTCTCAGTGAGACATTTTATAACCATCTGTGTGATGATAATCGTTTTATAGATTCTGATCCGGGACATTTTGCAGAAGTTATGTTAAAAGCATATGAAAATGGTGATGTCAGTGCGGTTCTGCTGGAATTGTGTAATCGCAGCATGTTTGATCTGCTGAAGGAAGCTTATCTGATTCCAAAGAGATTTCATGGAAAAACAGGGGAAAATCCGGTTCTGTTGACAGATATCAATGGAAAAGTATTGAATACAAAGCAATCCGTTGTTTCCAGACATGAATATAAGAAATTTCTGGAAATCTATCAGGCGCATGTGGCAGCTCCACGTTCGAAACTATATCTGGCAGACGGATATGATATGGTCAGGTACTATACGGAACATATGAATATCGAGGAAAAAAAGGAAAAAAGGGAACGGGGTATCCTGATTTTATATGCTATGCCAGATACGAAAAAATTACATCTTTCCGAGGCTCAGGCTTATGATGTGGTCTGGAATACTTTTCAGGAGATTCAGAAAGCAGCGTATTCTGCAATTGTTTATTATGGACAGGAAACCGGAAGTAAGGCGGGAAAATCTTTTGATGAACTTGGGGTACTGTTACCTATCCATCAGTTTGAAAACAGAATGCTTCAGCATTTAAGTATGATCGACGGACTTGTGCTGTCTTGCAGAGAACAGATGATACGGGTAGCTGGTGCGGACAGTCTGGATTTGTAATCAGATAACAGTGTTTTACTTCTATAAGTGGTGAGTAATAACAAATTTATCTCAGTGGGAGTGCATTGTATGTGGACATTCAATGATCAGAGTATTGTAAAAAAGAATCATATGGATATTTTATGGCACAAATATGCGGATAAATCCGAAGAAAAAACGATTGTCGACGCTGACCTTCCGGCTAAGGCATCTGTCGTTGGGAGAGTTGGACTTATGATGTTGTCATGTGGGACAGGTGCCTGGCGTGTGCGCAGTTCCATGAATGAGCTGTCGGCTTTGCTGGATATGACATGTACCGTGGATATCGGACTGATGTCAATCAATTATACCTGTTTTGATGGAAATGATGCATTCAGTCAGTCGTTATGCCTGACGAATACGGGGGTAAATACATCGAAACTGAACCGCTTGGAAAAGTTTGTGATGCATTTTAAAGAACGGGAAATTACAAAAAGCTGTGAAGAAATACATACGATACTTGATAAGATAGAAGAAATACATGGATTGTATTCACCTGTTACACTGGCAGTCGCAGCAGCATTGGCCTGTGCCTGTTTTACATTTCTGCTTGGCGGTGGCCCCATTGAGATGCTGTGTGCTTTTGCCGGTGCAGGAATTGGCAATTATATCCGGTGTAAGCTTTCGAAACATCATTATACGCTGTTTTTGTGCATTATTGTGTCAATATCAGCAGCATGTCTTTCTTATTCTGTTATGCTGAAATTACTGGAGATCTGCTTTGCTGTAAAAGTGGAGCACGAGGCAGGATATATCTGTGCCATGCTTTTTATCATACCGGGATTCCCTTTTATTACCAGTGGGATTGATCTGGCAAAACTGGATTTGCGATCCGGAATGGAACGGATGATGTATTCCGTTATTATTATATCGGTTGCGACTATGACAGCCTGGGTTCTGGCGATGGTACTGGGGTTAAAACCGCTGTCATTTACTACGATGAGCCTTGGACTCTGGCAGTGGATTGTGTTGCGTATCTGCGCAAGCTTTGGCGGTGTATTCGGATTTTCTGTTATGTTCAACAGTCCATGGAAACTTGCTGTTGCGGCTGGAATAATAGGAGCTGTATCTAATACGCTGCGACTGGAAATGCTGGATATCACTTCTGTCCCGGCGCCGGTGGCTGCATTTGCCGGGGCAGTTGCTGCAGGAGTTCTGGCGTCTGCGTTGAAAAGAATGGTTGGATATCCAAGAATTTCCATTACGGTTCCATCGATTGTAATCATGGTTCCGGGACTGTATCTGTATAAAGCAGTTTATAATCTGGGAAACATGGATCTGTCAGCAGCCTCTTCCTGGTTTGCATCAGCTCTTCTGATTATTTTTGCGTTACCGTTAGGGTTGATATTTGCCAGAATTCTTACAGATAAAACATTTCGTTATTGTACCTGATGATTTTGGTTGGGGAAACATTTCGTTATGGTACCTGATGATTTGGATTAGGAGGAAACATGAAAAAATTACGGATGCATTATTGTTCGAAAAAGCAAATGTCGGAATCGTTTCTGACAGCAGCTTTTCTTTCCGTGTCCGGTGGTTTGCAGGATATGTATACTTATATTTCAAGAGGACATGTATTTGCAAATGCACAAACCGGTAATATTGTGCTGCTCAGCCAGCATATTTTTGCGGGAAACTGGGCAGATGTTATGCGATATCTGATGCCGGTACTGTCTTTTATGTTTGGTGTTGCGGCGGCAACTGAAATTCGTCAGCATTTTCAGAATATAGGCCGAATTCACTGGAGGCAGATTGTCATACTGATAGAAATGAGCATGTTATTTCTGGTTGGATTTTTACCGGGGAAAATGGATCTGGTGGCAAATGCTTTCGTCTCATTTTCCTGTGCCATGCAGGTACAGACGTTTCGTAAAGTTGACAGTTATGCATTTGCAAGCACCATGTGTATTGGAAATATCCGCAGCGGAATGGAAGCACTCTGTGCCTATCGTCAGTCACATAATCGCCAGATTCTGTACAAAGCTTTTCATTATTTTGGAATCATTATTTTATTTGCATTTGGAGCAGGTATTGGCAGTATTCTGATTCCAGTTTTTAACCTGCAAACAATCTGGTTTTCCAGTTTTTTACTGATGGTTGGATTTTTCCTGATGTTTATTCAGGAAAAATAGCCAAAAACGTAGAATATAGTGACGAAATATGTGAAAAAATCATAAAGTGATGGAAATGTGCTGCAAAATATCGTATACTTGGAAAAGTATGAATCAGAATAAGATTTGGCTGAAAAAATACAGGCAGATCCTTTTCAATCTGGAGAATGAGGATCTGGGCAAAGCCAAAAACTGATCAGAAAAAACGTACATTCAAAGTCAAAAATGATTTTGAAAAATGAAAATACTTTTGGAGGAAGCGATGAGCGAGAAAAAAATTCAGGTTACTCTTGGAAATTATAAAGGAGTAGAGGTAAAAAAAGCAGAGATTATCATTACGGAGGAAGAAGTAAAAGCAGAACTGGAGCGTGCAAGACAGTATGCGGTAACGACTCAGGACAAAGACGGTGCAGCAGAACTTGGTGACGAGGCAGTCATCGATTTTGTCGGATATATTGACGGAGAGGCATTTGCAGGCGGAGACGGAACAGATTTCCCATTAAAACTTGGTTCCAATACGTTCATTCCGGGATTTGAAGATCAGTTAGTTGGAGCAAAAAAAGATGATAACGTAGATGTGGTTGTTACATTCCCGGAAGATTATCATGCAGCAGAGTTTGCAGGAAAAGAAGCTACATTCAAAGTTACGGTAAAAGGTGTCCGCAGCAGTTTCCTTCCGGAACTTTCCGATGAAGTAGTTCAGAAAATCTCCCAGTGCAAGACCGTTGCAGAGTTTGAGGAGTTTGTAAGAAAATCCATCCATGATTTCAAACAGAATCAGGCAGATATGGAGAAAGAAAACAAAGTTCTGGAGCAGATCGTAGAGGCTTCTGAAATCGAAGTTCCACAGGAATTCATCGATGAGCGCAAAGAGCAGCTTAAAAACAATCTTCTTGCACAGCTTCGCAATGCAGGAAACACATTTGAGCAGTATCTGCAGTACAACGGATTAACAGAAGAACTGTTTGAGGAGTACGCAGCAAAAGATGCACTTTCTATGTTAAAAGGTCAGGCAGTGTTACAGGAAATCGCAAAAGCAGAGGGATTTTCCTATACAGATGAAGATGTCGATCAGACAATCTCTGCAATGGCAATGTCTTATCAGATGCCGGCAGAGCAGCTGCGTGAGATGATGGGCGAGCGTGGAGTAGCTATGGTTGCTGAGGATATCCTTTCTAAACAGGCACTTGAGTTTATCGTAAAAGAGGCTGTTGAGGCATAAAAATACGGTTGAATTAATAAGCAGGCGCAGGAGTATTATACGACATTTGCAAAATAAGATCGGTTGGTTAATTTATGTAAACTGATTTGGAAATGTTTGCATAAATGATTGATGAAAATTAGATAGTAAACAAAGAGATATATCATGAAAATGGTGTATCTCTTTATTTCATATCTGCCGATTTTGTGATAAGATAGAAAGGATGAAAATCAGAGGGAAGAAATGCGAGGTTAATATGAAAGATCTGATTATCGTTCGTGGCGGTGGGGATATTGCAACCGGAACGATTTATAAATTGAAAAAATGTGGTTTTTCGGTATTGATACTGGAAATCGCACATCCATCTGCAATCCGCAGAAATGTGGCATTCAGTGAGGCAGTATATGAAGACCATTCTAAAGTAGAGGATATGGAGTGTTTTCTGGCGAAGGATGAAGATGAAGCGGAGCGTTTTCTGAAAGAAGATAAGCTGACAATGCTCATTGATCCGAAAGGAAATTGTCTGAAACGCTTCAAGCCGATGGCAGTGGTAGATGCGATTCTTGCAAAAAAGAATCTTGGAACCACACGTGATATGGCGCCGATCACGATCGCACTTGGACCGGGCTTTACCGCAGGTCAGGACTGCGATGCTGTCGTTGAAACTATGCGTGGACATAAACTTGGCAGAGTAATCTATGAAGGAAAAGCCATTGCAAATACCGGTGTTCCAGGAATGATCGGCGGCTATGCGGCAGAGCGTGTGATTCATGCTCCGGCGGCAGGAATTCTGCACAATATTGCGAAAATTACGGATATTGTAGAAGAAGGACAACCGATCGCATGGATTGAAGGAGCTGACGGAACAAGGACAGAAGTTCCGGCAAGTCTTTCCGGTTTGCTCCGAGGATTGATTCGGGAAGGATATCCGGTGACCAAAGGATTTAAGATGGCGGACATTGATCCACGATTGAACGAATATGAAAATTGTTTTACGATTTCTGACAAAGCAAGATGCATTGCAGGCGGTGTTGTGGAAGCGTATTTTGTCTTAAAACAGCAATTAGAAAAATAGGCGTAACATGAGCATACACAGTAATTTTGAACAGAACATGCATATCTTATGCTGCCCAAGATCATATACCAAGTCGTATGCATGTTTAATATGAAATAAAAGGTGATACAACAATGTATGTAATCGCAATTGTAGGCGCTGGTGGTAAGACAAGCCGGATCAAAAATCTTACAAAAGAATATGTGCAGCAGGGCAAAAAAGTTCTGGTCACAACGACGACTCATATGGGTCTGGAACAGGGCATGGTTTTATCCGATAATCTGGAAGATATCCGACAACAGTTGGAAAAACAAAACGTTTGTATTTGTGGAAGTCCTGTGAAAGAAGGAAAAATAGCATCGTTACCGAAAGATATTTACGAGCAGGCTTGCCAGCTTGCAGATATTGTTTTGGTAGAGGCAGATGGATCAAAGCATATGCCAATCAAATTTCCGGCAGCGCATGAACCGGTGATCCCGGAAAATGTAAATGAGATTCAGGTGGTCATGGGACTGCATGCCATTGGACATCCCTTTTGTGAGGTGAGCCATCGACTGGAACTGGTAAAACAGTGTCTGAATGTTTCAGATACGGATCTTGTGACAAAAGCACACCTTGAAAAATTGTATCTGGAAGGCTATCAGAAGCCATTACAGGAAAAATACCCAAATGCAAAAATCGGATTTTTCCCGGCAGACCACAGTCATTTCTTTGATTTGGAACCGTTGAAATTTTACTAAATGACGTTTCTGACGTGAGAGGATTGCGAATATCCATTTGACGTCAAAAGTATCAACATTCTAATAGCGCTAATATCTCATAAAAATCTGTTCAACCAGATCGCTATGAGTATAAGATAAAAATTATAAGTAACATGGAGGATAGATGATATGACAATTCAGGAAAAACTTGCAATTTTGCGAGAAAAAATGAAAGAAAACAACATGGATATCTACATGATTCCAACCGCAGATTTTCACCAGTCAGAGTATGTTGGTGAATACTTCAAAGCACGTTCTTATATGAGCGGCTTTACAGGATCTGCCGGAACATTAGTAGTGACATTGACAGAGGCAGGTCTGTGGACTGACGGACGTTATTTCATTCAGGCGGAGCAGCAGCTTGCAGGCAGCACCATTACATTATACCGTATGTCTGAGGAAGGTGTACCGACAGTAAAAGAGTTTGTAGAGGATAAACTTCCACAGGGCGGCGTGATCGGTTTTGATGGAAGAGTACTTTCCAGTGCCGATGGAGCAGCATATGCGAAAATCGCCGAAAAAAAACAGGGCAGCCTGTCCGTTGCAAAAGATCTGGTAAATGAGATCTGGACAGACAGACCACAGCTTCCGACTGAGAAAGTGTGGATTTTAACAGAGGAATACAGCGGAGAGACCACAGCTTCCAAATTGGGAAGAATCCGTGAAGTAATGAAAGAGAAAGGTGCACAGGCGCATCTGATCAGCTCTCTGTATGACATTGCATGGATTTTAAACCTGCGTGGAAACGATATTTCCCATGTTCCGGTATTTTTATCTTTCCTGCTGATCGAGGAAGATTCATGCAAGCTGTTTATCCATGCAGAGACACTGAACGATGAAGTTCGTGCTTATCTGGCAGACAATGACATTACGGTTTGTGCATATGATGAGATTTATGATGCAGCAGAAAAAATTGCAGCAGAAAAAGTAATGCTGATGGATGAGCATACCATCAACTACCGCATCCGTATGGCACTTCCGGAAGGATTAAAGGTTGTAGATGAGCTGAATCCATCCGAGCGTATGAAAGCCATCAAGAATGAGACAGAGTTACAAAATACAAGAATCGCACACTTAAAAGACGGTGTGGCTGTAACTAAATTTATGTATTGGTTAAAGACACATGTTGGAAAAGAATATATTACTGAGTATACCGCAGGAAAATATCTGGACAGCCTGCGTGCCCAGCAGGAGAATTTTCTGGATCTGAGTTTTGACAATATCAGTGCGTATGGCGCAAATGCAGCTATGATGCACTATTCTGCAAAAGAAGAGACAGCAGCAGAGTTAAAACCAGAAGGTTTTTTACTGGTAGATTCCGGCGGACATTACTATGAGGGAACGACAGATATTACAAGAACCTTTGTCCTTGGACCTTTGACGGACAAGCAGAAATTGCATTTTACAACTGTTTGCAGATCTAATCTGAACCTTGCAAATGCCAAATTCCTCTATGGATGCAGCGGATTAAACCTGGATATTTTAAGCCGTGGACCATTATGGGAGATGGGTATTGATTATAAATGCGGAACCGGACATGGTGTCGGACATATCCTGAATGTGCATGAGGGACCGAACGGATTCCGGTGGAGAGTCGTTGCAGAGCGTAATGACAGTGGCAGACTGGAAGAAGGTATGATCACTACGGACGAGCCGGGTGTATACCTGGAAGGCGAGTACGGTATCCGTACAGAGAACGAACTGATCTGTGTGAAAGCAGAGAAAAATGAGTATGGTCAGTTTATGAAGTTTGAAAACATTACTTACGCACCAATCGATCTGGATGGAATTGTTCCGGAGGAGATGACCGGTCGTGAGAAAAAACTGCTGAATGCATACCACAAGATGGTATGGGAGAAAATATCCCCGTATCTGAATGACGATGAGCGTGAGTGGCTCAAAGAGTATACAAGGGAGATTTAGCATGAGTGAAAAAATCGTACTGATTGATGGACACAGTATTTTGAACCGTGCCTTTTTCGGAGTTCCGCCATTGACGAACTCCGAAGGACTGCACACGAATGCGGTGTACGGATTTTTAAATATTATGTTCAAAATTCTGGATGAGGAAAAACCGGACTATCTGACGGTGGCTTTTGACCGTAGCGAGCCGACTTTCCGCCATCAGATGTTTGATGCCTATAAAGGAACGAGAAAACCGATGGCGCAGGAATTGCGGGAGCAGGTGCCTGTTATGAAGGAAGTTTTACAGGCCATGGGAATCAAAATCATGGAAATGCCGGGATATGAAGCAGATGATCTGCTTGGAACGATTGCAGGTATGGCAGAAGCACAGGGAATGGATGTCAGCATTATTTCCGGTGACCGTGATCTGCTGCAGTTAGCCACAGAAAAGGTAAAAATCCGGATTCCGAAAACAAAACGAACCGGTACGGAGATTGAGGATTATTATGCGACAGATGTGGTGGAACGTTATCAGGTGACTCCAAAGGAATTTATCGATGTAAAAGCACTGATGGGTGACAGTTCCGATAATATCCCGGGAGTTCCAGGTATCGGCGAGAAGACGGCTACGAATCTGATCGTTGCATACAAAAGTATCGAAAATGCCTATGCGCATTTAGAAGAAATCACACCGAAACGTGCGAAAACCAATCTGGAAGAGCACTATGATATGGCGCAGATGAGCAAGACGCTGGCTACCATCGAAGTACATGCGCCGATCGAATTTGACATGGAAGCAGCAAAACTGACCAATCTGTATACACCGGAAGCGTATGTATATATGAAGCGCTTGGAGTTCAAAAATATGCTGACCCGTTTTTCTGATGATATGTCACAGAACGATCTGGAAAAATATTTCCATGTATATCATGAACTGGATGAGATTCAGAACTTTTTTGACGGATTTTCTGCAAAAGAGGCAGCAGTGTCTTTTTTCGAAGAAGCAGGAACGGTATATGGTCTGGCAGTTGCGGAAAATAATCAGAATGTTGTTTATCTGACCTGTGGCGGATTTGTGACAGAAGCATATCTGGAAGAACAGGCACAGAAACTCTGTGACGGGCTGGATACTTTGGTAACACCGGATCTGAAAGGGTTGCTGAAACATGTCCGTGTACCAGAGACAAAAAAATGCATTGACGCAACCATTGCCGCATACTTACTGAATCCACTGAAAAATGAATATACTTATGATGATCTTGCAAAAGATATTCTGGGACAAATGGTACCGTCTCAGGTCGATCTGCTTGGAAAATTGAAAATAAAAAAAGCGGCAGAGGAGAAGCCGGAAGCATTGGAATTGCTGGCCTGCTATCAGACTTATACCTGCATCGCAGCAAAAGACCAGTTGTTGGAGCAGTTAGAAGAACACGGCATGAAAAAGCTGTATGATGAGATCGAGATGCCGTTGGTATTTGTGCTGTCAGATATGGAAAAAGAAGGTGTCCGAGCAGAAAAGACAGAGTTAGAGAGCTACGGTGCACAGCTTACCGGCAGGATTGCAGAACTGGAAACTTCCATTTATGAAAAAGCGGGAGAGACATTTAATATCAATTCGCCAAAACAGCTTGGGGTTATTTTGTTTGAAAAACTGCAGATGCCAAATGGTAAAAAAACGAAAACCGGGTATTCCACTGCTGCGGATGTACTGGAACGTCTGGCCCCGGACTATCCGATCGTATCAGAAATTCTGGAGTATCGTCAGCTTACAAAATTGAAATCCACATATGCGGATGGTCTGGCACTGTGCATTGCTCCGGATGGAAGAATTCACAGTACATTCAACCAGACCATTACAGCAACCGGACGTATCAGCAGTACCGAACCAAACCTGCAGAATATTCCAATCCGTATGGAACTTGGCAGACTGATCCGAAAAGTATTTGTGCCGAAAGATGGTTATGTATTTATCGATGCGGATTATTCCCAGATCGAGTTGCGTGTGCTGGCGCATATGTCCGGTGATCAGAACCTGATCGCGGCTTATCAGCATGCAGAAGATATTCACCGAATCACAGCTTCTCAGGTGTTCCACACACCATTAGAAGATGTGACAGATCTGCAGAGACGAAATGCAAAAGCGGTAAACTTTGGTATCGTGTATGGTATCAGTTCCTTTGGTCTGAGTCAGGATCTGAGTATTACACGAAAAGAGGCAGAAGGCTATATCGCAAGCTATTTTGAAACCTATCCGGGTATCAAGACATTCCTTGACCGTCTGGTGACCGATGCGAAGGAAAAAGGTTATGCGGAGACGATGTTTGGCAGACGCAGACCTGTCCCAGAACTGGCATCAAGTAATTTCATGCAGCGTTCTTTCGGTGAGCGTATTGCAATGAACTCTCCGATTCAGGGAACCGCAGCGGATATTATCAAGATTGCTATGATTCGTGTAAAACAGCGTCTGGACCGGGAACAGTTAAAATCCAAACTGATCCTGCAGGTGCACGATGAACTTCTGATCGAGGCAGCAGCTGACGAAGAGGAATATGTAAAAACTCTGCTGGCAGAAGAAATGCGTCATGCGGCGGATCTGGCGGTGACATTGGAAGTGGATGTGCAGTCGGGTAATAACTGGTTTGAAGCACATTAAATCAGAAATGTGAAAAAAATGATCCTACCGGAAATAATAGGTAGAATCGCAGATATGTGAATGTTCGCTTTACAAATATTATGAGAACCGCTGCGCGAACCTCATAATCGATTTGCGGCACAAAAGCAGTGCCTTTTATCGAAAGTTGGCAAGCAACTTCCGATAAGATATATTACAGGTATTTGTGAGCGGATGCGATGAACAATACTATTTGTAGAAATTCATTTTTTCAGAAAGGAAGTATTCAGAGTTGCTGTATCAAAAAATGATACGGACAACTCTGAATCAACATATAGTGATATGCATTTTATAGGAATTACAGGTGGTGTTGGCGCCGGAAAAACAGCAATTCTGACCTACCTTGAAAGCAATTATCCATGCCGCGTCATGCTGGCAGACGAAATCGCCCATGATCTGATGGAGCCGGGGACAGACTGCTGCCGAAAACTGCAGGAACTTTTTGCAGAGGATCAGGTGTTTGAGGCAGACGGACAGATTGACCGAAAAAAGATGGCACAGGTTTTATTTTCTGATGAAAAGAAACGGTTTGCGTTAAATGATATCGTACATCCGGCAGTAAAGAAGTATGTCATTGCTGAAATGAAACATGAACGCGCAGCACAGACACATGAGGTGCTGATTTTGGAAGCAGCATTGCTGATTGAAGAACATTATGATGAAATCTGTGACGAATTGTGGTATATTTATACCTCTGAGGAAAACCGAAGAGAACGATTGAAATTAAATCGTGGGTATTCCGATGAAAAAATTGATAACATTTTTGCCAGTCAGCTTCCGGAAAGCACGTATCGGGAAGTATGTAAGGCAGAAATCGATAATAATCATCTGCCGGAAGATGCATTTCGTCAGATTGATGCACTGATGAAAGCACGTCAGGTAGAAAAAAAGCAGGGATGATCCTGCGATACTGAAAATGTACGTTTATTTTACTGAGAAAATGTACAGAATCGTTAGGCAACGGAGGAATAAATGGAATTATGTAGTATAGCAAGCGGCAGCAGCGGAAACTGTATTTATGCAGGTACAGATCACTGTCATGTCCTTGTGGATGCCGGAATCAGCGGCAAGCGGATTGAAACCGGACTCAATAAGATTGGACTGAAAACGGCTGAGATGGATGGGATTCTTGTGACTCATGAGCATTCTGATCACATCAAAAGCCTTGGGGTTCTGGCGCGGAAATATGGACTTCCCATGTATGCCACGCAGGGAACCATTGATGCTATCAAAGAAAAGTCATCCATCGGAAAAGTGGATGAATCCCTGTTTCAGGTGATCCATCCGGAGGAGGATTTTACCATCGGAGATATGCGGATTTCCCCAGTGCCAACGTCCCATGATGCGGCAGAACCGGTGGCTTATATGATGTATCAGGGTGATAAATCCATGGGAATTATCACAGATCTTGGAAAATATGATGATTATATTGTAGACAAATTGCAGGGATTGGATGTATTATTGTTAGAAGCCAATCATGATGTACATATGCTGCAGGCGGGAATGTATCCGTATCAGCTGAAACGGAGAATCCTTGGAGACCGCGGACATTTATCAAATGAACTGTCCGGGCAGCTGCTTGGCAAAGTGTTGCATGATGGGTTTAAAAAAGTGATTTTAGGTCATTTGAGCAAAGAAAATAATTATCCACAGCTTGCATGGGAGACGGTTCGTCTGGAAGTGACCATGGGAGAAAATCCTTACAAGGGAAGCGATTTTCCGATGGTGGTTGCCAAACGGGATGAGGTTTCTGAATTAGTCAGTATCTAATTTGATAATTGGCCAGTTCACTTATTATGGTTATCTATGTAAGTATATGTGTGCAGGCGGAAAGTTGCCTGGATGTATAGTGGATGATGAATCACGTTTTGCGGCCGCAATATTGAGAGAGGAGAGCGCATATGCGCGAGAACACAATGGAAAAGACAACAGACAAAACAATTATTACAGTAGTAGGAAAAGACACCGTAGGTATCATTGCTAAAGTATGTACCTACCTTGCAAGTAACAGTATCAACGTACTGGACATTTCACAGACAATTGTACAGGATTTCTTTAATATGATGATGATCGTGGATACGAGTACCTCCGCAAAACCATTTGCTGACTGCGTAAAAGAGTTAGAGCAGATTGGTGAAGAAATTGGCGTAAAGATCAAATGCCAGAGAGAAGAAATTTTTGATATGATGCACCGTATCTAAGAAAATACTGGAAAAAGGAGATTACGACCAATGATAAATATGTTTGAAGTAAATGAGACGAACAAGATGATCGAGCAGGAAAACCTGGATGTTCGTACCATTACACTGGGAATCAGTTTATTAGACTGTATTGATTCTGATCTGGATAAAGTAAACCAGAACATTTACAATAAAATCACAACACTGGCAAAAGATCTGGTAAAAACAGGTAAAACCATCGAAAATCGTTACAGTATTCCAATCGTAAATAAACGAATTTCGGTTACTCCGATTGCCATGATCGGTGCAGCTGCCTGCAAAAAGCCGGAAGACTATGTAACGATTGCACAGACATTAGACCGTGTGGCTGCAGAAGTAGGTGTCAACTTTATCGGTGGATACTCTGCGCTGGTAAGTAAAGGTATGACAACTGCGGATGAACTGCTGATCCGATCCATTCCACAGGCACTGGCCTGCACGGAGCGCGTCTGCAGTTCTGTAAACCTTGGTTCTACCAAGACAGGTATCAATATGGATGCCGTACGTCTCATGGGTGAGATCGTCAAAGAGACAGCAGAATATACAAAAGATGTAGATTCTCTTGGATGTGCAAAACTGGTAGTATTTTGTAATGCACCGGATGACAATCCGTTTATGGCAGGTGCGTTCCATGGTGTGACAGAAGCAGATGCTATCATTAACGTAGGTGTCAGCGGACCGGGTGTTGTAAAGACTGCACTGGAAAAAGTAAGAGGCGAGAGCTTCGAAGTACTGTGTGAGACGATCAAAAAGACAGCATTCAAGATTACCCGTGTGGGTCAGCTGGTAGCAAAAGAAGCTTCCAAAATGCTTGGTATTCCGTTTGGAATTATAGATCTGTCTCTGGCTCCGACACCGGCAGTTGGTGATAGTGTAGCGGAAATCCTTGAGGAGATCGGTCTGGAGTACGCCGGAGCACCGGGTACAACGGCAGCATTAGCTATGCTGAACGATCAGGTGAAAAAGGGTGGTATCATGGCATCTTCCTATGTCGGCGGATTAAGTGGTGCTTTTATCCCGGTCAGTGAAGATCAGGGAATGATTGATGCCGTAAAAGCAAATGCACTGACTTTAGAAAAATTAGAGGCGATGACCTGTGTATGCTCCGTAGGTCTGGATATGATCGCTATTCCTGGAGATACACCGGCTACAACAATTTCCGGTATTATTGCGGATGAGATGGCTATCGGTATGGTAAATCAGAAAACCACAGCAGTTCGTCTGATTCCGGTTATTGGAAAAGGTGTTGGCGAGATGGTAGAATTTGGTGGATTATTAGGTTATGCACCAATCATGCCGGTAAATCAGTATTCCTGCGCAAACTTTGTAAATCGTCAGGGACGTATTCCGGCTCCAATCCACAGCTTCAAAAATTAACCGTACAGTTCACTTGTCACATGTATCTATTATCCCCACAGTATAACCGGCTGTGGGGATTTTTTTAAAATGATAGATGTTGGGGTCAAAAGATGCCATACGAATTGTTTCGTACTTCGTACTCCCACAATTCTACCCAATATTCGCATATCGTGAAGCTGACGCTCCACTTTTATGCTCATATCGGGGCGGGTCATTAAGCCATAAAA
>QWCK01000402.1_pt1 | contig 76651 bp, 67 predicted proteins | sample 1972571 | NCBI WGS metagenome assembly QWCK01 (sample SAMN09866710, study PRJNA288562) | Human gut metagenome isolate term2_stool, whole genome shotgun sequencing... | isolation source: gut | host: Homo sapiens | place: USA: California | reverse complement strand
CGTAATTATAATTATAAAATGGTTACTCATGCGAGAGTTTTCGCTTTAAAACCTAAATTTAATATAACTGATAATATAGGTTTATATTTTGCAACTATGCTTTTTTATTTGTCAAAAAAGTTTGATTATTCCAATATGTGTTCATATGAGAAAATTAAAAATGATATAATCGTACTCCCAGCAATAGATAAAGACACGCCAGATTTTGATTATATGGAAAAAGCCATATATATATATATACTACAAAGAAGATTAAACTTGAAAAACTATCTAACGAAAAAGAAATAAAATTACTAAGAAATATAATATAAATAACTAAAAAAAAAGGAGATAAAGATGAGCGATAAATGGGAAAGACTTAAAATCAATTCAGACTATTTTGAAGATAAAGATTTAGTATTAAAAATATTTGAAGAAATCAAAAATAGCCCTGATTATTCAAAAGAATCTTCAAATGAAGTTGGCAAAAAGCGTTTAAAAATGTGGGAAATGTACTACATCGGAAACGAAAGCCAAAAACGAATAGGTGAAAAATTCAATATAAGTTCCTCACAATCAAGAACATATATAAATTATTTTACTCATAGAATTTTAAAGCCTAGAATAAGAGACTATTATATCCAACAAGAAGAATCTGAAGTCAACACAAACGATTTGGCATTACAAATTTCTGAATTATTTCAACTAAATCCTAATACAGAATATTCAGCAAAATTTAGTGACAATTCAACTATGACAATAAACTCAATAAATTTTATTCAATCTTCAAATTGTTGGTATGTAAACTATACAAATAGTAACGAAAAAATAATTTATAGCGAAAAACTCGAAAAAGTAAAATATATTTATAAAGACCATAAAACAAAAAATGTAGTAATAGACTTAAGAAACAAAAAAATCGTTCAAGCGTTAATTTAAAAGAAAGGAAAAACTCATGAAAAAGCATACGGGCAGAAAAATCAAGCAAAGAAAACCACGCCCTTCTCCACCTAGATCATATTTCTATATCAATGATAATTGTTAGTGGTGCAATAATCCTTCAGGATGTAGCAGTTGCCACATCATAAAAGAATACAGAAAGGATTATAGGGATAAAAAAGCAAAACAAAAAGACAAAGAAATCAAAGATTATTTTAAATAAACGTATCCCGAATATTATACAATTTTCGGGATACACTTTTGTAACGGATTTTATACCATTTTGGTGACAAATGTCCCACTTTTTTTTAAATGTCCCACACAAAAAATTAAAAACGTGATAATTTCAACAAATAATTTTTTTTAAAAAATAGAAAATGTCATGGTTTCATAATTATTCTATGGTATAATATAGTTATAAAACAAAGAAAGGCGTGATTTTTATGAAAATTACAGAAGAACTAATTGAAAAATTAAAAATGAACAAAATCAAGATTACTATGAAAAAAGTAACAACTGAAACATTCACACTCCATTTAGATAGTTTGAAAGGTTTAGACACAGGAGATATGGACAAAAATATATTAGAGATATTTTCTCATCAAGAAGGAGAAAATATAGAAAATAAATACTTTATCTCCCAATGTAATGATGATAAAGAAATTTTCGGCGACCCTTTAGTTGTATTTGGAAAACCAGGAGAATTTACTGATGATGAATTAAAAGATTTCTTCAAATTAGTAAACAAAGATCCTGAATTTATACTAAAGAAATATCAAGAACATTTAAAATCAGAAAGAAAAATGGAACAAAATCAAAAATACGTTCCAATCGATCCTAATAAATTAAAAAAATGGATTAATGACCAAGTAAAATTAGCATTCTACTATAACTATAAAAAACCTGTAATTGTAGATAATCCAAAAGATTTAATAACTATTGATGATAAAGCAATGCTAATATTTAATATGAACCCTGAAGCAGATTTTGAAGAAATATATGATACATTATCTCCAAAAAATTCTGAAGACGTTGAAGAATATTATCTCCTAGATGATGAAGAACTAGAACCTGAAGAAATTGATGAAGATATTTCGCCTGAAGATTCTGAAATTATTGAAGAATATTATTTCGGAAGTAATGACAAAAAACCTTCAAATTCTGAAATTGCCGAAAAACTTATTAAAGAACGCTACCCCTCAGACGATGACGAACTTGTAATTTCTGATGAAGAAGAATATGTTATGGAGGAATTTGACAGAGATTCTCCAGAAGAAGAATTTGAATCTTTAGATAATGAAAAATATGAAGAAAAAGACTGGATAGATGAGGAATAAACCCCTCATCTTCCCCAAATCAAAAAGGAGAAAAATATGAAACTAACAAAAGATACAATAAAAAAACTAAATAAAGAAAATATCAAAATACACATTAACGTAATTGAAGAAATAGACTTAAACGAATTAGTCGGACAAGAAATAAATGAATTATCAGGCAAAGATTTTGAAAATGCTATAAAGAATAAACAAAAAAATTACTTCTATACTATCAATGATGAAGAATATTATACAACATCGGCATTTAAGTCTTTATTAAACGCTACACAATCAAAAACAATACAAGATACTAAACAAGACGAATACGGTATGAATCAAGAATTTGACGGCTATGGCGAATATGGTGAAAATAATAATGTAAAAGAATGTCATTGCAAGCATTGTACTTGCAAAAAAGAATTTAACACGGATAAGTTTATAAAATTTCTAAAAGATTCCCCGGTAGATGATATTCCATATATCGCTATTGAAAATACTGGAGAACCGTCATTTTATCAAGAAGCTAATTTCGTAAAAATTCATGACAGTATTATTAATATGAGAAAAATATTAGGTTGGGAAGAAAATAAAAATTATTATTTAGATGAAGAATGCAAGTTTTATAAAATCAAAAACAACTCATTATATGAAAGAAATGAATTAGAAGATGATGATTCATTCAAATTAATTTCTGAAAAATATAGCGAAGATCTTTTTAATAGACTTAAAAAAGCAGTAAGAAAAGATTATTATAGTTATTTTGAAGAAATGGAAGAATGTCTTAAAAATGTTAAAACACCGTTACCAAAATTAACAATTGAAGAATTTTGGAACAAATTAATTGAACTAGATAAAAACGATAATAATTTAAAAATTAAAAGACGTGATAGAATAAAAAATTTATTAAATCACTCTTTTAGTTTTTATTATCTTATGTACTCAACAATACTTTACACTAATAATAAACCTGTAAAAATAGAAACAGAATTTAAAGACACAAAAGAAATCATAAGATACCCTATCCCATATAATAATTCAATGATATTTAATATAGTTGTAGATTATGATATTACAAGCTTAAAAAGATTTATTAAAGAAAGAAACTTAACGAATGAATTAGCTAAATTATCAAATGAATTAGTTAACTTAATAAATGAAAGAAAATATTGTGAGCTAGAAGAATTAATTGATAATTCAAATTTTGAAAAAACACAAATAATGCAAGAAATTGCAGATTATTATTATACCAATTACGAAAAAACTTTAGAACATCTTTTACTAGAAAGAGAATTAGAAAAGAATGAAGAATTTGAACAAGATTTAATCGCAAAATATATATTAAATCATAAAACAGACGTATCAAAAGAAATCTTTGAGGACGTTGAACTTTATGAAAAAGATCATTGTGAATGGCTTAATAAACATCAAATTCAAACAATTTAGTGCTAAGTTTTCAATTTAGCACTTTTTTTAAATATTATTAAAAAAAAGGAGAATAAAATGCAAATTAATTTAATAGAATGTAATGATTGTAATATGAAAAATACAATTCTTTCTAAAATAATAAAAAGTGAAACTATAGGCGATTTAGTTGATAAAACAAGTTACTTAGATTTTTTTATAACTTATATTGATAAATCTAGTAAAACACATATGTTTAACATTTATTATGCAAATCAACATTCACTAAATGAATATAAGAAATTTCTAAATTGCGATAATTTACCTGAAATTAAATTATTAGACGTTTTCTATGATATTACTATATCTTACAATCATTTTGAACGCATATGTCACATAAAGGTTATAAATGATGACTCAAAAGAAACAATAATAAAAGACTATAATAAACACATATTGGATGAAAAAGAACTTGAAAAAAGTTTAAATCGAAATGATTATATATATGATATTAAAAAAATTACAAAATCTTTATATCATCGTATGAAAACTATGAGAGAAAACGCCAAATATTCCCAAATAAGTGTAGAAGAATATGATCGCCAAATAAAATGGTTGGAGAATCATTTAAAATGGTTTAGGCGTACAGGAGAAATGTCTAAAATCTACTTAGCAACTGACAAAGAACTTAAAATTACATTAGAAACATTAATGTATATAAATAATTTACCTGCTACACAATTATGGATTGCTAAAGATTATCAATTACACGGTGCTTACATTTTTAAAGAATTTGAAAAATTCACTTATGAAGAACAATCAGCTATATCTAGGCTAAATGAAAAATTTATGAAAATCACAGAAATAGATTTAACTGAAATTGCAATATTAATGAAACAAAAATTTAATAACGCTAAAATCTTCTTCACTAAAGATGAAAATGATATAACACAAGTATCAGCTATTATTGATGAAAATGGCAACACATATAGCATAAAACCGAAAAAAGATGAGTATTGTTTATATGAAATATTCAATGATTTAAAAGAGCCTTGTATAACACCAAAAGATTTTAGACAATCTGTAAAAGAAATTTGTAAAATAAGAAAAAAAAGAAACGAAAAATTACGTATAGGAGTCTTATAAAATACTTAATATATCAAAAAAAACAATAGAAGAACTTAATGATTTGCCCCTCCCTATTGCAAAATTTGACCCAATCGTCTTAACGGGAAATATTATAGATGAAGATGATTCAAACATCTTTATAAATGTAACTAATTGGGAAATTGAAAATTTTACAAATATCAATAAACCTTTATTGCAAGAAAAAGATTTTAATAAAATTGTTGAAAATATGGAAAAATGGTTAACTTTTGTCGAAATGGAACAAAACGTAATACTTGTTGGTGAAAGAAATGTGCTTTCAATATATAAATATGAAAATTTTAAAAATACATCAATGTATCATATGCAAGGAATTTTTTCACTATGGCGTTTAAATATAAGACTTAAATATCCCCCAAAAGGTGAAAAAAAGTGGCACATAACATTTATTAACTAAAAAACAAATCAAATCTTTTTATATTTGCAGAAAAATAGACAATAATGATATAATCATATGTGAAAGGTATGATTTAACCCATTTTTATAACTACGAATAAAATAAAGGAATAATTTTATGAAAATAACAAAAGAATTAATTGAAAAAATAAAAGAACACAATGCAATAATAGAAATTAAATCTGTTGAAAAAATTAATTTTAATAAATTAATTAACAAAGATACAGATAATTTATCAAGCGAAGACATAAAAAATGCGTTAAAACTTGATTCAAGAATGACTACTTGTTTACCTAATAACACAGAATGTTATTGTAAACTTAATGATAATGACTACCTTTATGCGATCGATATGTTAAAAATGATATTCGATACTGCACAATTAGAGATAGACGCAAAAAATCTACAATATGTAACAATGAAAGGAACAGGCATTCCATCATTTTATAATGATGAAAACGGAAAAACAAAGTTATACGAAAAAATAATTAACCTATATAACATTCTAGGTTGGAAAGAAAATGAAATTTATTATGTCCCGGATAAATTAGCTTTTTATAAAATAAAAGACAACTCATTATATCAAAAAGACATTCAAATCACAGGAGATTACTTTAATTTGATAAATGAAAAATATAATGAAGAATTATTTGAAATCTTAGAAAATTCAATAAAAGACGAAGACTGTAATTACTTAAAAAATTTAAGCAATTATATAAAATCTGTTAAAAACATTGAACTAAAAACAATCGAAGAAGTATGGAACAAATTAATTGAAATTGAAAAAAGAGATAATAATTTCTGTTGGAATTATCACAACAACTTAGAACAAAGAATAAAAAAAGAAAAAAATCTTATAAACTATATTCAGGCGATATATCTTTGTGCATATGGTGAATTACAAGATAATACTTTAGTAATAAAATTTAAAGATATTCAAAAAACTTTAAAATACAATATAGAAAAAAATGAAATCACACTTATGAGGTATTTTGTTAATAACAATATTAAAGAAGTTAAAAATTATGCTGAATTAATAGGATGTACTGAACATGAATTTAAAGATTTGATATTAGCAGTGAAACAATTAAACCCAGAAGATATACCAAAAGATTATATTCCTTGTAAAAAATTAAAGAAAATCGTAAATCACTTCTACGATCTTTATAAAGATGCAATCAGCTATTTCAGCGTTGGATATAACATAGACAATGATTATGATGAAATTTCACCATTAGTGGATTTTATCAAAAAACACAAAAAAGAAGTATCAAAAGAATTGCTAGAAGACGCTATACTTTATGATGAAGATAACTTTAAATGGTGCAAAAAACACGAAATAAAATATGAATATTAAACAAATTAGTGCTAAGATAAAAACTTAGCACTTTTTTAAATATTATTATAAAAAAGGAGAAAATTCATGGATGAAAATAAAACATATTGTTGTAGTCTTTACGGAGATAAAAAAACATATTTAAATAAAATGTTTGATAGCTTTGATAAGGCAAAAGCTGAAGGTCTAAAGGTTTTAAGAGAGTTTAACGAAAATATAGATAACTCTGACTATATCCCCAATCAAGATATTTTTGCAGAAGAATTAGTTGAATTAATGGATTCGTGTAATCATTCTGAGTTTATATCTGTGTCCACAATAAAGGAATTTTGGATAGTTGAGTTCGAAAAACCTAAAATTCCACAAAACTGTGGAGAATGGATCGTTGAAATAATTGATGAAGATTATTGGGATAACATTTATTTTTTAAATGACAAATATAGTTTAGCAAAAAGTTTAGGCAATGAAAAAATAAAAGAATTAAACAATCTTATTTATAATTTTTTAGACAAAGAAACTGAAGACTACGAGTATTCATTAATGCTAGAAAGTTATATCGTGGGCGTAGATTAGACTCTCGCCCATTAAATATTATACAAAACAAAAAAGGAGTAAAATTTATGGTAAACCCATCAGACGCACACGGGACATTAATAATTAAAAAAAATAACAGTGAAACGTCACTAGAAACAGTTAAAAAGTTACTACAAGAATCGGAAAAGTTTTATTATGGTAATTTAGTGATCGATCTAAACGATGTTGATTTTGACAAAGAACTTGAATTTTCAACATCAGGAAGGTGGTCACTTTATTCTACACTAGAACATTATTTTGAAAATTTTGAAACACTAACTGATAAAGAAAAACAAGAAATAAATGGATTATCATTGCTTTTCGACTATGTAGACTATGAACCAGGATTTGAATTATTCGAAAACGGATTGATTGAAATAGCAACAAGTTATGAAAATAATGAACTAAGAACAATAGTAATACAAGATACGGAAAAATCTATAGAAATAAACGCTTATAACTTAGAACATCACGAAATGTATGATGAGGCTTTTGACACTTTCACAATATACGGTATAGAAAATTTACAAAAAGCACTAAAACGAGATATAAAATTCTATGAGAGCAAATGCGACAAAGAACTTTTGAAAAAAATCATTGAAACCAAACCAAACCAAAACAATTATTAAAGTTATGTAAAGAAAATGAAATTTACGCTTGTGATAATACTGAAGACATTAGTTGGTTATAAATTTATGGCGAAAACCCATAGACTTGCCTATGGGATGAAAGCCACTTTTCTTTGACTTGACTTTTGCATAGAATAGATATATAATATATGTATAAAATATAGAGGAGATAATATGGAGAAAAACTATAAAGCTATTCAATATAAAATAACAACACATCACGAAGCTGTTGTAGACAAGGACGAACCTTGGAACAATACTCCTGCATATGATATTTTTGAAATGCGATACTGCATTGTATCAACTGATACTGGAGAGGTGCTTGATGACGCTCAAGGGTATGGATATAAGACTGCACAAAAAGCATACTCTGCTTATGCATATAAAACTAGAGATAAAAGCAAAGATAAAAAGAAACAAGAAAAGAAAAGACACATTCAACAATGGATGAAAGAACATAAATCTTTTGTCAAGACTATGGACGATACTGCTTTTGAAATAGCAAAAGGTACTTGGGGACATAATGATAAATTTGATGCTTCTTTAGTAAAAGAAATGCTTTCAAATTTTGAACTTGAACCAGACTTTACAGCAAGTGAATTATTAAAAGCATGGAGAGATAGGTGATAGGTAATTATAGGTAGACCAAAATCAAATAATGTACAAATAAACATTTCTATTCCTATGGAATGGAAAACAGAACTTGAAAATCTTGCTCGTATCTATTCTGTTGAAGAAGGAGAAACTATTACTTTTCTTGATTTGATGCGTAGAGGCATTCAGGAAAAATATCAACTTGGAGAACAAGAAAATGAGTGAAGAACAATATCATAGTGCTTCGCATTGTAAATATCTAATACAATATCACATTATCCGGTGTCCTAAATTTAGATTTTCTGTATTACAGGGAAATGTAGACAACACTCTAAAGCAAATATTGCAAAAGATATGTGATGATTACGGATATAAAATCAAAGCGTTTGAAGTAATACTTGACCATATCCATATATTTGTAGATGTACCACAGACAGTTGCTCCTTGTGATGTAGTGAGAACACTTAAAAGTATTAGTGCTATTGAACTATTCAAGGTGTATCCAAAACTAAAGCAATTCTATGCAAGATGTGGTATCTTATGGTCAAAAGGTTATTTTGTATCTACTGTAGGACACATAAGCGAAGCAACAGTAATTAATTATATAGAGGAGCAGAAAAATAATGATTGATGAAGAATATAAAAAACTTCTGAAACAATTTCATAAACTTTCTGATAGACATATCTTGGTTGTAGAAACCGATATGTCTTCTTCTGATATACAAAAAGTCGTAGCTCTTTCTGAAAAAATTCGAAAAGCGGGTAATGAACTTGTTGGTCTTATGAGAAAGAATTATGACCAGCTTATGCGTACCAAGAAGTATCGTAAATTGCTTAAATTATATGGTTCTACTGAGGATAAGAAAAAGCGAAAAACTTTAGCCGAACAACTCAATGAAATGCAAAAACAATATAATGTCACTTGGGACTATTGTAGAACTGCTATGATACCTATTGGTAAGAAGTATGGTATAGATGCTGTATTCGCTCTTACTAAAGCCGAAGATATTTGGCGTGGTATGGAAAAATGTTTATATGATAATGGTAGCACTATTCATTTTTCTAAATATGGGGATTTGCCCTGTATTAGAGCAAAACAAATAAACCGTGGTATTCCGATGTCTGTTAAAGATAATAAGTTACAATTTAAGTTTGGTAAGTCTGCGTTTGGTATAAAAATCAATGATGGATTTCAAACAGATGAGGTTAATGCAATATTAAACTATCTTTCCGAACCAGAGATTGTAGACAATAAAGCAATTCAAACACTTTTAGATGAAGCATACTGTATTGATACTTACAGACCTTGCTATGCCACTCTTGTACCAAAACTAATTCGTGGTAAATACAGAGTGTATTTACATCTAACTATCGAAGGCAAGACAAAACCTAAATATGATAGATTTGGTAATCCAAGGCATAGATTTGGCAGAGGTATTATTGGAGCTGATATAGGCACACAAACGGTCGCTTACACATCTGATACAGAGATAGGGCTCAAAAACCTTGCTGAACGAGGTAATAGTATTCAAAACGATTAGAAGGACTATATTATCGTGCTATGGATAGGTCAAGACGAGCAACTAATCTTCAAAATTATAATTTAGATGGTACAGTTAAGAAAGGTCGCAAGTCTTGGAAATATTCTAACCACTATAAGAAGTTAAAAAATAAACATTCTGAATTATGTCGTATCAATGCAATAAATAGACAACTCGCAATAAATGAAGATACTAACCATTTGCGAAGTCTTGGAGATATATTTATCACAGAACCTAAAAATGCCAGTAAACTTATGAAACGAGCTAAAGAAACTACTGTTAATAGCAAAGGTAAATTCAATAAGAAAAAGCGTTTTGGCAAATCCATAAAGAATAGATGCCCTTCTGGCTTTCAAACTACTATAGAAAAGAAATTCAAAGTATCTGGTGGTACATATATAGAAGTACCTAATAATTATAGAGCGAGTCAATATGACCATACAGCAGATGATTATATTAAAAAGAAGTTGTCTGATAGAATGTATAAACTTACAGATGGAACTTTGGTTCAACGAGATTGGTATTCATCGTATCTTTTGTACTGTTTCGATTATGAGACTAATAAGATAGATAAAAACAGATGTATTATTAAATTTGAAGATTGTTACAACAAAGAAAAAGCCTTAATCGAATGGATTAAAGCTAATAAGATTAAAATATTAAATAGTGGAATTAAAATAGCATAAATTAAATATTTTAGGGAGATTGACTATACTTCCTTGTCGCAAGATAGAAATTTACCGTTAATGTGGTCGTCGGACTGCTTGGTAATGAAAGTTCTTACTCAAATAGACTTATACTTGTATTCCAAAGTCTGAAAATGATGTACGATTACAAGCTAAACTTGGTGGAAAGAACCCCACGGGCTTGCCCGTGGGAGTAGTCAGTAGAAAGTGATTTCTCAGAATGTGATTTATAAGAAAATCCTTGCAGAATAAACTGCAAGGATTATTTTTTTAATTATATGAAAAATAAAAATAAAAAAAAGACCGATAAAATACTACATAAATTTAAATAATTCTGATTCACATCATTCCTCCCCAATCTTAAAAATAAATTATTCGGCAGACTTTTTCTACCGAATAATATTATCTATATTCTGTTAATAATTTTCCCTCTAAATTTGCAAAAGACGTCCAACCATTTATCTTTTTATTTAATAAAAACTGACAAACACCAGAAATCGAATCAAATTCAAGTGTTTCGTTTACGACATTATCACTATTTATATATAATTTACGCTTTTCACTAGCATCTTTTGAAAATCTCCCGCTACTATCTTCACCATAAATAGCTTTAGTACCTTTAGGAACAATAATTTTATTATTCTTAGTTATAAAAATAAAATTACCATAAAGCCAAACACTATCAGGTAGATCTATTTCAGCCTTTGATTTAACAACGATATTTTCAACATCAATAGTGTTTAAAAGCTCTTGAAAATTGTTTTTTAAACTTAAAGAAACTAATCTTTTTTTATCATTCTTAGGCGTCTTTTCGTCTTTTGTTTCCTTTTCTGTTTTCTTCTCATCTTCTTGATACTCGTCACCTATTTCGTTATCTGTTTCATTCTTCAGTACATTTTCAGATACTTTTTCGCCCTCTATAACGTCTATAAGAGCCATTACAGCGTCTTTATCCTTATAGACCATATAATCTACCTCATATGGTTTTAAGAGCGTTAAAATCGATTCTGTGAGGTTTGAGTCTATAATCTTCGCAGCAATGCAACTTAATTTTGCAAACTCACTTATTTCATTTATATCTAAAAATTCTTTATCACTTTCATATATACTTTTTTCTTCAATTTTAAGCAAAACAGTGTCGCAAAAAACTGAAGAAATCAAATAAATTATTTTTTTCATCTTTTTTTCTCTTAATTCTTCCTTTTAACAAAGCGTTTATTTTCGAAAATACTACTAAATCGTAAAATATCTGCAACTTTTAAGCCAATATGATTAATGTCGTTATCTTCCAGATAAGCATTAAAAAACTCAAGCAATTCTTTCCCGGTTAAATCATCAAGAACTAAATTATTATTAAATTCCAATAACTCGTCATAATAATTTTCAGTAAATTTATTTACCCTTTTAGTTTTGTAATACTTATATTTTTTAAAATAAAATTTACGATTTTTTCTTCTATATATAATATCAGCCAATTTTTCAGTTTTATAACCAAAACCATCATTATCGTCTAATACTTTATTATCGTTATTTACAACAATAAACTTATCATTTTTAAAAGGAACTATATTATAACACATAATACCAAATCCTTTCGTTATTTTACAATAATATTATAACAAAATAACGATTAAAAATCAAGGGTTTATGTGACATAATCAGTGTTTTTAGAATTTTTGCAATATTTTGTTCAAAAATGAAGTATGTTTATAAGGATTTTTAATCTCAATCCAATCAAAAAATTCATCAGCATAAAGTTCTAACACGATTGAATTTGTCGCATTTCCAGCACATATATTTTGAGGAAATGCTGAAATATATTTTTGATCGGTTGACATATCATTATATACCTTATAATTCTCTTTTATTAGTTTTAAATCAAAATATAAGCGATTATTTTCTTTATCGTATTCAAACTTATCTTTTGCAATCAAATATAATTGTTTCCACATTATTTTGTTATTATAAATATCATCTCTGTATTTAGTTTCAGGAAAATATCTAGGAATTGGCAAATTTAGCATATTATAATATTCTTTAAAAATTTGACGAGAATTATATAAGAAATCCAAACCAACATCATCAACGTAATGACACCAATCATAATCCTCGTGATTTTCAAGTCTTTCAGCCATTCTAAAACAAAAGTCAAGATATAAAGTATTATCAATTTTGCTGAAAAAATCTTGATAAAATTCTATTGTTTCGTTGCTTTTGTGAATTTCTTTATTAATCAATAAGTAATAAATTCTCCTTCGAGCTTCTAATGGAAATGTAAAGTCTTTAGCATTTGTTGTAGCAAAAAAACAAGGGTAAGGGTCTTCATTTTTAATTGAAGTGTTAGAGATATTTAAAACAAATTCTCTGCCATAATTTTGATTCTCAAAAAATTCCTTATCTATTTCATCAATAAAAATAGGATTAACGTTGTTTTCTTGCATCCAAGAATAAATAGTATCAATTCTGTCTTTTTTTCTACTATTTTTAGTAATTCCTTCTAATTCTTTCCAATCATAAATTTCATTTGTATTCCCTCTTGTTAATTTACTCATAACTGACAAAAGAGAGGATTTACCTGAATGACCTTGACCCCCTAAAATAATAATTTGAGGAATATCAAGTCGATTTTCTTCAATAGGTATATTACTTCTTAATTCATGTATAAACGATGCTGTAAAAATAGACAATATGCATTCAAAAATTCTTTTACCATAATCATCAGTATATTTATCAGTATACTTTTCAAAACTTTGAATATAACTATTTATAAGCTGTAAAGATTTTAAAAGTTCTTCATTAGTCGCCTTTTTACCTATTGGCAATAAGTTATTACCTTTGATATTTGCGTATTCAAACATACCAGTATAACCTTTTTTAGTATTCCTATAATTCTTATCATATAAAATTTTAGACCTTGAAATGTTTTGATTAACTTCAATTTCTTTAGAAACAACTTTTACAATTTTTTTGATACATTATTTTGAATAGCTTTTTTAGTTTTTAATGCTGGTTTTTCAGTTCTCTTATTTATAGTTTCTTTTACAACCTCAAATGCAATATTTTCAAAACTTTTTTCTTCTTTTTTCTCTTTTTCAATAATTCGTCTATCATCAGAAATATTTGAAATTTATTTAATCAAGTTTTCAGAAGCAACACCTAAAACAACTTTTTCTCTAACATCTTCAATATTTTCAACAATATTTTTCTCTTTAATTTTATTGATACTATCGTTATCTAAAACAACAATGGACTCAATATTTTTTAATTCTTTATCTTTAATAGGTTTCATTTGTTTAATATTAAGTTTCAACAAATCTTTTGAAATATAATTAGTCAAAACCTTTGATAAATTATTTTCATAATAAGATTTATAAAAATCAAACAACTCATTATTATCAAAAATTAAAATATTTTCAAATTGATTGCTATTTTGATTAAAAGCTGTATTTGATAAATTAGCAGAACCCACAATAAGTCTTGTGTCTCCATCATCATTCCACAATAAATAAAATTTTGAATGAATGATATGAGTATTTGAAACATAAACATTAAACTCTTTTTTACTTAATTTTTCCTTTAAATTAATGTCCAAATCCTTATAAAATTCAATTGAATCCCCTCTCAAAATTTTCATAACGTTATTGGTAAAATTTTTAGCCAAATTATTTATATTATTTTTAACAAAATCATTATCAATACCAATAACAATATCACAAGTTTTAAAATCTTTTAAATATGTATTAACAAATGATGAAGAAATTGAATAAGTTACACCAATAAAATGATCATACATTTTTTTATCAAAAATTTCCTCAACAGATAAATTAACACACTTATTGTACTTGATAATATTTAAAGTGCTTATTCCAGAATTAAAATTTTTTAAAAAGTTTAAATTTTCCATATTTTCTTCCTTTCATTATAATATTTATAATAAAATTATTACAAATTATAAAATAAAAATCAATTTGTTGCAAATACACTCAAACAATTCATAAAAACAAGTGTATTTGCAACAAAAAAAAAATAAGCAGCTGATTCCATTCAGTAACTGCTTATTTATCGCCTTGTTTTATAATTTTTTCATAGCACTTGCTGGTCTTACAACCATTGTGTCATAAGCATCAACTTTAACTTCTTCTCTGGTTCTAGGATTGTGTGCAACTCTTGCGTCTCTGTGTACTTTCTTGAAAGTAGCAAAGTTTTGAATTGTTACAACATCCCCTGCTCTAACTGCGTCAGAAATTGTGTCAATAATAAAATCAACGATATCTGATGCTTGTCTTTTGTTCAAATTTTCTTTTTCAAATTCAGCATGTACTGCTTGTTTTAATTGTGTTTTGTTCATAAATGTTCTTTTCCTTTCACATTTCTACATATTTTTGTGACTAGATATCATCTTCGTCACGTTTAAACAATAAAGCTATTATACCAGCACTACTAAGAGTCATTGTACCAATCCCACCAATAAGAAATTGACTCACACCTGTATCCAAATCTACGGATGTTTTTTTAGAAGATGTATTATTTTTATTTCCGTCTGTTTGATTAGATGTGTTTTGGGAATTGTCATTCTCATTATCTTCAGAACTAGTAGTAGCGTCTTTGTCTTTTTTATTAGGATCTTTATCATCACTAATATCGACAGAAGAACCACCACAATCTTTTAATTCATTTTGTAATTTATCTATTAACTCTTTATAGTGTTGTTCTCTTTGTTCATACTCAGAAATTTTTTTATTTAAATCTTCTGATGTCTTTGGAACCTGTTTGACTTCTTTTTTTACCTCAGCTTTTACTTCAGTTGGTTTAAAAGAAGGTCTAGAATAAACCTTTTGAACAGGTTTATTGTAAACAGGTTTTTTATGAGATTTTTGAACAGGTCTAGCCTTTTGTTTTTCAAAAATTTTAGCATCAATTTTCTCGTGAGGTGCAACAGTTTGAATATAGGCTTTTTCAGTTACTCTCCCCACAGAAGATTTATGTTCATAAGTTCCTTTAATATGTCCTGCACGTGAATTATATGTGTAAGTTTCTACCCTATCTGTTTGCAAATTTAATTCGCCATCAGCAAAAGATTTTTTAGGTACAATTACACAACACGCTAATGCACACATTAAAAGTGTTTTCTTTAAAGGTTTATTCATGCTTGAAAACCTCCAACCCTTACATTGTTTTTACCTTATAGTGATATTATAACACACAAAAAACATAAAAACAATACATTTCACAAGTATTTTCACAACTTTTTGAAAAAAACATAAAAAACCTAAGATTTTTTTCAATCGTAGGTAATTATTTACAAATATTTATCTAAAAGACTATCACCATAGTAAAAATCTTCTAAAGTGTTTTCTTCACAATGAAGATCTGTTTCAAGTATACCAGGCAAATTATGTTCAACAAATAAATCATCTTCCAACGTTTCTGTTAAAAGTGCTCGTTCTTTACCTTTTTTAAGAATGTTTTTAACATTTCTTCTCTTAATACCACGTCTTTTAACATAGTTATCATTAAAATAATTTAAATCTTCTTGTTTTTCACCTAAAAGAATCGCACGTTCATCTTCGATAAATTTTTGCCTTTCAGCATGGTCTTCATCTACTTCAGACACAACTTCAGGTGTTCTCATATTGGCGTTAGCAAGTTTTATATCTTCTTGTTGAAATTCATCTATATCCTTATGATCCATAATGTATTCATTATATTCATCACTACCCGGTGCTAGATTTATGCCACCACTAAATTTATCACTAGCTTCTTGTTTTTTCTTTTTATTATCTTCGTTCGTAATCATAATTCTATCTCCTCATCTTCCTTTTGGTTATCATAGAAATCATCATATAATGAATCAGAGTATTCACCCATCCTATTTTGAACTTTAAAATTTTCAATAGCCTTAGCGTGTTCTGGACTTTGTTTAGAATAAGTATCTAAAGCCCTTGCAAATCCCAGCTGCATCGATTCAGAAATACCAAATTTATGATTTAAATTGTAAGGTGGAAACATCTTACTTTCTTTAACTATATCTTCAGCATTAAAATCTTTAAAAATCTTGTTAGGGACACCATCTTCAGAAGCAACTTTCGCAATTATTTTAATTTTTTTATCGTCTATATTATCAAAATTACAAGAATCCACTTGCTCCATAAGTTTAGAAAAATATTTACTATTTTTATTAAAATCTTCAGGACTCATCTTAGATAATTTTTCAGAAAGTGTTGCACAAAATAATATCGAAGTTTTAGTTGCATTTAAAGGTTCTTTTAAATTAAGTTTAGTAATAGGTTTACCATTTCTACCTAATAATTCACCATCATAAGTTGTAACAACTTGTTCATCAAAATTTTTATCATAAGTCACTTTTTCATTTGTCTTTATAATATCATCAGCTAAAGAAGTTTCTTTAAACAACGCTTTTACACTAGGATCTTTATCAGCAAGTCTTCCACACATCATAAACGTTGCTTTTGAAAGTTTTTCTTCATCAATTCCGTCAACTTTACACAAAGTCTTTAAAATTCTTTGTCGTTTTTCATATTCTTTCATAACCTCTTTGACATCACCATTACATTCACACATTTTATCATGTGCTTCTCTGGCTAATGCAATATTCATACAAGCAGCACTTTCCTCAGTAAATGGAACTCTACCACCATTGCAACTTTTTCTAAGCCATTCAACAGCAGCTTTTTCAAAATTACCTGCGTTATCTTGAAAATTCATTTCTCCACCCTTAGATTTAACTTTATTATCTGCTATCTTTTGTTTAATAAGGGAAGAAAATCCTCCACTACCAAGAGCCATACCAATAAACGTACCACAAGAAATAGCAATGTTTCTGGAATTAATACCTCTTGCAAGAGGAGCTGCACATAAAACTAACATTCTTTTTTGAAATTCAGCATTAAATTTCTGCATATTTTCACGATCACCGTTTTTATCAAGCCATTTAATACTGTTTGTTTCAAAAGATGACATATTCATATAATATTCATCTATTTGCTTTTGAAATCGATCCAATTCGACTGCATCTTTTTCAGAACCTTTTACCGTGTATTTTTCTTTATCATATTTTACTTTCATAAAAGAACTCCTTAAAATTCAAAATCGTCTCCATCTTTTGATTTCTCAATTTCTTCCCACATTATACGTTGTATTTTATCTTCAAGTGCACGCCTTTCGTTTTCAAACGATGTTTTTTAATTTCTTTTGCTAAACTTTCTTTTGCTTTATTCTTTAAAGTAGATTTTATAGCTTCTTTTTCTTCATCATATTTTGATTTCATAAGAACACCCCTTAAAATTCAAAACCTTCTTCATCTTTTATTTTCTTGATTTCTTGCCACATTTCATATTGTCTTTCTTCCTCAAGTGCTTTCCTTGCTTCTTTCGACAATATTTCATTAGCTTCTTCAGATAATATTTCGTTGGCTTCTTCAATCAAACCCTCTTTAGTATACGAACTTTTTTGAGGCGGATTCTTCTCACGTTCCTCATCAAAATACTTAAATTCTTCTTTGTATTTATTGTTTAATTCTGGATTTATTACATTTTCAAAAAAAGCCTCATATTCCTTGTTTTCTGGCTCTTTTGATATGTTAATATTTTTTAAATCCAAACCTTCATTCGGTCTTTTAGCTTCAATTAAATCATAAGACTTGTGATTTCGTGATTTTTCCAAGCCTTTAAGTCTATTTTTAGTAAAATTAATAATAGTCTCATTTTTATTTTCCACACCCTCAGCAAAAAGTTCAACTTTATCTGAAGGAATATCTAACTTATCCCAATCCTGAAAATCCTTATAACGATCGCTTAAAAGTTTGAGACTATCAATTTCGTTCAAATTTTCTAAATCTTCTTCGTTTACACCTAAAATATCTCGCATACTTCTTAAATTATTTTGAATTTTCTTATCCCCTTCATCTAAAGCATAATCTCTCAATTCATGTTCAGGGTTATCGTAAACATTTCCTAAAGTATCTATAAGAGATCTAGTATGTTTAATTCGTGACGATAAATCATATTTGTCTATATAATCGTCATCACTTGTGAGCCAACAAATATCTAAATCTTCATCAGTTAACTCAATAGGCTCGATTTCATCAAATATTTCTTCACTAAATCTTTCGAAATCTTTTTCATCAAAATCTGTCATAGCAAAAATCCTTTCTGTATAAGGTGAGCCACTCGGCAATTTAATTGCCGAGAATTCTCACTTAATTTTTTAAATTTCCATATCCCCTTCAGCTTCGTTAGAAAACTCAGGCATCACAAAATCGTCTTTTACATCATATGTTATAGGTTTTCTGTAAGACGGTTTTTTAGCTTTACCATCAACCAAAACATCTGATTTTGTTAGCGAAGAAACCTCACGTTCGGTTTTTTCGCCTTCAACTATCTTTTTATTATTTAAAACAGTAAATGGTGTGAACATTTGACTATTATTCCCGTCAAATAAATTCTTACTTTCATCAGCAAGTGAAACAGCAGTATCAAAATCACCACTATAAGCTAATCTATATAAACTACAACCTTCAGCAAAACCTGTTTCTCTATCAATTTCAACTGATTTCATAACATTATTTTCACTCATTATGTCAGCTAATTTATCAACATATTCATCGTTGATATCTACTCCAAGACCTACATCAGATTTATAAAGTTCTTTAAAAGATTTCTTCCATTCTTCAGGAGAAACTCTATCAGCTGTTGCTTTCCAACTATTAGTTTTTTCGTTATAGCTTACACCACGACCATCCCAAAGCTGTCTAACAGGTCTCATTAGAAGTGAAAAACGTCTTTCAGCATCCACTGGATCGTGTTTTGATTGCAATATTGCTTGAGTTACTGGATATGTTAACTCTGTTACAACTTCGACATCCTTATCCCCTACAGCACGAATAGCACGTTGGGAAACAGCACCAGCAAATCCAGTACCAATATTTTTAGTGTTTGTGGCAAACATTACACCTTGATTCATTTCACGAGTTGCAAGAGTTTGATCAAACTCTTTTAAATTTCTTTTATCAATACCATCTTCATTACATTTACAACCACCAACGCCTAAATATTGCATATAAGAATCTATCTTCTTAGGGCTGCCTTTAGCCCCTGTTTTAATACAAGCGTTATAAACAGAGTCTAAATGTCTATCAACACTAGCATAATTAATGTGTGCTTTATCCACAGATTCTACAGAACATTGTTGATAAAAATCACTTAATTCATCGATTAATTCATCACCTAATTGTTCTTTTTTAACAGAACCTACAACCTTACCTTCTTTAATATCATTATGAAGTTTATTAGCCCTTAAAGTCAACTCGTTCCATTTATCAGCCAATTCAGGATTGTAATGCATAGCAACTTTTATATCTAATCCATTATTCATATTCAAAGGATAAACTTCAACTTCTTTATTTTGTTCTTTATCAAAAACCTTAGTTTTCGTTCCTAAATCTAATAAATTAGCTTGAACTCCAAAAAGTCTCTTTGCTTCTTTTTTAGATTCTTCGTCTTGTAAGTTGAACACACCTGCGACATCACCATCAAAATCGCCGCTAAAAGGCACATCCATATTAGGATTAATAGAACAACCACTCAAAGTTGGATCAATTTTGACTTTCAGATATCTCACGTTGGAATTTCTAAGAACTGGGTCACGAACAACCAACAAATAAGCTTCACCTTTTTCAACATCTTCAGGTTTCACACCAAGTTTTTTAGCAATATCTACACCAACGCCAATTTCGTCAATTTTAAGACTAGGATCTGGCGACCAAACAGCTGAAGCTGATTTGCTCATCTTGTGTGCCATTAATTCCTCTTTAAACATATTATTCTTGCCTGTAAACTTTCTTTGCTTAATGTCTTCAGTAATAGAATTAAAAGCTTCTTGACAACGACTTTGTGCGTTATTCATCTTAGCTTGAATTTGTGCTTTTTCTTCATCAGTTGTTGCTTCTTTTAAAAGTTTCTCATTTTCACGATAATTCAAAGATTCTTTAAATACGTTAACGTATTTATTAGTGTAATCATGAATCACAACACTACCGTCAATTAATTCTTGTCCACTTCTTAGGTGAGAACTCATAACAGGTAAACCCCATGAAGTTTTTTCTAACAAATCTTCATTTCTTTTAACTGTAGTAGGTCGTACATATACACCATCTTTTCTAGTATATCCTTTTCTTTCCCATTCGGCTTGTTTATAAATTACATCAGTCTTATCCTTATTAAGTGGTGCAATATCTTCACCAGTAGGATATTTCAAAGGAAATGGGAGTTCCATAATTCCACCACGTTGAGTTAATTGCTTACAAAAATCATCACACATTTTTTTAGTGTCAACTTTTGTACCTGATTTAAGTTCTTTATATTCTAATTCAGGCATTTTAAAAACAACACGTTCTTCATTTTTGTGAGGTTTATAACCTTTAATTATATTGCCTGTTTCGGTAATATCTAAGCCTGTTGTAATAAAATACTCACGAGCATTTAATAAACTATCAGCGTTATTGCCGAAACATTCTCTCATAATATTTGAAGCACCTTTACTTGTTAAAGCCCAAGCAATTTGACCACTCATTCTACGACCTTTACCCTTTAAAACAGCTTCGTCATCATAAATATGTGTTTTAGATTCAGCAGATTTATCAGTAATTATAAATTTTGCCTTTCCTCCACCACCTATAACATCAAAACCATTACTATCTTTAGTAGTAAAACTATCATTTAACTTCTCACGTGCAGTTCCTGCATTAAATCTCGAAGGTTGAGTGAATGGTGCCATAAAAACATCAACGTCTTTATTTTGCTTGCAAAATTCATAAGCTTTTTTCAAGCTTTCAAGTCTTGATTCCTCAAAACCATTTGCAATCGAACTTTGCTTGATCTCATCCCAAGATTTATCAGTATCCATTACATAAGATATAACACCCTTATTCCCATGCATATCTGATAATTTATCTTGTTTCATAAGTGGTCTCAAACTTCCATCAGCTTTTCGCATAGGATATTTTTCAGCAAATCTTTTAGAAATTACAATAGCATCATCTTGAGTAAGACCACCAAGCGTAACGTCCATAGACTTAACAGGTTCACTTACAGAATTTGCTTGCAATAAGTTAGAAATCATCATACATTGTCTATCAAATGGGTCAAATTGAGAATATTTTGAAATTTCATGAGACATAATAGCACAACGTGCATCTTTAGCACCTGGTTTTATAGTTTTATCTTCATTCACTTCAGTTCCTTCAACTAAATATCTTACAGCACCTTGATTCTTTGTTGTACTTGTAGTAGCAATAGGGTCAAAATAACCATCAGATTGCTTAGTTAAAACCGAAATATTTCTACAACCAGTTAAAATATAAGGATCGCCATAATTATCATTAGCATAATCATAATTATATTGATGTGCCCTAAAATCAGCAGTCATACTAGAATTATCACGAATATCATTAGAATATCTAACTCTTTGTGCTTGTGTTTTAATTATAGCTTTTAAAACATCTTCAGGCATACCTTGTTCAAGATAATTTTCTCTAAAATTTACATCATATCTTTCACTATCAAAAGTCTTATAAGTATTATTAAGACTTGTTGTAGAACCAATTTCAGTATGTCCTGTTTTTAAATTTAAAATATCTTGATTTAAAGAATATCTAATAGATTCCTTCATTTTTTCACGATATCCTGTCAAAAGCGTTCTTTCTTCCATTGATTTATTTTCACCAAAATTTTGGAATTTTATATGTGCAGAATAAGAAGGAACAAACGCATAATTATCGCTTCCAGCATATCTAGTAGTAACAACACCATCTTCATCAGGTGTAAATATTTGACCAATGAAACCAATTAATTCACGAGGTTCTCTTTCCTTACCATCTTTATCCTTAACTTGTTCAGTAGATCTTAAATAAGCTTTATATTTAACAACTCCATTATCATCTAATAACACATCATCTTCATTAAATCTCAAGCCTTTAGTTATTAATGATTGTTTAACTGTTTTATACATATCTTGAACAAATGGATCGTCAATATCTTTCATTTTTTTACTATTTTCTTCGTCAAATTTAATCATACGATCTTTGACTGTTTTATTGTAAAAATCATTACCTAATAATTCATCAGGGTTTATATCTAAAACTTGCATAGCTCTGAAAACATCTCTGTTGTTACGATATAAACCATAACCACTTTCGTAAAATTTAGCAACATTTACAGGGTCAAATCTTTTATTATCAGAATTTAATTCTAAAGAACCAAATGTTGTATCCAATGAATCCCTTGCATGCATTCTAACTATATCTTCTTTAGAATTTTCAACAACATCATAATACTTAAGAGCGTCCATTGATTCTTCTAATGCTAGATTAGAATTTACATCATCAGCTTCTTTTTCTTCATCTTCAAGACTTTGATATTTAGGAATTAATAAACTATCATTTCTACCCGTTAAAACATCAATATAACCTTGTTGAATAACGGCGATATCCGGATTACCACTTAATTGAAAATCTTCACCTTTATTAATAGTCTCAATTAATTTATCAACATTAAGCTGTTCAGTGTAATTATTTTTAGCATTTTCAATAGCAAGATTTAAATAATCTTTAGCTGATTCCTCATCAGGCATAAAAGTAGTTTCACCCATACGATTAGTAGTTGAAGCTATAATTCTTACTTTATTCCTATAAACTTCTTCTTGAGTCGCTTCTTCTGCATCTTTTACTTGAATATCACCATATGTTGCAGTAAAACCTGTAGAAGTCCTATAAGCTGAATTATATTCTCTCTTACCTCTACCAACCCCACGCTCTAATTGTTCATATTCACCAACAAGTTTATTGCTATCAAGCCTTTTAACAGGTTCTCCAAGTGCGAATCTCACTAAATTTAAAGAATCTTGAGGTGTTGGGTTGTGCATAACAAAACTATTACCGTCTTTTTTAGTTGTTGAAAACAAATATCTTGCACCATCATCATAAACAGAACCTAAATAATCTTCAGTTCCAATCTTTTCAGTAATTCTTACATTGAGCTTAGTGTTATCAACAGTAGCTTTTAATTGACCTGGATATTCATCACGAGAAATTTCATAAGGTCTTCCCATATCAGATAAACCCTTTAAAATCGCAGCAGACTTTTGGGCTTGTTTACTCTTTTGAAGAATAATGTTTCTTATTTCATCATGACTTAAATCTTTTGATTCAGATAAAGAATCAATTTCTCTTTCAAGCCAAACACTAGCGTCAGCATATTCTTCTCTAGTCATATATTTAGCAAGTCTTGTAACACCACTCATATCATCAGTATCAATAACATTTACCCCTGATTCATTCGCAGTGTAATAAGTTACATCATTTTTAGTCGTTTGATAAGGTTGTGAATAAAAACTAATTGAACGACATTTTTTAAAATCTTTAGCTAAATCATTTACATCTTCAACTTCAGTTGATTTAACAGAACAAAGTCTACTTCCATTTTCAACCAAAGCACGTCTCCACGAAAATCGTGGATCATAAGGACTTATTGGAAGATAAGAATTTTCATCATAAACATTGTCGCTTCCTTTTTTCAAACCAACCATATTAATAAAATTATCTAACTGAGTTTTGTTTGAAATATAACCATCAGAATAAAGAGTAACACCTCTTGCTTCTCGCATTATATCATCAACACTATTAATAAAAAACCCACCAGCATTTGACATTGTTTTATTTTCAGCTTTTAACTTATCACCAAGTGTTTTTCTCATAGCACGTGCTTCTGAAACTTTGATCATTCTATCAATACGCTCATCTTTAATTTGAGATTGGTTATAAGCATTGATATAATCCCAGAAAGCGTATTCATAAAAATACCTATTCTTATCAGCAGAACTTATTTGCATATATACCACCTTTCATTTTTATAAAAAAATTAGATACCCAATTCGGATATCTAATCAAAAAGAACATATATGATATGGGTAGCATTTAACTACACTTAACCCGAATTGGCTTTAACACATCAATCGAAATGAAATTCGATAAATATTTTTTTCCATTCAATTTTCTGATTTGAAATGGAAAGTCATTTCATACTTATATTTTAATTCATCCCCATAAAATTGTCAATAAGCAATATCTTCAGGCTATACCACATCAACCAATTGAGCCATTTGGTGATCAAATTCTCCATCGGCAAAATCCCACTTTTCGCAATTAGCTAAAAATTTAATAAAAGCCGATTGAACATCATAATTAAACTTCGGAACCTTTTCAAGCTCCTTTTTATCTTCTACATAAGTTGTAGAATCTGCTTTTTTGCTTTGTTCTACAAGTGCATTAGCGATATCAGAATTATCTCTCCAAATAATATAAGGAGTTCCATCTAATCCACACAAATTTTTTCCATCCATTTTAAAATGCTCAATATCAGCTTCCATCTTAGGTCTACAAGCTTCAAATGCTCTACAGATTCTCTCTTTCAAACCAAAATTAATACCACCACCATCATCTACTAAATCAGCTGGAGAGACTGTATTATTCGCAAAACGAGGAATCTTTCTAGCATTAGATTTTTCAAGTCGTTTATACATTTCTTGAGTAACTTCAGTATTTTCCTCAGTTTCAACCATTTTGTTATAATAAACATCTTCTTGTGTTTCCATATCAGCATCTTCTGCTAATTCATTATTTTCTCTACATTGAAGATTAATTAAATTCATTATATCATTTGATCTATCTTCTTGATTAATAAGAGAAAAAGTATATTCATTAAGACCAAATAATTTTTTATAAAGTTCAATAGAATCTTCAGCCTCTAAAGATTGTTCCATTCTTTTCGCAATCATAGCATCAAAATTAATTTGGTTTTGAGTTACATCAAAATCTTTTGCAACTGATAATGTAGGAATTGTTTGAAGTGAATAATCATGACCAAAATGAATTATTTTATTACCAAATAACTTAAAACTCATAGGAAGTATTGTAGCATTTTTGTTCCAAATAGGAGAACATCCTGCACGAAATACCATTGAGTTTCTTTCACCAATAAAGAACATATCATTAGGCGTAATTACTGGTTCTTCTTCAACAGAAGGAGTGTAGCTGACAGTTCCTTCGTTCTTCATCCACATTTTCTTTAAATCTGTTGCGACAGTTTTACTCTTTATTCTGACACGGTGAGTAGTACCACTCATCTTTGACAACGTATCAATCATGCTATCATCTGTACTTTTTAAGAAGATGACATTGCTAGTATTGTGGGTCGGAATCATATCATCCGTCAAATACAAATGATCACCACTATCCACCATGATACACTGCACTTCTTCATCACAATCATATTCTATATTATCGACCCTCAAGCCAGCCCTGTGGTCTTCAACAAATTTTTTTTCTTCTTCAGTATAATTTTCAAATAACTCGGGATCGGATTCTATTCCTACAATTTCAACCTTTTTCCCGCTATTTAAAAGTTCGAGCATCTCCTTTGTGGAGATTACTCGTTCTTCTGAATTTGTCATAATCTTTTCACCTCATTTTCTATTTCCAAAAGCCAATCATAAAAATCAATTAAATCATTGTCCCAAAAGACCAAATAATTTAAATTATTTTTAATTGCTGTCTCTCTTTTTATTGCATCACGTCTAGTCCATGTATCAATAGCACTTTTATAATAAAAATTACTTTTAGATTTTTTAAACAAAAAATTATATAATTTAATATCTTCTGGATTGTCTTTATCATAAAAATGATTATGATGAGTTCAATGAGCATTTAATTCGATAAATAAATCTAAACTGACAATATAAAAATCACACGGAAACGGATAACGAACATCTTTGTATTCAATTAAAACATCACTTCTACCAAAAACTTTTACCAACTCATATTCAACAATATCTTGAGCAGGTGAATTAGTAAATGTTCGGTTTTTCTTTTTAGTTAAATATGTTTTATGCTTAATTTTTCTTATTTCTTCATCAGTTTTTTCATGCCAACTATCACTAATTTTTCGATTTATTTCTTCCTTTTCCTCATTGGTTCTTTTTCCAATAGCTTCTTTAATTTTTTGACTATGAAGCTCTCTATCTTCATCTGACAAATTGTCCCAATAATTTTGTATTTTTTCAGAAAAAGGTACGCCATCTTTTTCATGACCCTCTTTAATTTTTTCTGCAAATTCTTTCTTCTCTTCATCAGTTAAACTGTTCCACCAATTTGTTCTGGCTTTTGATTTATTTTTAAACATTTTTTTACGGGCATCTTCACTCATATTTTGATACCTTTGTTTAATTTTTTCACTGTGAATTTTTGTTTCTTCTTCTGATAAATTTTGCCAATGATCGATACGCCACTCATCGTAACATTTCGCACATCCTTTACCATGTAAATGATTATCGGGTGTTATTGAAAATTCACCGTGTTCAGGACAAATTACTGTGACGTGAGTTCTAGCATTTTTATATTTCACCTTACTATAATCATATTTGTCACCATGAATCTTCTTAGCCTTTTTAATAAAATCTTCAGTATTAGACTTTTTAGTCCCACCACAATCAGGACATCCACACTTATTATTTATATGAATCCTCGGTTCCTGTTCAAAAACACCATGAATCAGGCAAATTATCTTAACTTTAGTATTATTATTTTTATAATCAACTAACGAATAATCATATTTATTCCCGTGAATTTCTTTAGCTTTTTCGATAAAATTTTTCTTTCTTTGTTTTACACTAGCTACCATTCTATATCCTCTCAAAAATCATAACACTTTCATATTCTTTTTTGTTAGGAGTAAAGTGCGATTTCATTATTTTTTCATCTTTTATTTCTTCAATAAATTTAAAACCATTCTTAATAACAATTTCACTCATCATTTCTTTATATTTTTGATTTATTTGAAATACAAAATACTTTGATTCAGTTGATTTACTATTCTCTATAACATTGTTCCACCAATCCAAAAAATTATCTAAAGAATAATTTTCAATACCATCAGAACTATAAATTTCCGTGTTATAGTACGGTGGACAAGTAAAGGTCGCATCTGTTTTTAAACCTTTTAAATCATATGATGAGGATTCACCATAATTTAAACTAACATTTGTCATTTTTAAATCTTCAACCATTTCACGATAACCCTTGAAAAGATTCATATTAACATCTATGCCAAAATATTTAATATTGTTGTAAAAACAGTACAAAGCCCTTTCGCCCCAACCCGAACAGGGATCATAAAGTGATTTTATATTATATTTTTTACAAAACTTATCCATAAGTTTTGCATTAAATCTGCTATAACCTTTCATAACACCTGATATAGTCATAGCTGACATAATCTGCCAAATACTTAACTCATCGGGTAATTTGTTAACATATTCAAGCCTGTTTAAAAATATATACATTTGCAAAGGAACACCCTTATAATCAGGATTCTCATTCCATAATTCTATTTCACGCCTATAAAAAACAGGAAATTGGTAATATTTAGCCAAATATGTAAAATTATTAAAAGTTCCCGTCAGTTTCTTCTTTCGCATTCCACCATGTTCTATTGAATAATAGTCTAAAAATTCCATAAATTACCTCTTAATTTCTTTTTGTTTATACTAATATTATACCAAAAAACCTTGAAAAAATCAATAAAAAAGAGAAGATCGGTCAAATCTTCCCCCTTTTTTGTTGATTTTAACTAACACGCACTTTCCACAAGTGTTCGCCACAACAACGTGTTTTACTTCCGTCTTCGCATATAATCGTATAGACATCACGAACACCTTTAGGGTAAACCCCACTAACATGGGATATACCGTCACGAGGCGTTATAACCTCATCACCTACTTTAATATCTTTCATCAATTTCCAACCATTAGGAGTAGCAATTTTTGCATCTAATGGTTGAGCGTTCCCTTGAATAACTTTATCCACGGAGTTGGTTTCTGATTATCAATAAACAAAATTATTTATTATTATTTTTGTTATATCACCTTATTATAACTATCGTCATTACAACGACTCCCTGACTATATGTTAAGGTCTACTTTTTAAAAAGCGATTCCCCCAGCTATTTTTCGAACAGTCATTAAAGATTTACTGCCCTACGGAGACGCAATCCCCTAGTCGATGAAGGTTACTCATAGATTAAAATCCTTAGAGTATTCCTAACTGAACAAACCCTTGTTTTGATTAATTAGCACCTTTCAGTATTTTTTTCAGCTTATAATCATTCTATAACTTTTTTCTGCTTTCGCTCCATCACGCTTATTTTTTCAAATTACGTTGTGGCATATAGACTCTTAAGGTTCTTCCCAGTATTTAACTGCTGTAATAGTACCCACACATTACATGTAGGCAGCGACTCGATTTGTTGATAAAATCTTCACGCCGTAAACATCACGTAATTGTTGCAATGTTTGTAATATTAAAGTAAATAATTGTCCTTGACCTAACATTTTTCTAATTAAAATATTTTTCTAAAATCGACTTAACGTTTTTTAATTTTTTTCGTCTACAATCAAGTATCAAATAATCATAATCATTATTTAAGGCATATTCATATTTTAATTGATCGTTTGGTTTTTGTTGGATAAACTTAGTATCTCCAACAAAAAATTCAACAGGTTCATAATGTTGTATGCCATTGCACTCAATTAATAAATTATAATCTTCGAGAAAAAAATCAAAATTTAAACGAAATCCTTTATCACTTAAACAATCATCAAAGGATTTGTGTATCACATAATGAATATTGTGATCATCTAAAAAAGATTTTACAAGCAATTCGCCTTTAAAATTCGCTTTACACCCACAAGATTTGACATCACCAGATCGTAAAGTGTTGGCTAAAGCATAAACATATTCGCCACAAGAACATTTACACAAATATCGAATCAATCTTCTACCAGACGGATTAATATAAGGTTGAACTTGTTTAATTACAGTTAAGTCTCCAAATTGCTTACCTGTTAAATCTTTTAAGCCTTTAGGTTTTTTACAACCACAAGATATTGTTGAGCCTGATTTTAAATTTGAAGATGTTACAATAACTTCTTTCCCACATACACATTCACAAAGCCACTGTGTATAGGCTTTATTATTTGACGGTGTGCGATAATCTTCTGCACGTTTCAAAACAATTAAATAACCAAACTTACGTCCCGTTAAATCATCTAATTGTTTTTTATTGCAACCACAAGATGTAGTGTGACCTGAGCGAAGATGTCCTTGAGAAACAATTGTAGTATTTCCACAATCACAAAGACATTTCCATTTTTTGTTATAATATTTGTCAACACCATATAAAGACAAGACTGTAAGTTTGCCAAATCTGTGACCTGTCAAATCGCCTATTTCATTTCCCATACAATCAAACCCCAAAATAAATATTTTAATTAAATTGCACTAATTCGCAAAATTAGCTCCAATAAATGGCATATTTCATTACAAAATATGACTGACTATATGTCAAACTTATATAAAATAAGTCCGCCTATTTTTCGCTCATTCCATAAACTTGAATAGCTAACGAGGACTTCATCCTCTAGTCGATAAAGGTTACTCATAGATTAAAACCCTTAGAGCATTCCTAACTGAACAAACCCTTTTTAAAAATAACTTAGCATATATTAGATAATATATTTTTCATTTAAGCTTATTATCATCCTATAACTTTTTTCTGATTTCTCAACTTTCACGCTTATTGTTTCCAATTACGTTGTAGTGTTATAGACTCTTAAGGTTCTTCCCAGTTTTAACTGGCGTAGATATGCACCGATCACTCGATACACAGGGCTAGATCACCCAATAGACAACATCGTAGAAAAGCTGTCAATACCATGTCCTTCTGACTGTAAGTTCCCCAACTCATCAAACATAAACCTTGTAAGCAACAAAGGTTTTTGAGAGCTTTTAGTCATATAAGACGCATCAAAGTTAGTATCTACTAATTGTTTAATTAAAATCAATAGCAATTTTGCATATTTTGTTAAATGTGGTGGTGTTATTAAATCCACCAACTTAGGTCTTTCAGTATAATTACACCTAGAAGACCATACTGCATTTTCGTAACCCTCTTTAACTTCAGGTCTGTATTCGCATTCTGCTTCAAGTCCAATCTTTTTAGTCTTGTAGCGAATATGTCCTTTCTTAAATTTACCATCTTTAGTTTTAACAAGTTCTTCCAAAACCCCATCTTTGATAATTAAAGTATCTAAAACAGGATCTTTCATATACGTTCTTCCATCAAGTGATGTTACGAAAGATTTTGTAAACTTAAAATGGAAAGTTTTGATAAGCATACCCGTTGAAGGGTTTACAATTTTTAATTTCCAATAAGATACATTATTTGGAACAATACCTTTGAAAGCACATCTAGCCCATCCTGTTTCGTTTATCATATCTTCGTGATAAAAATCTTTGCCAAGTGATTTTGTAAAATCAATATCTTCATAACCTTGCCAGATAACTTGTTGACCTTTTAAGGCATATCTACTGATATATTCGTTCTTAAAACGTACTGCAAGTTTTCTAGGAAAAGACATTGAACCTAAATCAAAAGAATTTTGAATAGAACCACTAGTTAATCTCTGAATAGTCGGGTCACTAAAGAAACTATGGCGATAGGTAAGAATTTGAAGTTATCTCCAACTTTTCCCCCGCCCCACACCGAACGTACGACTTTCATCATATTCGGCGTTCCACCAACTTAATTGTTTGTTTCTACAAGTATATTATAACAAAAAAATAAGAATATAGCAACACATTCTTATTTTTTATAAAGCCAAGTATATTTTTTATCGTAATCATATCCTACAGGACAACCCATAGCACACCAAAGTTTAAAATCTCTTAATTTGTTATCCCAAAAAACTAAATAATTTAGCTTATTTTTTCTAGCGTAATTACGTTTATTTACATCACTAACTGTCCATGTCTCAATAGCACTTTTATAATAAACACTATTTTTAGACTTTGTAATCCATTCAGATAAAATCTCATTTTGTTTTGATGTATTATTATAAAAATCATTACCATGAGTCCATAAACCATTAAACTCAATATACATTTCACGACTTTTTATATAGAAATCACATCAAAATGGATATGAATCGGATTTATATTGTCTCAAAACGTCTTCCACACCAAATAAATCACATAATTGTTTGTAAATAATATCCTCACCCATTGATTTAGAATATGAATTGTTATCTTTTTTAGTTTGATACATCTTCAACCTAATGCTTTCATTTTGTACTGGATAATCACAACCAAAATTTAAATTCATTGTCTTTTTAAATTTATTTTGAACATTAACATATCCATCACCAGCATTTAAGCCATATCGTTTAGACCAAGTTCTACCAGATAATGCTGCTATATTTTCATCTTGCATAGGATTGTTCACTTCATAATTATCAAATAAAGTCTGTTTATATTTTTTACGTATTTCAGGATTAGCAAGACCTCTTTTATCAAATCCGTATTTTTTAACAAATGAATTAGAAATTTTTTGTTGTAATTTCTGATAACCTTCAAAATTTAATTCTTTAGAATATCTTTTAGTTTTAGTATGTTTAATTTTTTCAATAATTTCTGGAGAACTTAAATTACACTCTACACCGTAATTTTTCATCATTGTTTTCTTGATTTTCTTGCGAATCTCTTTATTTTCTACAACATAATCACAACCGTATTTTTCTCTTACGGTGTTTTTAACTTTTTACTGAATTTCTTCACTTTGCATAGGATTTTCTGTTCCATATATTTTTAATGAAGTTTGTTTTCGTTTTTCTTTAGCACATTCAGGGACAACCCCTACCACTCAAATGTTTGTTAGGCGATTGTAGGAATTTTCCATGTTCAGGACAAATAATAATAACTTTTTCTTTGTTATTAATATAATCTACTTTAGAATAATCGTAAAAATCATTATGAACGATTTTCGCTTCATTTATAAATTCATCTTTTGTTTTACGTTTCATATTTGTCTCCAATCAATTACAATAGCTTTTATTTCAACTTTTTCATCACCAAACATATAATCAGTCGTCTTATAAATTTCACCCTTCATAAAAAGTCTTATACAAAGTCAGATGCTAAATATTGAGGTAAAAGCGTAAAACGAGGTTCTGAATTATGTTCAATACCGTATTTTAAAACATTTTGACTGCCATAAAATAAAACCGTACCTTTGGTTCTTGTAATGGCTGTATAGATAATATTTTTGTTTAAAAATTTACTATTTTTCCATGTAGAGTAATCTAATGCTAATAAAACAACCTTATATTCACTACCTTGAGATTTATGAACAGTCATTGCATAAGCGAGTTCCAAACAATCCTTACTTTTCTCATAATCAAATGCTACAACATTACCATCATCAAATTTAACTATAATATGATTGTTAACAAAATCTGTTACAGTTCCGATATCTCCATTATAAGCATCTTTGTCTTTCATATTTTTTGTTAAAATAACTCTATCATCAACACGAATACAACCATTTTTCCCATATTTACAAAAAGTATTTTCACCATAAGGATTAATTTTTTCTTGAATACGAAGATTTAAATTAGTTGAAGATAAAGATTTACCCTCTTTTTTTGTAGGTGCTAAAATACAAATATCCTCAATACTTAATTTTTCTTTCCCATTAGTACCATTAATGTAAGACATATAATCATCAACTATTTTATCAACAACATCTTTCTTTTCGTCTTCACAAACAAATTCCCAAGAAAAGTGATCAGGAATATATTGCAAAATGTAATAATCATTATTCAAAATTGAAGAATAATTTAAAAGCATTTTATCTCTAAAATCATCATTTAATGTTTGTAATCGTAAATTTTTAATTAATTTTGAAACACAAACTTTATTTGAATTTATAATATCTTGCAAAACTTGACCAGCATCAATAGAAGGTAATTGATCACAATCGCCTATTAAAATTACTTGACAATTATCTAAAATAGATAAAAACTGACCAAAAACAAGCTGAGATACCATACTAGCTTCATCTATAACAACAACTTTATTAAATATATAAGAACCTTTAAATTTATAAGTATAATAATATGACAATAAAGTAGCTTTATCATATTTAATTGAATAATTACAATCTTTCAAAACCTCGTCAGCACGTTTTAAGGCTTTACCAGTATACGAAGTAACAATTTTTTCACATTTTGTTGCATCTTGAATAACATACAAAATCGCTTGAATAACTTTAGTTTTACCACAACCAGGACCACCTGTAATTACTGAAAATCTATTATTAATAGAATTATGTATTGCATCTATTTGTTCTTCAGTAAATTTAATAGATTCCATTTTTTCAAACTTTTTAATTCGATTATTAATTTTTCTTTTAGTAATTTTTGTCAAAGGTTCATTATCCAAAGAATAATTTATAAACTTCATAGTAGAAATTTCACTTTCATTTAATCTTTTATTTACCAAATAATTTGAATTATTAATAAATGTAAATGCGTATTCACCAAAACATCCATAATAAAACATTTTATATAAAAAATCATAAGACAATTTACCATTAAAACGATATTTAGTGGATAAAATAAATGCTTGATTTATAAGATAATTTATTATTTCAGAATTCATATTTAAAGCTGTATCACCCTTATAAGTAATATTAAAAGCTTTTTTAAAAACTTCATCAAAAAGACATTCAACTCTTTTAGGTGAATCAATTTTGAAATTTATGTAATCAGCTATTTTTTCAGCTAATTTAAAATTATATGCTTTAAAATCAGAATCAGACACTAAAAAAATAAGGATTTTCCTCAATACAATCAACAGCAAATAAACCATATTCTTCATACAAAGCTTCGATTAAAGTTCCCTCCTTACATTTTTTACCTTTTAATGGTGGAAATTTTTGTGCTATAAAATCTAAATCACGATATTCACTAAAATAATTTTTCATAATATCAATTTTTTACCTCTTTTTTTCTTGTATTATACCTATATTATAACAAAAACCTTAGAATATAGCAACATATTCTAAGGTTTAAATTATATTTTATGTTTTAAGTTTCTAATTAAATAAGTTTTCTAACAAAAACAAAACATTCTGATTCAAATTCATCAGATTGAATTTTAATATCATAATGATCTGTTAACAATTTTACTTTTGCTAACTTTTCATATTTCAAAAATCTATCAAGTTCACTTCCGTAAAAATTACCAGCGTAACAAATTTTAAAAGTTTCTTTATGAGTTATGCCATCATGATAGTAAATATAAAAATCCATACACTCAACATCTTGTGCTAAGTCACCCAAATTTTTATAATCAGAAATATTACCTAAAATACTATCAGCTATATTTATATTCACTGATTCAGAAAAATTAATTTGCATGTGTTATATCACCTTTCTTTTTTAATTTAATTTTTTTCTATTACAAATAAACCTCAAAGAACCTGCATCAAAAACTTGATGAAATCCTCTTTCAGTCATAATTTCTTTTTCAGTTTTTTCTTTATCATAACCTAATTTTACAAGCTTTTTCTTTTGTGTTTGATATCTACTCAAAGTTTTACCACTAAAATTACACCAAAAATAGTTTGGATCAGTTATACCATCACAAATAAACCCACACTTCTCATAAATACTTTCAGCCTTTAATCTTTTGTTAAGATCCATATAAGTCATGAAACAATCAGATTCAGTGTATTCAAAAAAATACTTAATAAGCTTTTCAAATCCACCCATAATAATATAATCAGGATGTGTACAATATCTTATTAATTCATAAGAATATTTTTTATCAAATCTGTGCTCACCAAAACCTACAAGACTTAATAACTCGTTTTTATAATATAATCCAAACCTATAATAAGCTTTATTTTCAACACCTTGAAAATGATATTTATCCAAAAATTCTTTATAATCTTTTAAAGAAACTTCTTTAATTTCACATTGTCTTGCACCTATTTTATATTGTGGTTTGTGTAATAACCACAAAAACAATTTATCTAAATTTTTGAAATCATAATCATAAAGATGAATTAAACCAATGCCCTTATTTTTTGCAAGAATTGACTTATATTGATGATACTTTTTCGGAAAAACTCTTAAATCATTTTTATAACAATGTGTAAAAACAGGATTAATTTCAATACCTAAGTTATAATCTTCAAGGTAAAAATCAAGTTCTTTTCCCTCAAGAATTTTTCTATCGTTTTGAATGTATTTTATACCTAATTCATCTAATTTTTCCTTAAAAATTAAAGTATAATCGGATTCACTAGCATTAGAAACAAAACTGGATAAATTATGCCTTTTAATAGTTAAACAAACATTCGGATAACCTACATCCATAAAATTTGAAAGTTGTTTTCGATTCGGTATTTGTTCATACTCTAAACAATATTTTTTAATACTTTCAAGATAAAATACAGCTCTATGCTTATAACGATCTTTTTTTAATTCTTCTGTTTTTTCATCAATCCTATCAATAAAAGAATCGTTAGAATTATAATAACCCTTTTCGAGCATCAAATCTCGTAAATTATTATGACGCATGTGATATTTTTTCTCAATGTATCGCATACTATAACCTTGATCTAAAGCGTCCTTAATCCCTTCATTCCAACGTTTTTGGTATTCAAGATTAAAATGACGTTTGATGCCATCTGCTCTCGAATTATATAAACCAATACGCTTTAATCTTTTTGATATAGTATCGTGAGAACATTTAAAATATTCTGCAATACCATTAATGCTCATCCCACTTTCATAAAGACCTATAACTTCTTTATCGGAAATATCAAACCTATTGGTACTTTCGGTTAAACCAAAACTTTTAAGAATTTCTCTCATATAATTTTCACTAAAACCGTGTAATTCAGCTATTTCCTTAACAGTCATAAAACTTTTCTCAAAAATTAATTCATTAACATCCAAAATCTCCACCTCACTATACATATATTATACCATTATTGTAACAATAAAACAACCAAAACCTTAAGAATAACCTTAAGATTTTTAAAAAAAATACATAAAAAAACAAGAACCCAAAAGAGTTCTTGTTTTACAATTGTGAGGTAATTTTTGGAATAAATCTCGTACAGGAGATTCTATAGATATTATACAATTAAAAACATGTTTTGTCAATTAAAAAAAGAGAGTTTTGACCAGAAACTCTCTAAAACATTAAGTTGGCTTGTGTCCATCGCTCCACTTTTCATTACAAAAAATATCAACGCTTCGAACACTACTTTTTAGCACTTGTTAATCTTGCTTATCTTCTTCGTCAAGAAAGTAATTACACTCAAGTACCTTTCGTTGTATCAATTTTCATATCTTAATGTAATACTTAGGTGGTTTCTATTACCTAATAATAGCATCATAAGCCTATAAACTTATCAAAGTTTTTCGCCAGCATTGAAACTACTCAACTTCACCGTATATTAGGTTTTTAAATCGAAACTTCGTTAATCTCACCATATATTACGACACCCGAGATATTCTCCCGACTTCACCGAGTTTCACACCTAAAGTTTTTCAACTAAAAGCATGTCGGAGTATTAGTGAACGTGTTTCAAGGCGTTACCCTATCATTCCACGTTTCTGAAAATTAATTATCTCAAATAGAGACTTGTAGCTTTTCGTCTACAAAACAACTCTCACCAATGCCGTTATTGCAATACCGAATATACTTGCCTGCATTTTCTCAGCTCCACCTATAGCACGAAGTGCCGCATCTGAGTTCATCAATAATGTTCTAATATTGTTAACAGGTAGTTTTCTAGTAGCATTAAAGTATAATGTCAATAAATCTACCTCTGGTTTGCCATCCCATAACTCTGATTTTTTCTCAATTTCATCTTTCATCTTATAAAATTCATCAGGATTATTTTGTTGCATATCTTCATACTTTTTAGCTTTCATTTCAGCCATAAACCTAGTTTTAGGATTAGGGGCTTTTCTACTTGTAAGATTTGTAAATAACTGATAGCAATTATATAAAGTAACATTGCTCCACAATTTATCTACCTTAAGATTCAACAATTTTTCGTTCATACCTGTTTTTTCAGCTAATTGTCTAAGTTCTTTTTCTTCCTCAAGATAATAGTCGATAAGACCAAATGCAGTACGCTTGAAATACTGATAGGTAAGATTTTGAAATTATCTCCATCTTTTCCCCCAGTCCACACCGTACATGATAGTTTCCCATCATACGGCGTTCCATCAAAATAATAAAATTAATACCATGAATATTCAGAAATATAATCAAAACCATCAGGACATCCTGATGCAACCCAAAGATTAAAATCTGACAAATTATTACACCAAAAAACAACATAATTTAAACCAAATAAACTCGCAATCTGTCTTTTTTTCACATCAGAATATGTCCAAACTTTATAACAATTATTATATAATTTTGAATTTTTGTTTTTCCAAAAATCTGCTTTTTGTTTATCAAGAATATTACTATCATCATACCAATGACCACCATGAAACCAAAAAGCGTTTAATTCAATAAACATATCTCTACTAATTATATAAAAATCACAATTAAATGGATATCTTAAATCTGTATATTGACGAATAACATCATCAAAACCAAAAATATTACATAATTTTTTATAAACAAGTTCTTCTGTTTTACTAGTACAATAACTTTTATTAATTATTTTAGATTTTGAAACCTTATTTTTAAAAATTTCGTCATACATAATATTAGTTACACCGTATTTATCATAAACTTGATTTACCATTTTATTTAAAATATCCTTAGATTGCAAGGCATGTTCTACTCCATATTTTTTCAACATAGTGTTTTTTCGTTTTAAAACAGCACATTTTGGACAACCATCACCAAAAATATGTTTCTTAGGTAATTGAAAAAAATCACCATGTATTGGACATGTTATCAAAACTTTAGTTAAACAATCAACAAAATCAACCTTATCATAATTATAAAAATTATTATGGGTTAAATTAGCCCTTTTAATAAATTCATCTTTTGTTAGTTTAACATTATTAGCACAATATGGACAGCCCACACCTAACTTATAATGAGTATAAGCATTTTGAAAAAAATATCCATGAATTTTACAACCAATTTCAATTTTTTCATCAAAACCTTTATAATGTACTCGATCATAATTATATTTGTTTCCATGTTTTTTAATACATCTTTTTATTACTTCCTCTGTTGTTAACTTTGATGTCAAGTTAATCATCAACTTTCTTTATTATTTTGACTTGTGTCCATTGATCCATTTTTCATTACAAAAAATATCAACACTTCGAACACTACTTTTCAGCTTGAATTAATTTGCTTATTTTCTTCGTCAAAAAACTCAATCGCTTCAAACCTTTTAACGTTCCGATTAGTTTATCTATCACATTTATACTTAGGTCTTTACTTTGGAGAATATCAAACAATTATGAAAATATACTGAACCTCTTATAACTAGAGTCACAAGATTTTAGAAATTTTAAAAATTTCATTTAAGAAGTTTGATTGTCTAAGCAAACCTTATTCTTATAGGCGTGTCCAGTTCGCCTCTATTGTAGAAGACTGTTAAGTCTACAACTTTACTTTTATTTAGCTATCATAATAAAAACTTTCTTCAACGCAAAAATACTTATTTTCTTGATATTAAAAGGCATTTCTACCTTTGCCAACTCCGTTCATTCGCAAATTCGTCAGTTTTAAAAAACATTCTAACCATATATAAATTATCAGACTTCCGTTCTATCGATAACAATCTTTAAAGATCTTTCGTGTATTAACTTACGGTCATCTTCAAACGACTTCACCAAGCTTTGCACCTAAAATTTTTCAATTAAAAGCACATTGGAAATTAAAGTGAACTCTTAAAAAAGTTCATCAACTAATCAGTTTAACAATAAATTGTTAGCATAACTTTTATTCATTATGCAACGTCTCGCACTGCGTTATTGGCACTGTTAGCCCACACTGGATCGTCTCCACCATCAACTGGGAAGAATACTTGTGCAATATTTTCAACATAAGCAGAACATTTAACATTATCACCTTGTCTTGCAGCTTCACTTGCAAGTGCAAGAGGGTTATAAATATTAGTCTTCATTGGATTGATAAGATTAAATTGCACAACTTCAAAATTTCTTACTGTTGCAGGTACATAAAATTTTACCAAAAGTTCACCTTTTGGGTCATTTATTACAATGTTATTAGGTTCTCTTTCTCGAAGCCACATATCTATTAGTGGCTCAATATAAGTTTGTCATATTATCTTTGAAATTAATCGCAAATTAATTTCCCGTTTTCACGGCTCACACTTTCATGTGAGTTGAGAGCACATGTTTATCTTAAATTTTTTAAGATATTATATTTTTCTTCCGTCATTAGCTTACGGTTTTACATTAAGGCTTTCGCCACCCTCACAAAGGGTTGCTCGTTGAACCTATTGCTTGATTAAAAATTTTAGCAATGTGGCTGCTGAAGACCCATTATTAAGATTACTTAGGATTTAACCATATAATCATATTAATATTTTTTTCTACTTTCGTAACCTTCATAATTCAAACTTTCGTTTCATTTATTGTGGTATATTAATCTTTAGGGATTCTCAGCAATTAACATAAAGAACTTACAGCTCACGCTATAAGCTGGGACAAATCTCCCTTTCCGGCTCTAGTTATTGCAAGCTTATTGCATTATATACTTTCGCATATAAAATAGATTATTTGTTAAACATGTTTAATAACTATTTTCAGGAAAATCTGAAATAAAAGATTTATAATTACAATTATAAAAATCAAACCACTTATAAAAATCAGACAAATCATTTTCCCAAAAAACTAAATAATTTAAATTATTATTTTTTGCTTTCATACGTTTTGAAACATCATCAATAGTCCATGTACGAATAGCATTTTTATATGATTTCTTATCAAATTGAGATAAATGTTTAACTCTCAAATTATCATCATGATTTTCTAAATCAAACCAATGAGCACCATGAGACCAATGAGCGTTTATTTCAATAAATAAGTCTAATGGTTTTATATAAAAATCACAAGAATAAGGATATCTCGAATCAAAAGGATGAACGCCGTATTGATGATAAACATTATTTTTTCCAAAACGGTCAACCAATTCAACAAACACTATTTTCTCTAAAGGAGAAAATTTGAACATAGTATCTAGAATTACCCCTGTTGATTTATAAAAATTAAGTTGATTTTCTGAATTAATAAGTTTTGTTTTTATTGCTTTTTCCCTTGTCTTTTTATCTAAAAAAGGAGATAAATAATTTTCTGAAACACTTAATATATGCATTGGATTGTTTACACCGTACTTCGAGTACAATGTTTTATTATATTTATCATAAGTTTGTTCAGAGTTTAAACCAATGCCACCATACAATTTTAATTGAGTTTCTTCTATTTTTTTTAATCTCGCTTTTTCTGAAAGCTTACGATATTTTGAAGAACCCAATAAAGCCTTAAATAATCGAGCGTATTCCCTACCAAATCTACAATTAAACAATTCAATACCCACCCAACGATTCTCATTCATTAAATGAGTTGATAAATATTTATAAATTTCAGATTCAATTATGTCATAACTGTAATTTGAACGAATATAAGAAAGTCTGTATTCGTCAGACCATGATTTGGTTAATTCCTCTAAACCAAACTCTCTACGCTTTTTATTTAACCCTTTAACACGAAAACCATATTTCATAGTATCGTGCCAACCTAAAAGATATTCTTTACTAATTCTTTTTATCTGATCTAAACTCAATGATTCGAGTTTTTTATTAATTGTCGCCATAAAATCGAATTTCCTTTTTTACTAATATAAAAATTAAATAATATTATTAAACATGTTCCTGGATTTTTCTTCTGTAAATACAATACAGTTCTACATTAAGGCTTTCGCCGCTCTCGCAAAGAGCTAATCGTTGAACGTCTTCCATATGTCAAACAACACTTAGGACTTTCGCTGCTAAACAAACCATATATTCTTAAGCTTTTTAAACCCGAAAAAAATATTTTCAGCTTATCGTTTCCAATTACTGTTTTGGTGTTAAGATTTTAGGTTCTTCAAAGCAATTAACCCAGAGTATATTTATATTTCGCTATAAATATAGTGCTTGTATTACACCATAGTATTAGTAGGCGTTACGTCTACCATATAGAACCCAGCGGGTCTTTGTGGTTCATACCACGGAAGTTCCCAATCCTCGTTAATCATTTCTGAAATAGTCTTGAACTTTCCTAATCTTTCACGTCTAGTACCACTTGAATTATAATCAGTACTAGATATATCAAAGAAACCTCTAACATCTTCAGGTTGACCACTCGCTTCAAATAAAGCGTCACCAAATTTTTCATCAATAAGATCAACCTTAGTTTGTTGAATACTTCCATCTTCATTTCTAACTGGCTCACCTTTATAAGCAATCACTTCGCCAGTTTCTTCGTCAATCACATCAGCTTTATGCCTAACAGTAAACATTGTCTTATTTAATCCCTTATTTTTTATAGCAAAATGCGATATTAAAGCATTTGGGGAAACACTGCTTACACATCCTGCGTCAGGGAAAATATCGAAATCTTTATACTGTAAAATTTCTTCAGGCAACATTATGTGTTGGTCATTTTTAAACTGATTTATGTCATCTGTTCTGTAGAGCACTGTTTGTGCTTCATAATTTCTCTTAAACAATGGATACAAAGCTCCAGCAAGTATTGCACTTGAAGCTGATGCAAGCAGTAACCCAACCAAGTTAAACGAAAAAGCCTTTTGCTTTTTAGCTAATTTTTTGTTGTATGCATCAATTTCAGGTTTCTTTTTAGCATACAATTCATTGTATTGCTTTTCAGTTGCAACATACCAACTAGGCTTTGGAACTTGTTCTTTTTTTGCATAAGTTTTTCGCTCTTCGAGTGTTTTGTACTCATAATTTTCCGGATCATCTTTTGCATAATAAACAGTCTTACCGTTTAATTTATCTGATTCAACCCAATAATATTTTTTGTCAGGTCTATAATTTTCAACCTGTGGTGTAGGATTTTTAAAATGCTTATAAACTAAAGCATCAGCTCTCAAATAACCAAAATAAACTGTAATAAACAATAAAACGCTTAAAACAATTATAACATTTCTTCTTGAATCGAAAGTTGGAACATGAGTTAAATCCCCACGCTTAAAATCCTGATCATAATAAACATCACGGTAAGTTGATTTATCAGAAACGTCTTGATTGTCTAAATACTCCCAATTTTCCTTCGAGACGTTCTTTTTAGGTCTAGCTCTTTTCGGAAATTTATCATTAAATTTATCCTTCAAGCCCACCAAACATCACCATCCTTTTAATATATTTATATTAAAGAAGTCGAAAGAAACTTTCGACCTCTCAAATAACTAATTAGAACTTTCCACTGATTGTTCTTGTTGAATTGGTTGTGGTTGAGCAATACTATCAACTTTAGATCCAAACAACATACCAACAAAAAGTGAAGCTAACACAGCAACAACACTCATAGTCAATATGAAGAAATGAGAATTTCTAGTTTTTCTTTCAAACTTGTTGTGAGCTTCAATTAACTCATCACGTTCTCTGTTCTTTTCTTCAAGTCTATTTTTGAAATCATCACTACGTTCTTTATCAAGTTTCTTGTAATCTTCAACAATAGATACAAAATGTTCTTTTTGAGCATCAGCATTATGTTGTGCATCAAGAACTTTTCTTTCAGCCTCTTTCTTGATTTCTTCAATTTCTTTCTTAGAATCTCTCTTGATTTGTTCAATATCTTCAAGAAGATTTTTCTTGTTACGTTCATAATCCATAGCTTGTTCATCAAGTCTACGTTTCATTAAGTTTGTGATATCTTCAACTTCTGTTGAATGTTTAAGTTGTTCATGTTGAAGTGTATTATAATTAATTTCATCTTTTTGATGTAAATCAATGTATTCCCTAGCTTGTTGTGATAATTCAAGATAAAGTGCATTTTCTTCTTCAAATTTATTTCTTAATTCTTTATTAATAATATTCAAAGCTTCATTTTGACATAAATCAAGTTGTTTATTAGCAATAAGTTTACGCTTATCTAATAATTTATCCAAATTATTTTTCATTTCTGAATCAACTTTTTTACTAATATCATTTGCAACATCATCTAACTCTTTTTTATGTTGTGTTTTATTTCTCAAGTCAAAATCAGCTAAAGCATTTTCTCTACCAATTTCTCCAGCCTTTTCACGTTTTTTGTTGTACTCTTCAACAATTTTTTCTTTAGCTTCAGAAATCATTTCTGCTGCGTTTTCACCATATGAATCATTAATAGCTTTGATTTCTTCATATTCATGATAAGAAATATTTTCAGGATTTGTATAATCTAAACCTTTAATGATATTATCGCAAGCTTTACTCATAATTGCTAAATATTTATTACGTGCATCAATTACATTTTTTTGATGTAATAAGTTAAGCCTATCATTATTGTTAATATACATATCCTTTAAATAATCATTTAACCAACTAGTAGCAAGCATTTCATTAAATGGTCTGTATTCAAATCTATTAGCTATCAAATCATCAAAAGGTTGTGTAGTTACTTCTAAATTTAAATCATCACTACTAAACAATCTTTTAACTGCACTATCAAATTCTTGTTTATCGATAACACGAGTATCAATCATATCAACATCATTTAAATCAATTCCATCATCAGGAACATAAACATCATCAGAAGTAAAGTCTTCATCATCATTTGAATAATCCACCACTTCATCATTTCCGAAAGGTAAATCATCATCTTCATCATCTGTATAATAACCATCTTCGTTTTGTTCGTCTTCAACATTGATTTCAGAAATTTCTTCATCTATAGAACTATCTTCATCAGCTTGAATTATTTCATCTTCTTGTTGATTTGGTTCAGATTCTTCTTGAACAACTTCATTATAATCTTGAGTTTCTTCAACTAACTCATCTTGTAAATTATCTTGATTTTCATCAATCGATTCATTTTCAGACACATCATATTTTAAAATACCTTTTTGGAACAACAAGTTATTTACAGGTTGTTCACTTACATAAAATAATCTCAATTCTTGATATAAAACACTAGCTTGAGTTATTTCATAATTACAATCTTCATCAACAAATACAATATATAAAGGCTTGTCATGCAAGAAACTAAATTCACCAAGATGAGATATCGTATCTTCTTCAGGTAAGAAAATTAACACATTATCTTCAAAAGTTTGTTCTGTAACCAAACACTTGATATGAGCAGCGTTGATAAGTTCAATAAGTTGACCTTTATCTTCATCATTTTTAGACTTTTTATTTAAGCCCCCAATATCATCAGTTTTAAGCATAAAGGCTACATAACGTGTTTCACCCTTACCATCAATATAAGTAAAGCGTGAGTTATTAGTTAACTCCTCTAACAATGTCTCAGGAACGGAAATATTCAAAACGCTTGAAAGATTATTTTCATCAACTTTCTTGCTTCTCTTTTTATCCTTGTTACTCATCATGCCTTTAACTTTACTAGACTTTGGTTGTTTTTCTTCTTTGTTGCCATTTTTCTTAAAAAATTTAGAAAAAAGACCACCTTGTGCTTTTTCTTTAGTTGATTTTTCAACTGGTTCTTCAATTATTTTTTCTTCTTTTTTTCGTTTAAACGGATTCATTATTTTTTTCTCCTATCTTATTTTATATACTTTAACAGTAGCTCTCGAGATTCTACTGTTTTTGTCTTCATTTCGCATTACACCATCAACTTTAACTCCAACATGTTTATCATTTGGATGTTCGTTGATATATTTAGCTACATTGGTTGTAACTTCTTCTTCAAGTTTTGCTATAGCTTGTCTAGCACCCCCAGCATTTGAATCAGTACTAATATTATCGCTAACAATAAAATCTATTAACTTAGCATCTAGTATTAACTCAACTGAATGTTTTAACATAACTTCTCGTTTAAGTTCGAAAAGTTTAGATTTAACAATACGATTCATTGTTTTTTCACTTAAAGGTTGAAAAGGAACAATACAATCAATACGACCCAAAAGTTCTGGTGGGAACTTATTAGCACCTGTAGTTTCTGTAATAGAACGTCTGATAAGTGCCATATTTTCATCTACCATAGATTTATCAGCAAAATCTGATGATTGATAGTTTGAAATATTCTTAAAAACTTCACTACCTGCGTTAGTCGTCATTATGATATATGAATTAATAAAACTAACTTCACGACCGTTTCTATCAGAAAGTCTACCATCATCTAAAACTTGCAAAAGTATTCTAGTGACAGCACCACAGGCTTTTTCAATTTCATCAAACAAGATTATACAATTAGGTCTAGCCCACACCTTCATTGTTAGGTCTTCTCTGAAACGTTCCAAGCTTGACTCTTGCGAATATTCAGTCATATCAAAACGAATCAATGCTCTCGAATCGTTAAATAGTAATCCAGCTAAAACCTTAGAAACTTCTGTATTATGTGTAACTATAAAATCACCAGCTTGATACAAATGTTCATCATTATCTACTAAAATACATTGTGCATCCTGTTTACCAATATAATCAATTGATTTGATTCCAATTAAATCAAATTTTTTCACTCTAACTCTTTCATCTTTTTTAATCCATTTTTGAATAATATTTTTCTTACGAGATAAATGGAAAAATTTCAATTTATCTTCTCTCGAAGCTTTTACACAAACAACATATTCAACTAATTCTCTGACCTCATTATTCTTGTTTTTCCTTGCCCTTTTATAACAATTAATCGAAGAAGCAAAACCTAAAGAATAAAGCAATTGTTGTAAATCTTCAGCAAGATTTTTACTAAATGTTGAATAAAATATGTTACATCTATCATCATCATGGGCTACACCATCAGTATCAAACAATCCACGAACAAGCTCCCAACGTTGATCAATAGATCCATATAAATACTCTTGAGGGATTCGTCTATCTTTAGAATACTTATTATAAATTTCTTCTAAATTGCCAAAAATCTCTTTTGTGTAAATATATTTTCGTTTAGCATCCCTATATGGGTTAAGAAAAAGCCATGAATAATTACTTCCCCTACGATAAATATCGGGTGCCTCTAATAGTTCCTTGATTCTATTAACAGTTTCTCTGTCATTACTTGAAAAAGTTAATTCGTTTTGAGTCATACAACCATTACCCAAAAAAGCACCAACAATATACGGATCCACGTCATAATCTTTTGCATCCCATTCAACAGCATTATTCGCCGAAATAAACCATTTAACGTGTTTTTGCTGTCTTAAAACCTCTTTTTCTAAAATATCTTTAGTAGACATAACCATAGGTTTTATATCAGTTTTATTCTTATTTTGAATATTATATCTTTGCTTTGCTGAATAAACTGACCACAAATGTTCAGCACCCACATCCAAAGTTCTGCCATCTGTTAAAGTAACTTTGTACATATCAACATTTTCATGCTTAAAAGTTGCTAAAATTTTAGTAGGCTTTCCATCTCTAGCAAAAACATAATCGCCTTCAACCAAATCGCCATGATTTTTGAAAAAAGTTTTACCGGATTTATCATAAATCGGCACTTTTTCATAATCAGCAATCATTTTACCAACTCCAGTTGAACCACAAAATAAGAAAGACGACTGTGGTTTTTCTTTGTCATTCAAATCTGCAACACATAACTGAAGTCTTTGAGCTAAAACACTTGCAGCAAATTCTTGAGCAAATACTTTTTTATTTATCTTCTCCTCAATAGACGTAGCATCTATTTTAAACGCCACATCGACCCCTTGCGTGTCGTATAACACATCAGCTAATAGTTTCATATCAATTTTAGCTTTCGTGCTTCTATACCACCCTATAAGTGCATCTAAAAGCAATATACTTTTTCTAGGTTGAGAATTAGAAGGCATATAACGATTAGTGTATTCATAAATAAGTTCAAACACATTATCGTTTGGAAACTGCTTTTGCATATTATATGTTTCAGCTATATTTCTAAGTATGGAAACAGTCATATTTTTATCTGGTTGCCTTAAATTAATTCTTACAAAACGTTCAACAAGTGGTTGGTTTTTAGAAACTTGTTCATTAAATTCTTCATAAGTAGTAGCAGCAATAACCCTAATTCCACGCCTACCACTTTCAGCAAGAAGTGGCTTTAATGCCTCAACTCCAGCAGAAGATAATTGAACGATTTGATGAAACTCATCAATGAATAAAACCATTTCTTTTCCTTCGGTTTTCCCAAATCTTTCAGCTTCATCGAACAAAGCCTTTAAACGTGAAGCCATTTCATTTTGGTTATTAAGTTCTGTCAACATACGAGCTAAATCAACTTCCATATACACACGACTTTCGTCTATCTGTCTTGCAAGTTTTACAACACTTGTTTTACCAACGCCCGCTTCAGCTAAAAGCAATATGTTTGAAATTTCAGGTCTACAAAAAGTAGCTAAAATTAATTTAACTTCTTTATCACGACCAAGTATTTCACGAGAAGGTCTATGGATAAATTCCGTATAATTGTAAATGTACGGATATTCATTTTTATCAATTTTTTCATGATCCAATGTTTTTGTCATTCAATTCCCCCTCACGTTCTTTAAGAAGCCTTTCAACACTTTTTTTATCTATAACCCAAACTCCACTAATTCTTTTGCACACCAATTTGTTGTCGTGACAAAAATTAGAAACAGCTTGTTTAGATACTCCAAGCATTTTCGCAGCTTCTATACTTCCTATAATATCCACGAAAATATCACAACCTTTCAATCTATTTTCTTAATTAACTACACTCCACGACTAAAGTCGAGGAGGATTTTCTAAAACTATATTAGTAAAATTATACCACACAACTTGTCGTATCTGACTACTCACCACGACTTCAGTTGTGGGGGTTCTCTTTTGGCATAGCCGAAGATTGCTTCATTATAAAATGATCTAGTCTTCTTTAACAGAGAACTTAACAAATCTATATCGTATGATATGCACCTCGCTAGCCCAGCCCTTAAAAGACCTGCTATGTGCTTTCGATTTTGTCTTATTTAAGTCGGTGCAGTCAATCCGACTGGTCTTTTTTTATGCGATTAACCAACGCATTTCTTTTGTTTCTTTTAGTCTATTTATTTCTATATCATGCAAGTTAACAAACTTGTCATATTTTTCATCACACAAATCAGTATCTACTGATTTTAAATCATCACATACATTTTGAATTAAAAACGCTGAATACAAATCTCTTTGTATTTTAATATTATCTATTACATTCCATCTTTGAGATAGTTTCTTTTTAACACACACTTTAGCTTTATGATTGAATTGACTTGCTTTAACTTCGAATGTGTCTATTTTCTTTAAATAGCAATTTACATAGTGTAGTTTTCTGTCTATGATAGTTAACAGTTGGGAAGAAGAGTTATTGCTAAGAGACTTTCCAAATCTCTTTTTCTTATTAATCTTTCCGTTCTTTTTGTTTATCGTTGTGTTCTTTGCTCTTTTTTGAAGTGCATTAAATCTCATTGTCTCAACTTTAATATCTACACCTAGTGATATTATCTTGTTTGCCAATATCTCTTGATATTCTTTTCTTTTATCTGCTATTTTGCGGTACAAATCTTTTCTTTTTTGCTTTAATTTAAGATATCTATTAGAATATATCCACTTCCTTTTTCCCTTTTTAGACGTTTTGTCATCATTGTAATTTTCAGGATTATTTATTCTCTTAGAACGTTCTAATTTTCTATCTAATCTCTTTAATTTCTTGTATTCATTTTTCGTATTAGATAATTTCTCTAGTTTAACGCAACTATCAGATACAATAGCAACAGATGATGTTCCAATATCAAGCCCTACAGTTTCTTTTCCAAAATGTCGTTTCTTAGGGGGAACGCCCTCTTTTATTAGTTGAACAAAATATCTAGTTTTTCTTCTTATCTTTTTTTTGAGTATTCTAATGTATTTAGTTCTATCATTTCTTGATTGAACATTATATATGTCGTTTCTCTTTTCTATTATTCTCAGTCTTAAATCATTCCATATAACAATATTGTCTTTTAATCTAAGACCTGAATTATTGCATTTATTTTCAACAGACATATCGCTATATCTGTTTTTAAAATTAACTTTATCAGCAATATGATAGTGTAGCTTTTCCACAGTCTGAAAAGACCTAGTAGCAAGTTTTTGTGCTTCAAGAGAACCTATATGTTTTGAATAAAGCTTTCTTATGCCCTTAACATATTTATGCATATCATATTCTGAATAATTCAAAGATAGTTCTATTTCTTTAAGTCTTATATTTCTCTTTTTACTTGATTTTTCTTTTAAAAGACTATTATATTCTTCGTTTTTCTTTAATCTATCAAGTCTTTTCAAACACTCATTAAGACAAGCATTGTATATAGACTTAGCACTATTAAATTTCTTTTCCAAACTTTTTCTATCTCTAGTAGTTGTCAATAGTTCATATTGAACTACATACGATGCTGTCTTCGCTTTCATTTATACACCTTTCTGTTGTTCTATATATTTTTTTACTACCTTGTCGTTTATGTGTTCTACAGAACAAGCAAAATAGCTTCTAGTCCATAAACTCGGTATTTTGTTTTTTAATTTTGGAAATTCATTTCTTAGTATGTTTAATGATTTTCCTTTGAAATCTTTTTCTAGGATCAAACTCTATAAACAGATAAATACGGTCTAACATTATTTTCCTAATTAAAATTATACCACACAACTTGTCACCTGTAAACTAAAAAAATAAATTTTTTTTCTTTGACATATACCCCCTCCAAGTATATAATAAAGTTGTGAATAGAAATTTTTTAACTATTCATGTGGTTTATACCCCACTATGCTCAAAGAGGAGAGATATATATGGCTAAATTCGAAAAAGGTAGTTCAATGAAACAAATGAACCTTATTGGTATCGTTAAAGAAGGAAACGAAAAAGGTAAATATATTGCCTTCCAAGTTGACCAATCTTTAAAAAACCCAGATAAGGTTAGAGAAGGAAAAACTCAAGCTGACACTAATCCATATTTAGTATCAAATGAGGTTGAAGGAAAAAATGGAAAATACGTTTCACACGATAAATTCTATCAACAATCTCAAATTGACAAAATGATGGAAGCAGCAAAAGTTATCACTGTTGAAATGAACGGAAAAGAAAGAACTGTCATTGGATTGAAAGCTGACGTATTCCCTGACAAAAATGAAAAAGGAAAACCAGACTTTAGCAATATTGTTGTAAACACTAAATCTGATATGTCTAAAACTGATAACCCAAGATTTGGTAAAACAATTATAGACAAACAAGCAAGTGTTAATGCAGCAGCTAAAGAACATAGAGCAGCTGAAATCAAAGCTAAAGAAGCAGAATTAAATGCTGAATTAGAAGCTGACGGTGTAGAAAAAGAAGCCGAAGATACTATGGAATTATAGTATCGAACAAAAAAAAGAGTTATGGAGAAATCCATAGCTCTTTTTTAGTACAATTCTTCTGTAACATTATTTACAGCAAGTTTTATAGCCATATCTATCTGATTATTAAGATCAATATCAAGGCTAACCGTCTTAGACCTTTTATATTGATTTGAAGAATTTGTAACTTTAGATTCTAGTTGAGGTTTATGATTTAATTTATCAGCAACTTCTTTCATCAAAGCCACATCTTTCATAGGAAGTTCAACAAGTCCTAATTGATTTGTTGACTTTAAGTATGAATAAGCACCATTAAAAGCATTAATTCTCTCATCTGTTGCTTCAATAAATTTATTAACATTCACAAGAGATATATCACAACCATAAGGAAAATCGTAATCTAAGTGATGTATATCTAAATATTTCACATCATTAAAATCATATTCAAAATCTTTTTTAATCTTAGTTTTACCATCTTCATCTACCATGACAAAACCATTTTCAATTAATTTATCCCTAAAATCATCTTTTTTCTCATCATAAACGTTGTTCATTTTTTCAAGTCTATTTTCTAAAATATGTTTACTGTTTTTAACTAAAGCACCACCACTTTGATTATAAGTTTTTAAACCATATTCTTCTGCATTTTCGACTTTTAACCTGTTAAAAGTCTTATCCTCCATCATATCGTTTAAATTTTTTATCCTTGACTTATAATCCATTAATTTTTCAAAATCTTCTTCGAAGTCATCCCTAGACGGGATAAAATTTAAAAAGTGTTGGTACTTTACCATAAGTTTTTCATTATAATTTTCTTCAAACTTAAAAAAATCTACAAGATCTTTAGAACGATCACTAATATTTTCATCACCATTAGATTCTGCTTTTTCATAAGATTTTCGATATTCTCTGTAATACGAACGTTTTTCCTTATGATAATTAAGCCTTGACGAGTAAGCTCTTAATTTAAAACCAAACTCAAAGATATCATCCTTTTTATCTAAGCGTTCATCCTCCAACTCATCTAAATTCATGCTCATGATATCTAAAACTGGCGTTTTAATGTTTTTATCAGATTCAGGAATATCTTTTAAAACCTGATAAACGTTATTCATAGAATCTTCTAAAAGCTTTTTCTTCCCATTAGAAATAAGCTTTCTAGTCATTTCAGGGCTTAAATCTTCGCTTTTAGTTCTCTCTAAAGCATATTTGTTAATATGTTCAACAGCTTCATCATAACCTGAATTAGGTTGCTTAAAAACCTCTTTGATGTATTCCTTTACTATCATATTAGGTTTTTTCATTTCAACCCTATTAGTAGACGCTCTCCATAAAGTTTTATCTTCAGGTAGTGTAGAGATAAGAAATTGAGAAAAACTACGCTGATCCATCAGATGATGAGCATATCTTTTAACAAAGCTTTTCAAATTACGTTTATCATAATTAATATTAGATGTAACAAATTCTAAATCTTTGTTCTTATCTAAACTGTTATTAACACCACGTCTTAATCTCATAAAATCAGTCGAGTTAAGCTTACCTCTTTGTTGGTCAAATTTACTCATCATGCGACCACGACCTTTGTCGACCATCGCAAGATGACAATGAACTTGCTTAGTATCTAATTGAATAGTTCCGACCCAACAAAGATCATCAAAGCCTTTAGACATATTTTCGACACCATTGCCTATAGCAGACCTTAATTTAAGTTGATCGACTAAACCTTTGTAATCTCCTGGTTTTTTTACTTCTAAATCTTTAGGAACTATATTATTTTCTTTCAAATAATCAATATCGAAAGATAACACAGTTTTTAACACTGTTTTGTTACTATCGAATTGTCTTTGAATTTCTTTGGAAACTGTTCTGACTTTTTCATCACTCATCGAGATATCGAAATCGTCATATTTTCCCAACTTTCCAAAAGCAATTCCTCCAAGTTTTTCGTGTTTTAAATTTTTATTTAGCTTTTTAAATTTTGTACTATCGCCATCTACATCATCTTCTAAAAGTACCTCTACGGCAGAACTTCTAGCCATATATTTTGTAATGTATGCCTCGTTGTCCAAATACTTAACAGGTGCTAATCTTTCAACAGCGTCTTCTCTTGACATATAACGCAAAACATAGTCGCCGACAGATTTACCACGACTACCACCTGTTTTAGTTTTTGTGCTAAATTCATTTACAACGACTATGCTTTGTTTAAGTCCCATAGTTTATTTACATTTCCATTTCAGAATCATCTTCTGGAACAACATCATCTAAAGTTTCAAAATCATTATTATTGTAATCATCTGAAAGTTCTTCGTGAATTTCTTCATGACTTTCTTTATCTTCTTCAGACTCATAATATCTTTGAGACTTTATAAAATCTTCGTTAGCACCTAAACTATAATCGTCTTCGTTACTTTCTTCTAAAGTTTCTTCAGGTTCTTCTTCATAAGTTTGTTCTTGTAAATCTTCATAAAGATTTTCAGTCTTTTCATCTGCAACCATTTCATTTTCATCAGCTTGTAATTCATTTTCAATTACATAATCAGGAACATTTTCGACTTGTTCTTGAACTGAAACTTGTCTGTGAACTGGTTTATTAATTGATTCAAAATATTCAGCAAAAGATTCGCCGAAATCATTTTGAGAATATTCCCTAGAAATACTATCATTGATGTGATAAATAATTATAGGAATATTTTCACCTTTTTCGTTTGTTGTTTGGAACGCTTCAAAATCACAATTTACATCCATTGTGTAATCTAGTGAATAAAATTTATCAGGAACTTTGAAGTCTTTATTAAAAAGACCTTTTGAACATAAATCAGATAATTCTTCATCACTAAATTCATACAAAATTTCAATATCAGAACTATTTTCACTATCTAAATCTAATTCTGATACATCATAAGGTAAATTTCCTGTTAATTTAGTACAACTACCTCTTAAAAGCAAATAAGGTCTATTAGGGTAGTTTTCATCAGTCTTAGGTCTATAATCTAAAAAAACATCCTCAGCTTGCATATGAGCTGTGCATGAAAAATCACGATATTCCTCAGTTTGCACAGATCTTAATAAAGACCCTAAAGCTGGTTTCGATTTCAAACCATTAATTTTCATATTTTATTACATCCTTTCTTTATGGTTTTATTTTATTGATAAATTTATTTAAACCATTAAGACAAATCTTAAATATCTTGTTCAACCAAATGAAAATAAAACCACTTACAAATAATGTCGGTATTCCGACCATAATTAATATATCTATATCTTTCGGTGCTTGAGTTCCAAAATTTGTAGACTTCGCTAACATTATTGAAAACTTTTGAATAAACGTAACACCAAAGATTGATACCAAAATATAAACTATAAGAGCCATAATTCCATATTTCAATAAAAATAATATAAAATTTAAAAATCCATCAAGAATCTTCTTGCCACTAATTTTTTTCACAATTTCTTCCTTTCTGTTTATCTATTCTGTCATATCTATTTTTAACTTACTAACTTTACCGTTTTTATCAACCGAATAACTTATCAAATAAGTAGTACTTGCAGTATTTTTCGCTTTATCTGAACCTTCAACCTTAACTTCTGTTAAATACTCATATTTACCCATATTCATATTTACAACATTACTTTTCATACCCATATAAGTTAATGAAATACCATAAGTGTTTATATCATCAATTGTGTGACCTCTACCATCATCAACAACTACTTGCTTAGGCATTAATTCATCTAAAACTTTTTTATCAACTTTGTTTGACATAGCTAAACGAATTTTTTCATATTCTTTAGAATTTGACCATGTAAAAAGTTGTTTAAATAAATTACTCATAATTTCATCATCACGAGCTTGACGTTTAGGGTCAAGATTTGTAGTTGACTTTAAAATTTCATTTTTTTGTTCAACTCTAGCATTACCTGCTATTGCTCTTGAATTTTCTAATTCCATAAGTCTTTGGTGAGTTTGGACATAATCATTTTTATAGCCTTTTATAATCAAACCTCTTACGACAAAAACAACAATGATGAAAATAATTACAGCTATTATTTTAATTATATTAGATTTAATTTTTTCCATTATTTTTCATCCTTTCACGATATTCAGCTCTTGCTTTCATGATTTCTTCCATATCCTTAGCACGCTGATCTTGTTCTTCTTTTGTCATAGGCTTTTCTTTATCCACTTTTCGTATTGCTTCAATTGAACTTTGAAGTTCTTTTTTCTTTTCAGCTTCAGTTTTTTCATAAACTTGATTTTTTAAACCTAATCTTGTAGGTTTTACCTTTAAATCAGAAAAAACCTTCTCTTTAGTTGAGAAGTTAGCAGTAGCATAAGCGTTGATATTTCCACTCTTATCAGTACAAGTCCAAATCACTGGAAAAGTACCATCTTCGTTAAAAGTGTATGTTGTTAAAAACTTCCACTTAAAATTTTTCTTTAACTCAACTTTAGGTCTATACCAACTCATAGTTGCCATAGAACCTGCATCACTTTTAAGCAAAGCTTTCGAATCAACAATATTTTGAGCATTTTGTTGTTTATTTTTTAATTCATCACCTAACATAGATAACATATTATTTTGAATCTCTGCCAATTTTTCACCATTAGTTCTAGCTGAAGAAAAATTTTCAACAACCCTTTCCTTGTCTACGGGTTCTTCAGCCTTAGCTTTTCTTAATTCCGAATCAAGATTATTCATCTTTTTTATATCCTCTTGTTTTAAATTTTCATATCTATCGTGTATTGTTTTAATGTTAAAGCCAACACCTAAAAGAAGAACAAACAAGAGAATATATAAAATGTTCTTTTTTAAAAATTCTAACAACGTTAAAACTTCCTTTCTTTCATATCTATATGTATATTATAGCATAAAACAGCCAACAAAACAATAAAAATCCCCCCATTTCTGAGGAGATTTTTAACAAAAAGAAAAAAATTAGCAAACTAGATCCAACAGGATCATTTTTATTATATATCCCAAATTTTATTTTGTCAATCTTTTTTTCGTTTTGCATTATATGCCATAAAACCAACAACGGCAATAGCCGAGATAGCTATATAGACCTTATTATTAAAAGGTTTAGATTCTTTTTTCTTTTGTTTATTAGTTTCGTCAATTCTTTTTTTAAAATCTTCATCATTTTCTTGTTTTACTTCTTTTGTATCAGATGAAGATTGTTGAATTACCTCACCATCACTTTTAACGTCTTTTACAAATTCAGCTTTTTGACCGTTATTATCAACTGTTTTCTTTTGTTTCTTTACAATATCTACAACTAAATTTGAAGGTGAAATATCACGACTAACAGAAAAAATACTAAATGATGTATAAGGCACAAATTCTTCATTATTTAAGCCTGAAATTACACCTAAAACTTCATAAAAACCAAAGCTTAAAACTTTTTTAGTAGGCACGTTGTCAACATTTACCTTATATATCTTACCGTTAGTTCTGTTTTTTAAAGCAACTGTAAAATCTTGAACACTACTTTCGTTTTTTCCAAGCATTATAGTAATTTTACCATCTGTATGTTCATAATCTTTAATGTTAAATTTTTTAGTTGTATCAAAACTATTATCAGGCTTCATATATCTGATATTTTTTCTGCCAATAATTTCAGAACGTGTTAAGAGTGTAGGATTATCCTTAACATCTTCCCACGTATATTCTTCACCTGCATACCTAACCCATCTGCCAGATTTCACATCAACTTTTTCGTGTGTCATTATGTCGATAAAATTACCAGCTTTATCTTTAATCACAAGAGGTATTGAATCGATAAAACCAGTTTCACCAACTCCATCCATAGGTTGATATTCAGCAAATGTTGTTGTTGAGAAAACTCCAAACAACAACAAACTTAATAAAAATAATCTTTTAAAAATCTTCAACATATTTCACCCTACTTTCTATTGAAACTGTTTGGTCGAACGCCAATCCAAATGTATTCCCCACCTTTTTGGTGAACCATTCCGTGAGATATAAACCTTTCACTAAATACTTCTCTCGAAACATAGTTATATTCACTTACCCAAACACCTTCGTTTGTAACAGCTTCAACAAACATTATGTGTCCATAATACCCTTCTTTAGTAGACAAAGCAAGACCTGGTTGAGGATATGAAGTCCAAAGACGAGTACCACAATCACCTCTTCTAGCACTTGCACCCCATTGACCACCGTTACCCATACTACTCAAGGAATATCCACCAAGTTCTCTAGCTCTGTTGTACACATACCATACACATTGTCCTCTAGGAGAACCATTAGTCCAATCAGCACCTGTTGAGTGAGGTCTAAAAACTCTCAAGTTTTCAGGAACAGTTCCAGCAGCAGAATATGCTCTACCACCAATCGGTATACCTTTTCTAGCTGACTTACAATCATCTAAAGCATCTTCTACAGCTTGTGTACTTGCCATAGCACCTAATTTTTTAGCTGAATCGATAACCATACTAGCATAACCCTCGTCAACTTGAAAAGTTTTGATTTTCTTTATCCATTCATTTGCTGATGTAAGTCTTTTCGGTTTATTAACGTCATTAGGAACGCCCTCGTAATTTGTTAAAAAATACGCTGCACATTCAGCAGGGCTACTTGATGCACAATCTTTTTTATAAGTATTAAAAAAATCTTTACCACCTTTTTTACCAGTAGTTAATTCACTTCCTTTGGCTAAAATAAACGCCATTTGAAAGTCCATATCCCACCAGTTTTTACCTAATTCCTTAGCTGGTCTTTCAATTCTATCACCTGCTGTTACTTGAGGTAATCCGTAACCTGCGTATAAAGTACCATCCACTGTTGATGTATATTGTTGTCTGTTTATAGAAATTCTATAACTGTTTAAAAGTTTTTCAGTATAAGCATGATGATTTTTCATTGCATCCATCTTTTTTGGACCAATTGTATACTTTTCAACATCCACTAAACCCTCGATTGCTGTTGGGTCTATTCCTGATTCAACAGTCCAGTTACCAAGTAACCCAGCAATTTGATTATCATTCAAACCATAGGTTTTAAATACTGAATAAATTTTCTTAGCATTTTCAAGTTGTGTTTGATTATCCCCCGGTTGAACGTTACCCATTAATTCTTTTACTTCTTCTTCACAGTCTTGAAGTGGGTAGCTATCAACTCTAGGATCAAACGCACCACCAAATAATGTTGTTGCAACAGTTATTGCAAGTGCTGTAACTCCAATTACACCACCTGTAAAAATAGTTGTAGCAACACTTGTCGCAACTCCTAAAAACGAGCCTATAGCACTAATAGCACCAGTTACAAATGAAGATATTGCACCAGCAATACCAGAAATCGCACCTGTGATAGCTCCAGAAATTGCACTAAAAGCAGCTTTCGCAAAACCCATAGCGAGCTTTAACATTTTTAATATTTGAAAGCCCACATAACCTTTAGCCCCTAAAACCCCAACTCGACCAACACGTCTTAAGTTTTTAGTTTTTTTCCTAAATCTTCTTAATCTACCGACTCCGGGCATTGCTACATCACCCATAGTGTCAGACACAGCTTTAGCGTCTTTCAGAGAATCAACTTGACCAGTTTGAACAAACTTCTTAGCACTTTCTTCACTCATACCGTTCTTTTTAAGTTTTTTCTCCATAGGTTTTGCAACTATCTTTTTGCCCTGATCGTAAGACTCTCCATATTTTGCTTTTGCAACAGTATCTGCCGCCTTTAAACCTTTATTAAATGCCTTTGTACCTACCTTATCAACTAAACCTTGAGGTTTAGAAGATTCAGTAGGTTTAGCGTTTTTATATTCATCTTTAAAATCTTTCAAATCGCTTTTATCAGATTGCTTAAGTTCGGTTTGCTTAGATTCAGATTGTTTTGGTTCAGGTTGTTTAGGCTCAGGTTGTTTTGGTTCTAGGTTCTTTACATAACCTTGTTGAATATCACTAGAAGAAGGTCGATTTACTTTAATTGGTTTCGGCTGATTAACTTTTTTAGGTGCTTTAGGCACACTAGGTTTTTTTATAGAATTATTTGCCAAAATTATCACCTGTTCTTTAATATACAATCAATGCATTTTTTTCCGTATTAATACTATAAGTATCATTTACCAAATGTGCGATATTATCAGCTTGAATTAATTTCATCAATTGTTTAGTTTGGAAATCAAGTTTCAATTTATAATAATTTTCCCATTCGGCAATTAAAGCGTCATTATCACTTTTAATTTGAACATATCTATCATTTAATTCATTACCAGTATTTAAAGATTCTACATAAGAACCGTTATTCATCTTCCATTGAGTTGGGTCGATATTTAAGACTGGCTTATTCAAAAGGGCATCTTTTCCTTGATTTGCTATAAACTCATCAATCGAACTACCATGATTTTCATAATTGCCAATAGCTTCAACTAAATAACCTTTTGATATTGAACCATTTTCCCAATCAAAATTTACTGCACCTTTAAAACTCTTATTAGGTTTGTAACTATAAACTGTTTTATCAACTTCTTTTTCAATACCTTCATCATTCTTTTCTTTAACTTTAATCTTAGATTTAACAATTTGATCACCAGCGATTATTTCAGGTGTTGGGACTCTCAATACGTCATTTTTAACAAAAGCCCTGTTTTCATACTCTTTAATACGATTTTGGGAAATATACATTTCATCTAAAGTTTTTTGCATCGTATCTTTAATTTCTTTTTCTTGAACAACACCAACTGTTTCATTATATACCTTCATTACTTCAGGTATTCCCGTTGTATTTAAAGATTCTAATTTTTGTGCATTTGCAGCACCTAAGTTAGCATAAACTGTAAATTGGTCATATTTCTTAAAAGATTCATCTTTATTTTCAAACTTTTGTGCATTGTCTTTACTTTTATCTTCAGAAAGCTCTGAATTAATACGAACAACAATATCGCAAATTTGTTTTGGAAAACCTGCATTATTTGCAAAATATAAACCAATATATCCTGTATTTCCAAAAGATATAACAGAACCCACAGGTTTATTTGTAATAATACCACTATTACCTGTAATATTTGCACCAGTCATAAACATTTGATAATTTTTAGCATTAGTTGTTACTCCTCTTACATCATCAAAATGAAGTAAAACTAAAGCTTTTGTCTTATCTTTATTAGTATAAATACCAGTAACTTTGCCATTAATTCCCGTTTTTGATGTTGTAAACTCTTTATTATATAAAGCTTTATCACTAATCAAATTATTGTTGTGAACTATATATTGCTTAAAACCAATACCACAAACAATACATAATAAAACCAATAAAGTTAAAGCAAGCACACTAAACCTTTCCATCGCATGATGCTGATCTAAAAAAAACTTAGATTTTAAATTATTTATAGTATCTTTCATATTTCATCCTTTCTGTTCTTTTTATTCTAATTTTTTTCTATTTAATAAAGTTTTCTATTCAAAATAAAATCCCTCTCCCTCATCAAAAGAGGAAAAGGGATTTTAGCCTAAAGTTTAAGGCTGTTCAACATTGGCATAATGCTACAATCGTAAAGGTATATAACTTTTCAACATTGGTATAATCATACCACCGTTACCAAGGTCTTCGATTGTTTTCTTACCACCTTCAGCGACATTTTTCATCAAGTTGTATCCTCCAAGAAGTAAAGCACCACCAAAAAGTAATCCAACAATTGTAATAACCATACTACCTCTAAACTTATCAGGAGCCATGAAGTATTTAAAAATTCTAACTGCACTCCAAACAATAAGGATTGCACCCAAAGCCATAAGTAAATACTTACCCCAAAGTTCAGCAACTTTTTTAAGATTTTGTAAGAATGTACCAATATCAAATGCACCTGTTACCAAAAAAGGCATAAATGACACCCCCCATCGTCATAGAATTTCAAATAGAAAAAAATTTATAATTTCAGTTCTTTTGATAATATTATTTTACTATAAAAAAACTAAATAGTCAATAAGTAAGAGGGAAAAATTTCCCTCTAAACTTACTTACGTTTCATATTGTTCAACAAAGAACGTGCCTCTGTTTCATCTTTTAAATGTTCTGGTAAATCATCTAATTTCACAGTTCCTTTAGGAATGTTATGAGTAGGTTTTGAATCAATATCAATGAATTTGCTTCCACCAGAAGAAGAATCACCTTTTTTCTTATTCATTGTAGTAGTAAATCCTTGAGCAAAATCTTTAAACGCATTACCAGTTAAATTATCGCCAGATGAACTAGAAGGTTTTTTCTTACCATTAGCAACATTTAATTTCTCGATTTGAGAATTTAAATTTTTCAATTTTTCTTTGTAATATCTAATCTTAGGTTCATCATGAACATCTAATGCTTGTTGTAAATTATTAGCAACATCATTTCGTCTTGATGAATAATAACCTACAGCGTCATTGATGTATGAATCATTTTTACGTCTAAATGACTTAGACAATCTCTTTTGAACACCTTTAGCAACGTCTTTATCACGAATTTCATCATAAAAATCTTTTGAAGCATTTATTCCAGAGTTAACATTAGAAGCATTGCTTTGTTTAATTAACTCATTAAATTCACTATTCTTACCTCTAAATTGACTTTGACCTAAAGTTTTAGCGAAGTTTTCTTTAGTTTCTCCACGATATATTGAATTTGCAGGGTTATAAGTTGATTTCGAATGATCTTCTCTTATACCATAACCTTTTTGAGCGAACATAGACGCTCTATCATTTTCGTGATCGTTAAACTTCTTAGCCAAATCATTATAAGCTTGAAGGTTTCCACTAGCAGATGTCAAATTATCACTTGCAGTAGCAATTAAATCACTTCTTCCTGTCGCTTGTGCTTGTTGATAATTCATTTTAGCTGCATTGTAATTAGAAACTACATCCTTTTTAGCTTGTAATAATTGACCTTTATCAGCCTTGCCTAAGATAATATTATCAGAAACTTGATTCATGCTATTAGCCGCTTTTTGATTTGCAACTGATTGAGAATAATTAATTTGAGACGCTGTTTTTTCAGCTAAATTACCTGTATTCTTGTACTGTTGCATTTGATCTCTTGTAGATTGAACTTTAGCTGTCATAAATCCTAAAGTTCCAGCAGAAACAACAGAAGAATCAACAATTGGATTTATATCATCAACTTTTGGCTCATTCATAGCTCTAAATCCAGCCATTTCACCAGCTACGCTACTTGAAGTCGCTCTATTTGTAGCTTGTGAGTTTTTAGCTCTGTTAGGTTGTGAATTAGTCAATTCATTAGTTGCTCTTGCTAAATTATTTTGGCTTCTAGTAATTCTTGCAGAATCCCCACTAGCGATCGCTTCGTTTAATTCTTTCGTTGCACTTGCAACATTGTTTCTCTTAGTTGCAATATTGCTTGTATTCTCAGCTTTGTTAAGAATCATATTAGCTTCACTTAAATTAGATTCAGCCCTTTGAATTGCTTGAGAATCTCCACTAGCTTTTGCTTTTGCTAAATCATTAGTTGCTTGAGTAACATTAGCTTTCGCTTGAGCAACAGATTTATTAACCTTTTGTGCTGTTAAATTAGCTTTAGCATAATCTAAGTTATCCTTAGCTTCAGAAACACCTTGACCTGACGCTTCAGCACGTCTTAATTCTTCTTTAGCAGAAGAAACAGCGTTAGATGCCTTAACAACATTCGATTGAGCTTCAGCTGTCGAAAGATTATCTTTAGCTTTTGTCAAATTAGATTGAGCTGATTTAATATCTGCGGCGTTGCCACTTTCTTTCGCAACGGATAATGCACTCGTTGCAGCTGCAACACTTGCTTGTGCTGATTTTACATCATCTTTAGCCAATGTTTCATTAGCTTGTGCTTTAACATTGTTAAGATTATCATTTGCAGCTTGTAACTTACCTTTAGCCTTAGCTACTTGTGCTTTATTACCACTAGCTTGTGCTTTCTTCAATTCAGATTCAGCTTTAGCAACATTTGCTTGAGCTTCAGAAACTTTATTATCAGAATTTACTTTATTCATTCCCTTATTAGCCACAGCTAATCCTTGTCTAGCACTATCAAGATTTGCTTGAGCCTTAGCTATTTCAACAGGATCACCGTTCGCCTTAGCACTTCTCAATTCATTCTTAGCAGTTTCAACTTTAGATTTAGCAGAATCAACATTACCGACAGCTTTGTTATTAGCGTGATCTGCTTTAGCTTGTTTCAATTCATTATTAGCCTTGTTAAGGTTAGCTTTAGCCTTAGCTATTTGTTCTTTATTACCACTAGCTTTTGCTTTCTTCAACTCAGCTTCAGCCTTAGTAACATTTGCTTGTGCAGTCTTAACATTTTCACCTGATTTTTTAACTTTGCTCTTATTAAATTCATCAAGATTTTGTTGAGAATTTGCAAGATTTGCCTTTGCTTCATCAAGTTTAGCTTGAGATTTAGCAATCTTTTCAGGTTTTCCACCCATCTTAGCGTTTGATAAATAAGTCTCAGCTGTATCAACTGCTTGTTGTTTTTCGTCAATATCTTTCTTGTAGTTCTTTCTTTGAATAGCATCAGCACGTTTGTCTTTAAAGTCTTTCAAGTTCTTATTAGCACTATCAAGTTTTGCTTGAGCATTAGCTATTTCTTCAGGATTTCCGTTAGCCTTAGCTTGTTTTAATTCATCTTCAGCTTGACTAACTTCATCTTTTAATTCTTGTTCTTTTTCATCAGATACATCATCATTAGAAGAAACATCATCATCTAAGCTATTAGCTTGTGCCATTTTTTCACCAAGTTCTTCGTCAGAAGTTTCCCCACCAAACGATTCTTTATCAAAATCTGTTGATTCACTTCCGTCACCAAGTGCTTTCTTTTCATCATCATCTAATTGAGTAGCATCGCTGCCTTCAAAATGACCACCTGTATCTTCTGATTCTTTTTTCTTATCTTCATCGTTGATGATAACTCCGTTCATACCGTCTTCATCATCATCTTCACCGTTTTTCTTTCTACCAGCATGCATTGCAGCATAACCACCTGCAACAGCACCTAAAGCCATACCTGCTGTATTTAATCCATCATGAGCTTTACCTGCCATTGCACTTCCTGCATTACCAAATGCGTTCGCACCTCGTTGGTCTCCTGCAAGACCTTGTGCAGCTGTACGTTTAGCCACATCACCTGTTCCAAATAATTTGTCAAGTTGAGTTGAAACAAATTCATCAGAACCTTTTATAATTGATTTTCTTAAACGAATCATCATTATCATAAAACAAATATTTACAGCTATTGATAACAATAACACAACAGCAGAGTTCAAAACACCAGCACTAGGTATGCCTACAAGATTTATAGAACCTAAAACCATTGTAGCAAAATCTGTCGTTAAGTCATTGATACCACTCAATAATACAGTATTTACAGCATTTAACATATCGATTGCTAACGTATAAGCAAAAAGTGTCATAAATATATGAATAACCATCATCAGAGTATATGTTACAAGTTTCACAGCTCCTGCAATAGAACCCATCAACATTGGAAAAGCGTTGACAACAATTTTCAAACTCTTTGAAAGATTTGAAAATAACATTCCGAAGAAATACAAATAACCTAATATCGCAACACATAATAAAAGTGTTATACCGTTCATATAACTTAAGAAACCTAATATACCTTCACCAACAATTGTAACAGCTCTATGAGAATCACGAACAACTTTAGAACTTAAAAAGTTTGATGAATAAACAGTAGCACCTGAATCAGTAAATACCGTATTAAGATAATTATACGTACCGAGTGTAGACAAACCACCATTTTTACTGAAAGGATCACCTAATCTATTAGTCATATTAGGGTTAGCATTACCTTTAAAAGTTGTTATGTTACTATTCCAATCAGCTTTCAAATAATCTGGATTAGCATTACCAACTATAGTTTCCTGCTTTTTCAAAAAGTCTGTTTTACGCCAATTTTTAACATCAGATAGTTCTTTAGCATGATCACCGTATTTTTTCTTTTCGTCTTTACTCATATTTTGAGTCATATCAGTTTCAAAATCAGATGCAGTATAAAATGCTCCAGACATATACTTCTCTATTATATTCTTGCCTTTACCTTGAGTTTTTGTTTTATTATCTATTTCAAATAACTTATAATCATCACCTGATTTATTAATATTAGAAGAAGCCGGTAATATACCATTTGCTTGTGCTAAAGCATAAGAAATTCTTTGAGGACTATTAGTACCAGGAGTAATTATACCAGCATCGAAAGTCGAATCATTTACGCTAATAGTTGTTCCGTTTGGTAAACCTAATCTATTAGTTTTAACCCACGTTTCAAAGTCCATAAATGTTAATGAAACTATACCATCAGCATTTAAACTATTTTGTTGCATGTCTTCAATTTGTTGCAAACCAAAAGCATAGATTGCAGACATTAAAGGTATGCCCAAAAATATGAAAAATATTCTTATAAAATAATTTTTAAGTCTTGACGTTGTTCCACGACCATTTTGAACAAAAAACATGATACCAATAAATGCAATCATAAATGGTAAAACTACTAATGGAGCGTATTGTTGACAAAGTGAATACATTCTTGAAACAAAATTCTGAATGCTAGACATACCAAGTGTGGCATTTCCACCATTCATTTGGTCACTCCATTGACTTGAAGGTATTCCACCTGGACCTGCAAACCAAGTGAATGGATTAAATCCCCTTAAAATTCTATAAACCCACTTAGTTACAGCTTCAAGTGTTGAAACCAACATATAGGCTAACCAATAAATCCCACCAGAAATCTTCTTACCAATACTTCCGATAGAACCAAGATTTTCGTTACCTGTTTGATCGAGTCCCAATTTATTTAAAGCATGACCGTACATTAAATAAGTATGAATACCATAATGATTTGTCTTATAACCTCTTGATTGAGAAGACATTGAAGATGTTGAAAAAGTACCACCAAGTAACCCCCCATCAAGTTTAGGATCTTTAAAACCAACCAAACTTGAGGCGTTACCGATTAAAACACCCTTAACATTTTCATTATCAGGGTCAAATTTTTCATCCCCGGCTTCACTGTTGTTTAGTTCCTCATAATATGCAGTCGCCGCTGAAGACACCCTATAAAACGAAATGTTTTTATCATCTTTAGAGTTCTCATCAGTTCCTACCTCATGATCTGGAAGATTATCTGTAGGTGATGTTGGAGGTGTTGGAGGTGGAGCTGTAGCGAATGAACTTTTAGGAAAAGCCGAACTAATCACTAAAAGCATTACTAATAAAATAGATAAAAATCTTTTATTCTTCATATGCTACACCTCAATCCTATTAGGGAACAATGTTAATTGTCTTCTAAAAACTACGTTATCGTATCCTCTACGAATATAACAAACACTATTTGAATTTGTTGTTATAAGTTTCGCCAAGTCATTAGGTATTGATTTACCTAATAAACTTTGATATCTATCAGAAGTTGTTGATGTCATATTACCCATAATCGTGTAATCTGCTTTATCAAAAGAATTAAACTTCTTATCATCGAGCATTTTGTCTACACTATCATAACAAAATGCAATTCTTGCACCTTTTCGTGATAAATAGTCAAATTGTTCAGTAATATATTCTCTAACACTTTCGTCAATAAATTCAGAACCATGAATTATTAAAGTATCACCATCGCCTAAACTTCCTACGGCAAACCCTATAACATTTACAAGCTGTGCCATCGCTATACCTTTACCACGAAGAATTAACTTAGAAAAATCATATATAACTCTTTTGTTAAGTACAGCATCATCGATAACATCAGTAGTTGTCGTATTAAATAAGTCCCCATTATTGTTTAACAAGTTTCTAAAAGTAATAGCTAAAGTTGATAAGGCTTTTAACCTATCATCATCACGAGCTTGACTTACTGTAGCTGATTTATATTCCATATCCAAATAAGATACAAAACTTTCAAGTTTCGGAACTTCTTTGTGTGGAATATTAACTATACGAAGTTTGTCCCTATGTTCTTTAGCATTTAAAACCCACATACCTTTATCAGTATAAAAGTCCGTTGCAATCTTCTCTAAATTACCACGAATAATAGATCTATCACTATCAGTTGTATTGTATGCTTGTTCTGCCATAAGTATTAATTTTTTCATCTGTGCTGAAAATATGTCTAATTCTCTTTCTTGAGAACCAAACATTTCAAACATATTTACATCGCCTCTATTTAAGTCAATAACTGATGTTATAGAACCAAACTCAGGACTTACTTTTGACATATCACAACCATTCATTACAAGATGAACAACCCTATTGTTATTCATCATAGCAGATTGCCCTATTTTACTAGCCCACATATCAGAAACTCTGATTTTTTTATTATTTCTATTTAATTGTTGACCACTAGCTACAATTATATGTGAATTGTAATCATTTACGTCAAACAGTACAGCAGATGTGTTAATATCTCCTGTCATATCACCAACATATTCGCCACTAGGATCTTCAAGACCGTGAGTGACAAGATTATAACCACCAGCGTATTCTGTAGATGTGAAATAAAAGCCCTTACCTGTCTTTTTATCATTGTAGTCAAACAAATCTCGAAGTTCTCGTCTTTGTTCACCTATATGTGGGGCGATAACAATAGAACCGAATCTGTCTTTATAAGTCATTTCAATTTTGAAAATACTTTCTTCGAGTAATTTCAAAGTTGGTGCTTTAATTAAAAGTCTTGATTGAACATATAAATAACTTGCTCCATTATTAAGCTCACTAGCGATAACCATAGCTTCACTTGATTCTTGATTTGCTTTAAGTTTTTCACTTAATTTTTTATCTTCAGCATTAGCTTCGTTTCCTGCAAAAATACGTTCAGTTGTTAATTGTTTTGATGCGATCCAGTCTTCACCTTTTCTTGAAACTTGTTCAAAGTTAATTGTACTTACGCCATCAGGTAAACCTACAGGGTATTTATTAGTTCCATAAAATGCACCAAAATTATCTTTTGAACCATATTTGTGAAAATAATTTAAAATACAAGCGTAACCACCATCAACTTTAAAATAATCTGAATGAAAAATATAACCTTCTTTAGGTTTTATATTTTTCAAAAATGGATAATCATCAAATGTCTTTTTTCTTCTTCGAGCCATTACCAATCACCACCTTGATAGATAGCAGATAAAACTTCATCCACATCGTCCCTACTTAACGCTACACAACGTTTAAACATTTTTGAAGAATCTTCAACTTCATTTTGCAAAATATTTTGAGCCATTTTTAAAGCTTCTAAATTTTCTGCTTTAATTAATAAATAATGATGTATTGAACGATATTCTTCACCAACGATATCAGTTAACACTTTAAACTGAGTGTTAGCCATAGCTTTTAGGTCAGGATCAGTTGTATCTAAATTATCATACTTTTTCTTTAAATTACCTACTTGTTTATATACTTTTTGTGGTTTTTTAACTGTGATAAATGACCACTCAGCATTTGTTTTAATTTTTGTGTAAAATCTCTCAACTCTGTTAAGAATTGCGTTTTTATCATCTTCAAATAATAAAACAGATGCAGAACCTATAACTTCAAACATAATTCCAAAAGAATCATCCAGATAATCAATTCTACCGTTACTATTAATAGCTTTAATACCAGCTAAAATATAAAAATCAAAAGGATTTGACAAAGTTCTTGTATTTATTCTTCTTGATTTCTTAGGCAAATAATTAAACATAGCAGGAATTAAAGTATACCTAGATTCTCCTGTAGCATCACGTTTAAGCATAAGATATGCAGTTAAAAGCCATAAAACAAAAAAAGCAAACTTAATAAAAGCACTCGCTACTGACATAAAAGTATTATTAAGTATGAAAAAACCGAGTAAAATGCCGATTATAGCAATAAATATAACTCTAATCGAAAAACTCTTACCAATTCCGTCATTTGTTTTAAGAGCAATCTCCATATCTAAATAAGACTTATCCAATGATGTTGGAATCTTATAAGAAGGTTTAGCCATTATCTATCACGCCCCTTTCTGTAATTTTTTTCTCAAAAAACGGTAGGTTTAAAAGAAAAACCTACCGATTTCTTTATACAAATATTATACCAAATAACATCAAAAAATTCAACGTTAAAAATCAAATTCCATTATCATAGTTTTTTTGTTAGGGTCTTTCATTGGATCAATATCGTATTTTACCCTTGCAGTAAAAGTATTGCCTTTTTTACTTATCCAATCTTCCCTTATAACCCATAAACCATTTGATAAATTAGCATATTCTTCATCATCAAATGTATGACCACACCATTTTTTAGGTGGTCTTTCCGGGAATTTGCAATCAAGACCTACATGTTTGTGACCATCATATTCAAGGTTTGCTAACTTACAATCCATATCGTAAGTTCCTCCACCTTTTTTGTTAAAAGTTAGCAGAATTGTTTCACCATTTAACAATTTTTCAACTTCTGAATCAGAAAGCCTATAACCTCTTTGAACTCTCTTAAATTTAACATCTTTTCCGTTCCAATTACCTGTTGCATATTCTGCTTTTTCTGCCATTTTAATACCTAAATCCTTTCTTAGTTTTTTACCATTTTCATTCATTACTGCTATATCTTCAACAACTAAATTTCTGATTTCATACAAACATTCATCAGCACTTTTTTTGCCAGATGCTATATCATCCATGTTGTTAAATACGTGTTCTGTTAAATTAATATCCCCTATGTTGGTATTTTCTAAAAGTCTATAATTCATATCACCATATTTACTAAGAGTAATCATATCCTTAGAGACACGTTCGCCTTTTTTAGCAACTTTAGACTTCTCGATTAATAAAGGATATTTCGCCTTATCATTAATCATTTCAGCGTAAGTTGAAGCCCTCGTAGCACCTGTACCAACATTAAACCTTTCAAGTTTCTTCATAACCCAACTCATTGTAGGTTGTTGTGGTCTAGGTGGGAAACCTTCATAAATGAACGGTGACGCTTTAGTACCAATAGACTTTTTATCATCTTCTGAAATTTCATCCATATTGAAAACTTGCTTAAATCCTAAACTCATAGGAACATTACAGCTACCTTTAAATTCAGGATAATCTTGAAGATGAGCATCAATATGTTCATACTTATAATCTTCACACAACATAGCAAGATAGTTCTTAGCAACTAACAAATAAATTTCCTTTTCACAATTATTAGATAAATCATCTAAACTATTAGGAACATTTAACGCTGGTCTATTTGCACCGTGAGTTATACCATCATTTTTAACATGTGTTTTTCTAGGTTTTTTATTAATTAAAAGCGAAGGGTCAACTCCAACAACTTTAGCTATTCTATCAACATAAGGAAGTAAATCATTAAATTGATCCTCAGTAATATATTTATCTGCTGTACGAGGATAACTTACAATTTTAGCTTCATACATTTTTTGATAAGATTTCAAAACCTGATCAGCTTTAAAACCTTTTTTCGCCAAATTTGCAGAAATACTCGCCAAATCTAGTAGTTTTGGTGGGCTTTGTGATTTATTTGTCCTCTTATCTATAACAACTGCCGAGTCGTGATAATTACAAACTACCTCATCACGAGTTTTAAATTGTGGCTCATCTGGATTAGAATAAGTCACACCACATTCATCTTTGAATTTATTAGTATAACTAGGGATTGCCTTGTAGTTGTTACATTCATCAACTTGTTCGCCAACAATTTTATTAATGTACGATTTTAATCTACCATTTCTTAAAACAGATTTACCGTCACCATTCATTGTAGCAATTCTTGTAAACTGCATAGAACAAAAATCAAAGCGTGAACGATACCAAGCTTTAACATAATCGGGATCATCCCCTGAAGATTTAAAATATTTTCTATTGATGAAAGCATCTTGCATTGATTTTACACTATCTGTAAAAAATAGTCTACTAATTTTTTTATTGTTCAAGCCTAATTCGTCAATGATTTCCCAACCAAGCAAAGAACCCTCACCTGTTGGATCATCATCTGTCGCAATTCCTATCTCATCGCATTTTGACAATACTTGTTTTATATTTTTTAAAGTTGATGAAACACCTTGTTTAGATTCTCTCAGCCACAAAAAATCAGTTTCATCCCAAGGCAAGTTTTCCACATTCCAACTTTTGTATTTTTTAATTAAATCAGACGAACGAACTTGTTCAGAAGGCTTTTTGAGTTCATACAAATGCCCTCTTGCACAACACAAAATATAATCTTCGCCATTAAATTTACCTTGTTGACCACCTAAAGCTTTAGCAAAATCACGCATAGCTGAAGGTTTTTCGCATAATAATCCTATCATCTAAGAGGTCTACCGTCCTTTCTTTGATTAACAATCATATCACTTTTTACATAATCTTTAAATTTATCTGAAAATTCTTTTAAATATAACTCACCAGCATCAACTTGATCAACCGTAGCAGGTCTATTTCTAGTAAAACCTAAATAAATAGCAAGTAAAGTTGATACTTCAACTTCTGTAACATCAGCTGTAAGAGACATTTTACGCATTAATACAAACATGTTTTTAATTAATGCTTTAAGTTCTATTATATCGTTACCTACTTTATCAAAATATTGTTTACTTCTATAATCTTCACTGAACCTCCCATGACTAAAATCACAGGGTTCTTGGGTAGTATGCATGCTTAATATTTAAAAATAACTCTTAAATACCAGAGGCTACATAAATTAACCAAGCTATCTCCCTAGTTCCTAGGGTTCTTGTATATATTAGGCACTAAGCAATCTTAGCCCTTCATTTAATATGTTAATAGCTGCGTTTATATCTCTATCGTGGTATGTTCCACAAATAGGACATATCCAACTTCTATCTTTAAGTTGCAAGTCATTTTTCTTATATCCACATACATGACAAGTTTTACTTGATGAAAACCATCTGTCTATAGTTATAAGATCTTTCCCATACCATTTACATTTATACGTTAATTGACGTATAAATTCATGCCATGACACATCAGATATTGATTTAGCTAATTTTTTATTCTTTAACATTCCTTTTACATTTAAATTTTCAAGACAGATAATGTCGTGGTTTTTGACTATACCCGTACTTAGTTTTTGTAAAAAATCTTTTCTTTTATTAGCTATCTTTTCATGCACTCTTGCAACTTTAATTCTTTGTTTTTGATAGTTCTTACAGTCTTTAAGCTTTCTATTTTTATCTAAAGCTAATCTTTGCATTCTTGATAACTTCCTTTGTTCACGAATAAGCTTATCTTGTAAAGAAGTGTAATGCTTGGGATTTTTTATCTTTTCTCCAGTGGAGAATATACAAAAGTCTTTTAATCCTAAGTCTATTCCAATAGATGAACCTGTCTTTTCCAAAGGCTTTTCTTCTTTTTCGTAAGTTACAGATGCAAAGTATTTGCCTGTTTTTGTTTTGCTTATGATTACTCTTGTTATTTTGTTCTCTATAAAGCTATTATCTCTATATTTTACTAAGCCTAGTTTTGGTAGCTTTATATATCCTTCAAATATCTGAATACTATTCTGACTAAATTTAGTTGTATATGACAGCTTGTTATATTTTTTAGATTTAAACTTAGGATAAGAGCCTAAACCCTTGAAAAACCTATCATACATTTCTTTTACCTTGAGATTTGATATATTCTTCTATTTGAGATTCTATATTTTCTGAAACCGTAGCTACAAAATAGCTTGGGTTCCAAAGATTCTTAGACCACAACTTATCTTTTAATTCTTCTCTATATTCTTTAAATATGAGTCTAGCGGACACACCTTTTAGTGCCTTTATAACGCTAGGGATATAATGTTGTGGAGATAAACTAACTAATAAATGAATATGGTCTTTATCAGAATTAATTTCCAATATCTCAAAATCATTCTTTTTAGCTATATCAAAAAGAATCTCTATTAAGTCATCTTTTAGTTTTCCAAATAATATTTCTTGTCTATATTTTACACACCATACAATATGGTATTCTAAAGAGTAAACATAGCCTCTACCTTTTTTTACTTCCATTTTATCACCATACATATTATAACATATGTGGTAGATAAAAGCAAATAATAACAACGGTTAAGCTAACATATTAAATTAACATATACAAGGGATAGTTACCCTTTTGGGAGGTGTCGTTCATATAAAATCGCTACACTCTATACAGTTCTCTTATGAACTTCTTTAGCTTTCACTAAAGCACAGACTATATCTTATCCTTCAGCTTTACCTGTTAAGGCGAAACCACTTCGGATACCAATAGCTTGTATCCTACTTCCCTCACGAGGAATAGTCGTTGAACTTTACCTTTCGGTCTTAGCTGCTGATCGCCAATTATAAAAGCACTTAGGATTTAACCTTATGCTATATGAAATATTTTTTCTAGTTTCCTAACATTCAAGCTTATACCTTTTAAGGTATTACTTTTTAGTTATTTCATCTTTATGGTTTTCCAGCAATTCGATTTCTTTGTTGCGTGGTTCTAAAGTGTCCACATCTACATGCAGATTTCTCTACACACTGACTGTACTTAACGTCTTGTCTCGTAACTAAAGTCACAAATATGTAACGTTATCTTCAATCATATTTTTGATACTTTCAGGTGTGTATATAGGAACTTCTTTATCACTATTTGCAATAACATAAGCAAATACAGATTGAGTTTGGTTTAGTTCCGGGAAACTTTCTTGTGCTATGTTTATAACATCCCTCGGCATACTCCCTAAAGACGCCTTGTCAAATTTTCCTTCCCATGGAATTGTTGCAATTCCTGTTGTATTTGTAGAAACTCTGCGACCATCTACTTTGCTGGTGCGTTTAGAATCTCTAGGTGTATGTGCTGGTTTTTCCTCAGTCTTTTTAGAACTAGACTCTTTAGTTTTTTCTTGTTGTTTAAATTGTTCTTGAGGCTTTTCCTTTTTTTGTTCTTGAGGTTCTTTTTTAGGTTCTTCTTTGGGATTTACTGTCCCTGCATTTTTTTGTGGAAGTTCTTCTTTAGGTTTTGTTGCCCCTGCACTTTCTTGATTAGTTTGCTGTTCATTTTTTGCACCTTGAGAAGTCTTTGCACCTTGAGAAACACCCACAGATTTTTTTTGTTGATTTTCTTTTTGTTGATTTGCATTAGCTTTTAAACGAGCCACCATTTCAAAATCTGGCATCAAACATCACCATCTTCTTCCAATAAGTAATTATCACCACGAGTCAAACCTAATAACGAGTCGAAACCACTGATTGTTACATCTTCCAAGTTCTTGACGTTGGAAGATAAAGTCAAGATTAAATCAGTTAACTGATTTAATCTATTAATCTCTGCCGTAGGCAAATCATAATCACGATTTTCATAGGCAATCTGCCTATCGATTGCTTCTAAAATATATTCATTCATAGATAAGCCAGTACGTTTTGACCAGTAAGAAACATTCTGATACAAGTCCTCTGGTAATCTAACATTTAATCTTTTATAATCCATAACTCACCTTTCTTACTATTATATCATAATTCTACTGATTTCAAACTGCAAGAAATCGCCAACGGTTTTTAGGAAATCTTCTTCTGTCGGTGTAGTATCTATAACTCTGTGTTGATCGTAGTTCCAATCATTACCATTAAGTGTTATATAATCTTCCACAAAGTCAATACCTTTGGTATCATCAGCATATTTATAAACATCAATAACGTCTTTATATTTCTTGTCAGGGTTACCTATTCCTGTTCTTTTATATCCGTCATTTGAAAAATCTATAAATTTAACCTTATTTTTTACATCATGTGGAAATCCAGCTTTAAACATATAAATTGAAGTCTGAACCCCCGCTGAAGGTTGGAATAAATCACCTGGCATTTTAATACTACAAAGAAGTGTATTATTCTCTAAGATTTTTTTGTTTGTATTTATTGCTTTACCTGTTCCTGCACTATCTTGAATGATTATTGCAAGTTCTCCACCCTTTTCCATAAGCTCAAGGGCTTGAAGTGCAAATGGCATACCGTTTTCTGTATAAGAAAATGGAGGATTAAGTAATACTTTTGTAGCACCATAAGTTTTAAATTCATCCGTCTTAGCCATTTCAAAAGCGTCACCTTTTCTAATCTTAGATGAACCATCACGTCTTAAAATCATATTGGAACAAGCTAAAGTCCACATTTTCAAATCAAGTTCTGTGCCTAAAAGTCTTTCCTTTTTAATTTTAGAAACTTCGCTTAAAAATTCATCATGAGTAATACATTTTTCTTTAGCGTCTTCAATCATTGTAGCCATTGATGAAACCAAGAAACCAGCAGAACCTAAACATAAGTCCATAACCCTATCATCATAAGAAACTCCAATAAGTTTTGTCATTACCTTTGTAACATAAGGTGGTGTAAGCACAATTCCATTATCTTTTCCGTCACCTATAGCATATTTCAAAAATTCAGAATAAAGACTACCCATTGAATCTATGTGTGATTTATCAGAAATAGTATCAAAAATATTTTTCTTAATATAAGCAAATATTTCTTTGTTTACGGATACATCATCTTTAAAATCACTTTTTTTAGACCTAGATTTCTTAGGTGTGTCATTATCTTTGTCCACTCTTAAAACATTAAACTGTGACAACATCATTTCACGCTTATCTTCATTTATCCAAGTTTTTTGTGATAAATTATCTTTGATTGCATCATAAATAAGTTTACCATCTGTTTTGAAGCCTGTAGTTTGACCTTTTAAATCTTCAATTTGTAAACCATCTTCACAAGCAAGAAGACATCCTGATACATAAATAATACGATTTGCGACAGTTACAGCATTATCATTCATAAGTGTATTTAAGTCTTTAGCTTTCTTTTCAAGAGATACTAAAGATTTTTCCAAAATTTCGTGCTTTTCTTCTTCAGACAATTCGTCTTCATCTTTATTGTGTGGGAAATTTTGACTATCAAAATATGAAAAATCTTTATAATCAATTTCCTTTACAATATCGACACCCCTACGGAACAAAAGACACTCCGACTTAATTTCAAGATTATCCCCCTCTCCTTCTCCAGCAATACCTATAGCATAAATAGAATTATAAGGAAAAGCTGCGTTATCATTATCTAAAATAGATTTCGCATAATGAACTGCACCATTCAATGCAAAATCCATAACTGCCTTTTGACTTTCGGATAAGCCTTGCTTAGTTTCATTTTTGAGAAACTCTAAACCGTATTTATCTTCGATAATAACACATGTATCGGGATAATCTTTAAAGGTAATCACAAAATCAGGCTTACCAAAACCTACACCTGACTTACTAGCCTTATCTAGTGCGTCTTTTATAGACTTTGGTAAATCGTGTTGTTCACCAAATTCTACTTTTGCTTTCTTCAATTCTTCACGAATGAGATTGTCAACTCTTAATTCAAATTTACTCATTTATTAATCTCCTTAGTAATTTTATTTCTTTTTCGTTAGATAGTTTTTCAAGTTTAATCTTCTTTGTAGTATATATATATGGCTTTTTCCATATAATCAAAATCTGGCGTGTCTTTATCTATTGCTGGGAGTACGATTATATTATTTTTAATTTTCTCATATGAACACATATTGGAATAATCAAACTTTTTTGACAAATAAAAAAACATAGTTGCAAAATATAAACCTATATTATCAGTTATATTAAATTTAGGTTTTAAAGCGAAAACTCTCGCATGAGTAACCATTTTATAATTATAATTACG